>Ga0164297_10005062_pt1 | contig 11459 bp, 9 predicted proteins | sample GEODES058metaG_FD_113539 | JGI IMG/M metagenome (GOLD analysis project Ga0164297, IMG submission 113539) | Dystrophic lake water microbial communities from Trout Bog Lake, Wisconsin, USA - GEODES058 metaG | ecosystem: Environmental > Aquatic > Freshwater > Lake | place: USA: Trout Bog Lake... | reverse complement strand
TCAACCTTAATGGATTCAACAACATGGGAAAAGTATTTCCCTTATAACGGATAAAGGAGGCTTGTAATTGTTGATTATTCATATTAAAAACCAATCGAAACATCCAAAACTCACGTTAATTTAGTTCAGTAATTAATTTTTGTTTGTTAGTACCGTCTGTATGAAACTGTTACCTACTTGTTGCAGCTAATATCACAGGTGGTTTAGTAGCTTCATATTCAATGAAAATATAGTTGTCGGTGAAATGAAACTTCACACTTTTTTCAACATAATCGCCTTTTCGCAACTGAAATGAGTTTTCAATGAATTTGTCATTAACTAGAAATGGGTTTTCTCTAGGTAATTCAGCCTTTTTAATAGTTTTCTCCATAAACTTTATTTATGATACCACATTTCAAAATCCGAAGTGGATACTCGTAGCTGTTTTTAAAAAGTGATAGCCGCACTTTATAAATTTTTGTGATTAGTAGACAGCTTTTGTTAAGTTGGCGGATGTCTCATAAGTTTTTGTTTTAATGCTTCGATAGGTATAAAATGACAACGTGGGCTAATTCCTAATGCTTGCATCTGAGGGAGTCGAAGCCCGTGTACGAAGCAAAAAGGAACGCCCACGCTTTACCGTGAGCGTCTCCACTTTTTACTCCCCGTACAATGAATTTTCGACTTTTCAGATGCGGGAATTTTAAGCGAAACGCTATTATTTTAATATGTTATCTACTGCTGTTACATAATATTTTATTTACGAATGCAATGTTCGTTAATTTTTACAACTAATTAGCTGTTTAAGTACAAAAAAGAAAAATCAGACTATTTATTTAATATGGAGCGATTGAAAAATGAATACGGTGAGACAGAATACTTCCCCTACTCTGTGGCACGGGCAATTTGCAAAAAATATCAATGGCTTGTTGGCAGCTACCAATTTGATACACCTTATGGAATGAAAACGATTGACTATGTTATGCCAGTACGTATGAGTAATGGTTTATATTGTCCGATGGTTATTCACGATGTTTATTTGCCCCCAGAGATACCCGAAAACTACAATTACAAAAGTCCTGCAAACTATCTATTAAGTTATTTGGAGTATAATAACATCCCTTTTAAAAATAACTCTGAAATAAACACTAAAACGCTATGAAAAACCTATACTTCACCAAATCATTAGCCGAGACGTTATGTAATGACTACCAATTTTTAAAAGGTGAACTTGTGCCACATCAATTTGAACCCGTGTACTTTAAGGATGTAATTCTAGTGGAGATTAATAAAAATGAATACGATGTAGTGCTTGTTTCCGATGTTGAGCCGCTAGAAATATCGCAAGATATTAAACCAGATGTCCAACGGTTAACCAGTATGCGCCTTTTAGATTACTTCGATGCGTACAAGGTAGAATTTAACTATGCTAAGTATGGTATCGGATACGCTAAGATAACCAGTGAGAAAGATAAGGATGGCATAGACCTTTACTTATAATTATGTGTTTATAATTACTTCCACAGCCCCACAATAAGATTAAAGTGGGGCTTTTTTATTATCACATTTAGCGGCAATTTTAGCCTATTGGTACTTGTATTGGTTTTGTTTTTTATTGGGTTTCAGGGGCGATTCCTGGGCCCGAAATGTCATACCAATACACTTTTGGGTACATCACAAATCACCATCAAAAAATATTTCACGAAAAATGGTTAAATCACTTGACTATTCAATTCTTTGTCATTATACTTATACGAAATGATGACTACTTGAAAGCTATAATTGTTTTTAATAAGTGTCATCAATAATTATTTAGACCATAAAACAACCAAAATGAATGAGACAAAACCAACTTTAGGAAGACCAAAGAAGTATGAATGTGAAGACCAGAAGAAAGAAGTAAGACGACACCAGAACAAAGTAAATCAACAAAGATGTAGAAGATTAAAAAAGCTACATAAGGAACTGGAATTATTATCAGAGAATGATTTGAATAAAAGCTACAGAAGTAAACTTGTAGATTATATTAATCAGTACGACTTCGATTATTTTTTTACTGGTACATATAGCCCAAAGAAAGGTGAGAGTGATAGAATTTCTAAATTAAATCAAGAAATTAAGCAATTCAATTTAGATAACTACACTGATTTTTCATACATAACACAACGTAAGGTAGGTATAAATTCGCTTAGAAGCTACGCTGAAAAGTATTTAACGCATTTATGTAATAAAGGGTTAATACAAAGATGTTTTATTGTGTATGAGCAAGACTTAGCCAAAAACTTCCATGTACACATTTTATTCAAAAGTGCCAAAGATGCTTACGATTTTAAAAGGCTTTCAACAAACAATTGGCTTTTGGGTTTCTCAAAGTGTAAGTTTCTGAAGTCACACAGAAGTAAAGAAATTAGAGTTAACTATATGGTTAAAGAGTTGAATTGTTATAGTATGAACAAAAGCAGTTTACAAAAAATAGATTCTTGGAACTGTCACGGTGACTATTAAATACAAGATTGCACTAAAAACTAATACCCCCTCCCTGTTACCTCACTTACTTACCCTCCCTCCCCGTTGCTATATTTAGGGAGTGATGGTGTCCAAATTTTTTTTTATAACTTTTCTTGACCCCGTTCTATTAACCTTTTAAACAAGGTTTATCCACTCTTTTAGGGGCTTATCGTTCACGTTTCAAAGTCCTAAAAAGCACGTTTCAACGTGTATTCTATTATTACAATGATGTGTTCAATTTACATAAGTTATTATCTGGACGAAAATTTCATTTGCAACCTCTTTTATCATTTCGTATATTTGCAATAAAGGTATTAGCCACCTTCATTATCTTGTAATAGTACTTCAAAAGATAATTTCAGCACTTCTGTACAACTGTACAACCCGTGACAAATGCCTATGCTTTGAGAGGATTTGTTTGTTCTGAAAATCCATAGAACTGTCTGTGAAGGCACAAAGGGTATAAGCCCTCTTAGAAGGGAATTGTTTCAATTTTTAAGAAGTGAGTTACAAAAGTGATGCTCGAAAAAAAAGCATTAACGATTTATTTTATTCCTATGCAGATAATTTAAACAACCCAAAAAAGCTTACAATAAAACAACTCAACGAGATTTGTAAGACCAATTGCATAAATGAAGATGCGGCTCAAGAAATAATCGAGAGCCTTTATAAACTTAGTATAGTAACGTATAAAATTTTTAAAGAAAATGGGATTAAATGATTTTAACCAGTTTGTAAAAACAAAAAGCAAGGTTGAACAAACAAACAGAGATGTGTGGGTTTACACCAGAGTAAGCACCAAAGACCAGCAAGCTAACAAAAGTTTGGAAAGTCAAATAGAAGAAGGCAGTAAATATGCAAAACAACACAATTACAACATCACTAATAAATTTGGTGGTACTTATGAGAGCGCAAGCGGTGACTTTACCAGAAAGGAATTTACTAAACTTATTAATGCAATAAAAGCTTCACGGAAAAGACCATTTGCAGTTTTAATATTCACTATTAATAGGTTTTCACGTACTGGTGGCGGTGGTGTAGCCCTTGCAAATGAATTAGTAGAAATTTTAAAGGTTAACCTTATCGAAATTAGCTCTGGAAAAAACACATTAACAGAGGAAGGCAAGCTGGAAATTTATCAAGGCTTAATAAGGGCTAGACAAGAAAATTTGGATAGATTAAAGGTAACAATCCCAGGACTTATAAAGTTTTTACAGGCAGGTGGTTGGCTTGGTAATGTACCACGTGGATATGTACAATTTGGCAACAGGGTTAGAGCAAGAGACCGTTATAGTGATAAGCAAAAAATAGAGATTAACAACGAGGGATTGATTTTAAAGAAGGCTTGGGGTTGGAAACTTGAAGGCGAGAGAGATTGTGAAATATTAATTAAGTTAAATGACCTAGGAGTAAGAATGACCAAACAAGCACTAAGCGAAATGTGGCGCAATCCTTTTTATTGTGGTGTTAATGTAAATAAGATGCTCGACAAGCCCGTTAGGGGAAATTGGGAAAAAATTGTATCGGAGCAGGATTTTTTATATGTACAAGAAATTTTAAAAGGTAATAAGTTTGGTTACACTCATTGTAATGCAGACCATAGAAGACCATTAACAGCATTTATTCGCTGTAACAAGTGCAATGGTAAGATGGCAGGTTATATGGTCAAAAACAAAGGCAAACATTATTATAAATGTCAAAAATGCTTAAAGGTATCCATCAATACTGAAACAACTATCAGGGGTGTTGGGGCAAACAATTTATTTAAGGATTTACTAGCTAGTTATCAATTAAGTCCAGATTTAACAGAAGCATTTAAAGCACAATTGAAGTTAACTTATACTACTTTGAATGATGAATCTGATAATGAGAGAGAAATACTTCAAAAACAATTTTCTACATTAGAAACTGATTTTAAAAAGCTTAAACGTAAGTATGCTTTAGAGGATATTGACCCAGAAATTTATAAAGAGTTAAGTGCTGAGTTTGTAGTAAAAATTGATGCTATAAAACGTAAAATTGAAAATGCCTCTCAAAAAATATCTAACTTGGATAATTATATAGACATTTCAACAGAAATAGCCCAAAACCTCAATAAATACTGGCTTTCAGAGGATTTGGAAACAAGCATTAGACTACAAGAATTGGTGTTTCCTGATGGATTAGTCATTGATTCAGAAAAGCGACAATATCTAACTCCAAAAACTAATCAAGTATTCGCTTCAAATGCAGTAATGACAATGGTTTCAGAGGGGGTAAAAAAAAACGACACTGATAAAAAATCAATGTCGTCATGTGGTGTAGCGAGGAGCAGACTTGAACTGCCGACCTTCGGGTTATGAATCCGATGCTCTAACCAGCTGAGCTACCTCGCCTTGCTGTTGTAAAGGGGTGCAAATATAGGAGGATTGAAGCAAAGATGTTAATAGATTAAGAGACGCTTAAAGAAAACATAGTATTAGCACTCATAATTCATCACTTATAACCAACAACCTATCTGCTCTTTAGCTGGGAGTGTATAAATAAACTGGTGATGCTCTTATTTTCATAAGCATTGCGGATAGCGATTGCAAACAAATCGGCAACAGAGAGTACTTTTATCTTATTACTTTGAAAGCGAAGTGGTATCGTATCGCAAACAACCAATTCTTCTAATTCGCTGTTCTCAATGTTTTCCTGTGCCTTGCCACTCAATATCGGGTGTGTACATAAAGCACGTACACTTGTTGCACCTTTTTCCTTTAGCAATCCTGCTGCTTTAGCAAGTGTACCGCCTGTATCACAGATATCATCAATCAACACAATATCTTTTCCTACAACGTCTCCAATTACCACCATACTAGCTATTTCATTGGCACGTTTACGGTGTTTATCGCAAATAACCATTTCGGTATTGAAGTAGCTTGCTATTTCCCTAACCCTGTTGGTGCTTCCTACATCGGGAGCAGCAAAACAAAGGTTATTCAACTTCATTTGTTCTATATAAGGAATAAATATCGCCGAACTATCCAAATGATCAACTGGCACATCGAAGAAAGCCTGTATTTGAGGAGCGTGCAAATCCATTGTGATAACCCGGTTGGCACCAGCAGATTCCAATAAAGTGGCAATCAACTTAGAACCTATTGCAACACGTGGCTTGTCCTTCCTATCCTGACGGGCATAGCCATAATAAGGCAATACCGCTATTATCTTGTACGCACTAGCCCTCTTGGCTGCATCAATCATCAGGAGAAGCTCCATCAGGTTGTCTGTAGGTGAGAATGTACTTTGAATCAAGAAAACATAGTCTCCCCTGATGCTCTCCAAGAAGATGGGTTGCAACTCACCATCACTGAACTTCTGAATGTTTACTTTACCTAAAGGGGCACCAAAACGTTGCGCAATCTTGGCTGCCAAATGCTGTGATCCTGTGCCTGAAAAAATCTTAACGGATGGGTTCATATCTGCGAATGAGCGGCGAAGATAATTTACCCAACTTTTAATTATTAAATTATTTGTGTTTTTAATAAAAAAAGAACCATCATTGTACAACTTATCAACAATTTAAAAAATGGCTACCATTAAAGATTGGGCAGAAGATGACCGCCCTCGTGAGAAATTGATAGCCAAAGGAGCCGTATCCTTGACTAACTCTGAGCTATTGGCAATACTTATCAACAATGGAACTGTAGACAGAAGTGCGGTGCAATTAGCCAAGGAATTGCTCGCAAAATGCAACAATGACCTAAAACAAGTTGCTTCATTGACCTATAAAGAAATAGTTGGATTGAAAGTAAAAGGGCTTGGAGAAGCAAAGGCAATCAGTATAGTAGCTGCACTTGAATTGGGGCAAAGGAGAAATATTACCGAAAAGAAAAAAGATATAATTGCTAAAAGCAAAGACATTGCTTTATTCCTGCAAGCGCAGTTGGAATATAAAAGCCACGAATTGTTTATTGCTATCTATCTAAACAATGCGAACAAGATTATTCACCACGAAATAATAAGTGAAGGTGGCATGACGGGTACTGTTGCTGACCCAAGGATTATTATAAAGAAAGCGTTGACTTACAATGCAGTATCTATCATCCTTTGCCACAACCATCCGAGTGGTAGCTTAAAGCCAAGTAAAGCGGACGAATCACTCACCAAGAAGATTCAAGAAGCAGCACAACTATTCGACATTAAAGTACTTGACCACATCATCGTGAGCAACGAGGGCTATTACAGTTTTGCGGATGAAGGGTTAATTTAATTGATAATGGATAATTGACAATTGATAATTTTAAAATAAGAAGTGTCAATTGTCAATTATCCATTATCAATTAAATTAAGCTTGCGCCGTTGGTCCGCCGAAGTTGAATGGGACTTCTATTTGTTCCAAGTCTTGTATCTGACCGTTGGTGGCTTCGAAGCGTTCAATGTTTTCTTTTATTGCCTTCATAAAACGCTTGGCATGCATAGGTGTAAAGATAATCCTACTCTTCACTTTACTCTTTGGTGTGCCAGGCATCACACTAACAAAGTCTATGATAAATTCTGAGGCACTGTGCGTAATGATAGCAAGGTTTGCATAAGCACCTTCTGCCATCTCCTCAGATATTTCTATGTTCAGTTGATTCTGTGGTTGTTGTTGATCAGCCATAATATTCTTTTTATTTTAATTAGGCAGCAAAGTAAAGTGATTAGGTATTGATTAAATACTTTTTATTAAAGATTTAATTTACCCCCTCTCCTATTCCTTTATCAATTTAACTACGTTTTCTTCCCCATTGGTTGTTTTAACGTGCAGGTAATAAACCCCCGCCGATAAATTACCAACGCTTATTGATGGATTAATTGCATCTTGTAAAGTGATTAAATTAACCTCCCTACCCAAATTATCCAATACCTGAATCGTTGCTATATGGCTTCCTTTAATCGTTGCTACATTCCTTGCAGGATTGGGATAAACTGTTAACTGATTACTGTTTTCTGTAAACTGAACTGAGACAACCTTGCTAAACGAAGAAGCCCCATTTTTGTCAATAGCTTTTATTCTATAATAATTAATCCCTTCAACTGGTGATTTATCCATCAGCGTATAAATATTATTGCCACTTCCAAGAGCAGCTTTGGCACCAATGTTTGTAAATGTTATACCATCCGCACTGTGTTGAAGAGTAAAGAAGGCAGTATTTAGTTCATCTATTGTTTGCCATTGCAAGAGTATTTGCCCACTAGTTGCTTTTGCTTGTAGATTAATTGCTCTGACCGGCACTGATGTATAAACATTAAGTGTATCGCTATGCAGTGTCAAGCCCGGCACAAGTGAATCAGTAACTTGAACATAATAATAGTCAGATACCAAAGGCCAATAAGTAGAATCTTTATTTTTGGTTGCTACTATTCCATTCGTATTAAACCATTGGTAAACATTCTTGATTTTTGTTCCGCCTACTGATACCCATAACATAGTTTCATCACCATTACCAAGCAAAGTAACATGGTATAAAGGTATCGGTGCTTGCGGCGCATACTGTGCAAAAGGGAACTTGGTAGCAATCAGTTCCATCCCAGCAAAAGTGAAGTTGTTGTTTTGCAGGAAAAGTCCTTGTAAGTTATTAAAATTACCAAACGATGCTGGTATTGGTCCACTCAATTGATTGTTTTGCAACACCAGATATTGAAGTGCCGTTAAGTTGCCGAGAGAAGATGGGATGCTGCCGCTTAAACTATTGTATTGCAGCCATAGGAATTGCAAGTTGCTGAAATTACCAATCCAAGAAGGAATTGTGCCAGTTATCTGATTACCATCCAAATCCAATGCTGTTAAATTAACCAACGATGCTAATGAGTCAGGTATTGTTCCAGTAAACTTATTCTCACCCAAATCCAAAGAGGTAAGGTTGGTCAATCTTCCAATAGATGCAGGGATATTCCCACCAATTGCATTAATGTGTAAGCTGATACTGTTCAGGTGGGTCAAGTTTCCAATGCTGTTAGGCAATGTGCCAGTAAGGTTATTGAAAGCCAGATTTATTTGCGAAACCCTTTCGCTAGTGTCTAAAACAATACCATTCCATTTGCTTAAAGGTGCTGTTGTTAACCAATTGGTATTGTTTTTCCAATTTGAGCCATTGGTACTGTTATAGAAATCAACTAAAGCCAAAGAATCATTCGTATTTGCTGCAACATAAATGAAAACAGTATCAGATGCACTATACAACGTCAACCCAGCCTTTGAGTCTGTGGCAGTTACATAGTATACACCTGAAGTATTTGGTGTATAAGTAGAATCTCCTGTTGCGGAATAAACATAATTTCCATTAAAAAACCAAGTATAAGAAATATCACTTGGAGTACCCCCTTCTGATACTGAGAGTGTATTGCCTGTTTGATGAATAGTCACAACAGTATCTTGTGGTGTATAATAAAAGACTAAAGATGTATTATTGTTCAAAGTTGGTGCTATTAGCTCAAGACTTGAGAAAGTGTAATAATTAAAGGATAAGTCTATGTTAACCAATTGACTTAATGAAGTCAATGCCAAGGATATATTACCTAACAAATGATTGTTTCCAAGGCTTAAGTATCTAAGATTACTCAATGAACCAATGGAATTGGGAAGGCTTCCTGTTAAGTTATTATTTATTAAATTTATACCTATTACCCTTCCTGATGTATCCAATACAACTCCAAACCAATTGCTCACTGCACCTTTTAGCCAACCATTATTATTTGCCCAATTTGCACCATTGGTACTATTGTATAAATCTACTAAGGCCAATGAATCACTTGCATTTGGTTTGGTATAAAGAACAATCGTATCATTTGCACTATATAAGTACAAACTAAGTTTGGAATCATATATGCTTGCAGCATAAATCCCGGATATTGTAGGGCTTATAGCAGAATCACCATAGGCATTGGCAAAGAGGGTTCCATTCAAATTCCAATTATACGATATGTCACTTTGCGTACCACCAACCGATACGGTAAGCGAATCCCTGGTTTGATGAATAGGTATTATCGTATCTTGTGGGGAGTAATAAAAAGTTGTATCGTTGCTAGTATAGTAGTTGGCAATTGGTTCCAACCCTCCGAATGTGTAGTAATTATTAGAAACATTCAGGTTGGTAAGACTCTTTAAAGAAGCCAATGATACGGGTACATTGCCCATTAAGTGATTATTTTCTAATTGCAATTGTTTAAGGCTACCTAGGCTACCCAAAGAATTTGGCAGTATGCCAGTTAAGTTGTTGAACGTAAGATTTATTGAGGCCACATGACCAGAAAAATCCAACACAATACCATTCCAAGTACTTAATGGGGCTTGAAGCCAACCACTATTATTTTGCCATTTCGAACCATTGGTGCTATTATATAAATCTACCAATGCCAATGAATCACCTGCATTTGCGTTTATTAAAACTGTATCGGAGGCACTGTATAAAAATTGATTGGCCAAAGAATCAAAAGCAGTTACTGAATAAATACCAGGAGCGGAAATTGTAAATGTCGAATCCCCATAATTGCTACCGATAGGATTTCCATTCAATGTCCAAGTAAAAGAAATAGCTTTGTATGTGCCACCCATAGAAACTGACAGCGTATTTCCCTTTGCTTGGATAGGTACGTTTGCTTGACCAAAACCGTAGAAAGTAATTAGGTTATTCCCAGAAAAAAGCGTGGTCAATTGCTCCAAACCAGTAAAAGTATAGTTGTTGAAAATTAAATCCAGATAAACTAATTTGCTTAACGAACCCAATGATGCAGGGATATTTCCACTCAGCTGGTTCTGACCAAGTTCCAATGAGTCAAGGCTTGCAAGTTTACCTAACGATGTAGGCAAATTACCAATCAGGTTATTGCCGTAAAGATTAACTCCTGTAACTCTATTGTTACTATTTGTTGTTGTCCCAAACCAACTACTCACAGGTGCTATGGTTAACCAATTGGTATTGTTCTTCCAATTTACCCCATTGGTACTATTGTATAAATCTACCAAGGCTAGGCTGTCTTGTGTGTTTACTTGCGCTTTGAGGGTGGGGGTGATGGCTGTAAATATGATTACAGTAATTAATAACGTGTAAATTTGTTTCATGCGACCTATGCTTTTTTATAAAGGGAATGTTATGAGGGATAAAAGTAGGGATTTGTTTGATTTTGGTAAATTAATTTAAAAAATGAGAGATAGATGCCCGTTTTTCATCAGCTCAACCTCTAGGATGATCGACTTTCTGCTTTTGTTTCTTAATAAAAGCCCCTAGTAGATGATTTTTATTAAAAAACAGAAACTATTGGCGTTAGTATGTAAACTAATGGTGTTGATACGCTGTTTTTTCACTTTTATTACTTAGGATGAAAATGAAACAATAATTATAAAATTTATCTATCTATTACTTAAAAGAAAAAATACGACTTATCGAATGATTTAGAATAGTGGCTATTGAAAGAAAGTGGCTACTCGCTCAGGTGTTGCTTAGCATCACTTGTGTGTACTAGTCAAACCAGTTTATAATTGGCACTCACTTAAATAAAGTTTACAGAAAGTAGGGTTCTTACAAACTGATTTTTAACGTATACCTCTTTCCTATTCTAAAGATTAAGTATTATTGAAAACAAAACTAGTTGCTGCGTAAGAAAAATTATAGATCGCGTTTGGCTAACAGGATAATCAAGCACAATAACGGTTCATAATTGTCAGTTCACCCAGAATATCAATCCATTGCCCAATACGAGGGCATTTATTATAACGATTGTACAACAATATGGTATAATGGTGTCGTCTTGTTTGTCACAAAAATAAAAAAACTAAAGCCCTTTTTAAGCAAACACAAACAATTCCTTCTAGATGATCTCACTTTTAGGTGTGGTGCATTACGGTTTAGCAAAAATGTATCGATACACAGCGGCTGTGTATCGATACAAAATCAAGATGCCCGAGGTCATTGTTTCAGGATTCATCAGTTTTTGCCTAAGAACCAAGGATGTCTTTTCCAATTATT
>Ga0164297_10005060_pt1 | contig 11462 bp, 8 predicted proteins | sample GEODES058metaG_FD_113539 | JGI IMG/M metagenome (GOLD analysis project Ga0164297, IMG submission 113539) | Dystrophic lake water microbial communities from Trout Bog Lake, Wisconsin, USA - GEODES058 metaG | ecosystem: Environmental > Aquatic > Freshwater > Lake | place: USA: Trout Bog Lake... | reverse complement strand
TTCCGACAGTATCGGCCCCGGTTCGGTCGTGGCGGCGCAACTCGCGGCCGAGGATATCGGCGGCAGCGTCCTTGGCCGGCCGATCGAAATCCTCTCCGCCGACAACCAAAACAAAGCCGATATCGGGTCGGCCATCGCGCGCCAGTGGTATGACCGTGACGGCGTCGGCCTGGTCGTGGGCTTGGATAATTCCGCCGTCGCCCTGGCGGTGGAGCGGGATGCGCGGGATCGCAACGGCGTGGTGATCGCCATTGCCGTCAGCACCAATGATTTCACCGGCAAGAACTGTGCGCCCACGGCGATGTCCTGGGCCTATGATAGCTACGCGCTGACGCATGGCGTGGCGAACACGCTGGTCGCGCGCGGGTTGGATAGCTGGTTCTTCCTCAGCGTCGATTACGCCTTCGGCACAGCGCTGGAAGCGAGTGCCTCGGCCGCGGTGATCCAGGCCGGCGGCAAGGTGCTGGGATCCGTGCGCCACCCGATCGATGCCGGCGATTTCAGCTCTTTCCTGATTGCCGCCAAGGCCTCGGGTGCCAAGGTCATCGCGCTGGCCAATGGCGGTGGCGACATGGTCAACGCGGTCAAGCAGGCCAATGAGTTCGGCATCGTCCAGGGCGGGCAGACGATGGTGCCGCTGCTGTGCAATATCGCCGATATCCACGGCCTGGGATTGCAGGTGGCGCAGGGCATCACGTTGATGACCGCGTTCGACTGGAACCGCACCGATGAGACGCGGGCCTGGTCCAAGCGCTTCTATGCCAAGCGCGGGCGGATGCCGACGATGGCGCAGGCTGCGACGTATTCGGCGTCACTGCACTATCTGCGCGGCGTGGCGCAGGCCGGCTCGACGGATGGGCTGGCGGTGACGGCGGCGATGAAGGCGATGCCGGTGCACGACATGTTCGCCGCCAACGGCGTGATCCGCGCCGATGGGCGCATGCTGCACGATATGTATCTGGTGAAGGTGAAATCTCCGGCCGAGTCGAAAGCGCCCTGGGATTATGAGGAGATTTTGGCGACCGTCCCCGGCGACGTCGCCTTCCAGCCCGTCACCGAGGTCGGCTGCCCACTGGTGGGCAAGGCGTAATCGCAAGGGAAACGACGATGTCGGTGCTGGGGCTGAGCGACGACGAACAGGATCTGCAAGCGCGCGCGGCGGACATCTCCCGCACCATCGTGCGCCCACGGGCGGCGGAGATCGACCGCACGGGCGCGTATCCGTGGGATATCGTCGACGTTCTGAAGAGCAACGGCTTCATGGGCATGACGATCCCACGCGCCTATGGCGGGCAGGGGCGATCCTGGCTGGATACCGTTCTGGTGATCGAGGCGATGGCCAGATCCTGCACCGTCACCGCGCGCATCGTGGTGGAGGCGAACATGGGCGCGATCTCCACCGTCATGGCCTATGGGACCGAGGATCAGAAGCGACGAGCGGCGGCGCTGGTGCTGGCCGGCGACAAGCCGGCGATCTGCATCACCGAACCCGATGCCGGGTCCGATGCCACGGGCATGACGACGATCGCGCGCAAGGTGGGCAACCGGTTTGTCATCAATGGCCGCAAGCATTGGATCACCGGCGGCGGTATTTCGCGCCTGCATCTGATCTTCGCCCGCGTGCTGGACGAAAGCGGCGATGATCTGGGCATTGGCGGCTTCCTGGCGATCAAGGACGAGGCCAAGGGGCTGACGGTGACGAAGCGGGAACCGACGATGGGGCTGCGCGGCATGCCCGAGGGGGAACTGACCTTCCAGGATCTGGAGATCACGCCCGATATGGTCCTGCTGCCGCCATCGGGCTTCCGCCGCGGCTTCGCGGATCTGATGAACGCCTATAACAGCCAGCGTGTCGGCGCCGGCACGGTGGCGATGGGCATCGCCGCCGGCGCGCTGGACTTGGCGCGCGACTGGGCATTGCAGCGCGATCAGTTCGGCCGCCCGATCGCCGAATTCCAGGGGCTCCAATGGATGCTGGCGGATATGCAGGTGCAACTGACCGCCTCGCGCCTGATGCTGTATGCCGCCGCGCGCTCCAGGGGGCCGAACGGCAGCGCCTTCCCCGATCCGGATCTGGCCGCGCAGGCGAAGATCCTGGCATCGGAGGCGGCGATCAAGATCGTCAACGACGCGCTGCAAATCTATGGCGCGCGGGGCTACTCGAACGACTACCCGCTGGAGCGGATGGCGCGCGACGTGCGCATGTTCACCATCGGCGGCGGCACGGCGCAGGTGTTGCGCACCCTGGTGGCGTCGAAAGTGCTGGGCATGAAATTGCCGCAGACGCGGGATGGGTATCTGCCACGCGCGGCCGAGTAAGTCTCGCCCACCACCCACACCGATCCCGCAAAACCTGCTCGGCGTCAGCGTGGCTGGAAACATTGCCGCGTCGCGGTAAACTGCGCCTGCCAACGTCCAAGCCAGGAGCCATGCGATGACCCCGCGCCCGTTCACCCTGTCGATCCCGGAGACGCAGATCGCCGATCTGCACGACAGGCTGGCTCGCACCCGCTTTCCGGATCAGGCGCCCGACGCGCCGTGGGCCTACGGGGCCGACCTTGCTTACATGAAGGACCTGGTGACCTACTGGCGCACCGCATTCGATTGGCGCGCACAAGAGGCGGCGCTGAACGCCTTCCCGCAGTTCAAGGTCCGCATGCCGGACGTCGACCTGCATTACCTGAAGGTCGAGGGCAAGGGACCCAACCCGATGCCGCTGCTGCTGATGCATGGCTGGCCGGGCTCGGTGTTCGAGTTCCTGGATATCATCCCGCGCCTGACCGACCCCGCCCGGTTCGGCGGCGATCCGGCTGACGCGTTCACGGTGATCGCCCCCTCGCTGCCCGGCTACGGCCTGTCGTTCGAGCCGGGGCAGAAACGGTTTGCCATCGAGGATATCGCCCGCACGCTGTCGGCGCTGATGACCGACGTGCTGGGCTATCGCCGTTACGGTGCGCAGGGCGGCGATTTCGGTGCCTTCACCGCTACGCGCTTGGGCTATGCGCATGCCGAGGCGCTGATCGGCATCCATGTCAACATGATCGTCATGCGCCGCGATCTACCGCCGCCGCCGAACCCGACCGAGGAGGAGCGGCAATACTTCGCCGACCTTGGCGCATTCCTGCGGGAAGAGACGGCTTATCAGGCGATCCAGGGCACCAAGCCGCAGACGCTGGCCTATGGGTTGACGGACTCGCCCTTGGGGCTGGCGGCCTGGCTGGTGGAAAAATTCCGCACCTGGACCGATAACGACGGCACGATCGAGTCCGCCATTTCGCGCGATCACATGCTGGCGGATATCGCGCTTTATTGGTTTACCGGCGCGATCGGCTCGTCGTTCTGGCCATACTATGCGCGCATCCACAGCGGCTGGCCGATCCCCGATGGCGGTCAGGTGAAGGTGCCTGCCGGCTATGCCGCGTTCCCGAAAGAGATCATCCGGCCGCCGCAATCGCTCGCCCGGTCGGTGTATGCCGACATCCGGCGCTGGACGCAGATGCAAAAGGGCGGGCATTTCGCGGCGCTGGAACAACCCGCGGCGCTCGCGGATGAGGTGCGGGCGTTCTTCCGTCCGTTGCGCGGGGCCGGTCCGTAACGGTCGACGATAGGCTGTCACGCCGCCCGATTGGGCGTTTGGGTCATCGCCGGCGCCAACGGAACCGCGGCCTTCGGCGGGTTCAGAGTGTCGGCGGCGATCGTCGCATCCTTATGATTGGTGCCGACCGCCAGGACGCGGCCTTCGCCGTTGTCGCGAGCATGACGCCGACGGCGGTGAACTAGGGCGCGTCCCGTTGGGCACAACCCATCAGCCCAGTCCATTTGAGCAGGTCCCGTTGCGCAGGGCCCGTTGCGCACGTTCGGCTGGCCAGGTCCCGTCGGCTAGGTCTCGTCGGCCAAGTGCCGCCGGTCACGACCCGTTCGGCAACCAGCGGCGGGAGATTTCGCCGGCTGCGTCGAACGATGCCTCGAACATCGGGGCGGCGAGGGTGGCTATCACATGCAGCGTGTCGGTGCCGCTGTTGCGAAACCCGTGCTTGCGCCCGGCCGGCACCACCACCGACTGGCCGGCGTAGACCGAGGCGGTTTCGTCCTCGACCCAGATATCCGCGGTGCCGGCGATGACGGACAGCACTTCCTCCACCGCGTGCAGATGCGTCGGCGCGCCTTTGCCGGGGTCGCACCATTGCTCGAACACGCAGAGTTGCACCGACCCGGACAGGGCGGAGACGCGCATCCGGGTGCGCACACCCGGACGCCATTCCTCCAGCGCCTGACCGGTATGGTCCAGGACGCGCATCAGAACTTCGACACCCTGGTTTCCTTGCAGGTGATGAATTCCAGCAGCGCCGGCGTGCCGTTCTTCGTCTGCTCGATGCCGCGTTGGATCGCCGCCTTGATGTCGCCGGGCTGCGTCACCCGTTCGCCATAGCCGCCGAAGGCGCGGGCCATGGCGGCGTAGTCGCCGGAGATATCGGTCGAGCGATATTTCTCGGTGGAGATCGGCATCACCTTCAACTCGATCGCCATGGAGAAGTTGTTCAGCAGGATCGACAGGATGGGAATGCGCTCGCGCACCGCGGTTTCGAAATCCATCCCGGTGAAGCCGATCGCCGCATCGCCCCAGATGTTGATGCACAGCTTGTCCGGCTTCGCCAGCTTTGCCCCCATCGCCAGGCCCAGCCCCATACCAAGCTGCGTCGTCTTGCCCCAGCCGATGTAGGAAAGCGGCGTGGTCGAGGTCCAGAACGGGCTGATCTGATCGCGCGGGCTGCCGGCGTCATGGGTGATGATGGTGTTGGGCACATCGACCGTGTGCATCAACTCCCAGATCACGCGATAGGGTGACAGCGGTGCGTCATTGGATGTCAGCAGCGGCATCCATTGTTCCATCCATTCGGCGCGCACTTTGGTGATCTCGGCCACCACCTCGGACGGGTCGCGGTTGGTCTTGATCGTTTGCCGCAGTTCCGCGATCAGCGCTTTCAGCGTCAGTTTTGCATCGCCCACCAGGCCGATGGCGCTGACCACATCCTTATTCAGATGGTCCGGATCCAGCGTGGCGTGGACGAATTTCTTCTTCGGGAATTTGATGCCGAAATTCGTCTCGGTGAACGAGCAGCCCAGGCCGATGATCAGATCGGCATTCTGCACGAAGTGGTGCACCGGCTTGGGCACCGCATTGCCGCCCGAGCCGAGCGAGAGGGGATGGTTTTCGGGGAAGGAGGATTTGCCGCCGAGGCTGGTGGTAACCGGCGCGCCCAGCAATTCGGCGAAGGTGCGCAGTTCGTCCCAGGCTTCCGACCAATGGATGCCTGTGCCGGCGTAGATCACCGGCCGCTTGGCCGCCAGGATTGCCTCGGCCGCCTTGGACACATCGTCCGGATCGGGGGCGGAGCGGTGCACGCCGACGGGTGTGTAGTCGATCTCGCCGATTTCTTCGTTCCAGATATCTGTCGGCACTTCGACGATCGCCGGTCCGCCGCGCCCGTTGCGCGCCGCACTCATGGCCCGTCGCATGATGTTCACGATTTCCTGCGGCAGCGTGACGTATTCCGCCCGCTTGGAGATGGCGCGCATTTCGCGCACGGAGTTGAAATTGGGGTCGATGCCCGCTAGGCGGCGCGGATAGCCTTGCGGCACCACCAGCATCGGCACGCTTTCGGCATAGGCCTGTGCGACGCCGCCATAGGCGTTTTCCGCCCCCGGGCCGTGCTGCATGCAGAAGGCGCCGAGTTTGCGGCCGGAGGTGACGCGGCTGATCGCGTCGGCCATGTGCAGGCCGATGCGTTCCTGGCGCACGATGATCGGGCGGATATCCGCGGCGGCGGCGAATTCCAGCAGATGGTTGACCGGATAGCCGCAGAGGATCTCGATCCCCTCGCGCTTCATGATTTCGGCGACAGCTTCACCCAGTTTCATCCGTTTCCTCCTGTTTGTCTTGCGCCGGTTTGTCTTACGCTGGGACGCTAGGGCAGGGGCTTGGAGATGGCAAATTTTGCCAGGCTTGGCGGTGTGTGGCGCTTTTGCCGGTGCGGGATGGCTGCCGGCGGCGGTTGTCGGTAGCCTATCCGGTGCTGGATGTCTGGTGTGGTATATCTGGCGTGGCACGTCTGGCGTGGCATGTCTGGGGCGGCATGTCGGGCGTGGTATGTCTCGGGCGGCATAGCGGGGGCGGCGTTTCCGGGCGGCGTTGCCCGACGCTGCCGACGCGGCGGCGAAACAACCTGTTGCGAGAATTCGGGTCCGCACCCACAATAGATAGGGCGGCGGCGATTCGGCTCCGCTGTTTCAAGTCAGGGAAAAGCTTTACGATGGACGCTACCAGCCACGCCCCCGACGAGCATCCGATCCGGTTCGATTTGTTGACGGAAAATCCCGTCTATAAACCGTTTCGCTACCCGTGGGCGTATGAGGCGTGGCTGACGCAACAGCGCGTCCACTGGCTGCCGGAGGAAGTGCCTCTGGCCGATGACGTGAAGGATTGGCACCGCAACCTGTCCGACGGCGAGCGCAATCTGCTGACGCAGATTTTCCGCTTTTTCACCCAGGCCGATGTCGAGGTGAACAACTGTTACATGAAGCATTATAGCAAGGTGTTCAAACCCACCGAAGTGCTGATGATGCTGTCCGCCTTCTCGAATATCGAGACCGTGCACATCGCCGCTTACAGCCATCTGCTCGATACGATCGGCATGCCGGAAATCGAGTATCAGGCCTTCCTCAAATATAAAGAGATGAAGGATAAGTACGATTACATGCACGGTTTCTCGATGGAGAACCGGTTCGAGATCGCCAAGACCCTGGCGGCGTTCGGTGCCTTCACCGAGGGGCTTCAGTTGTTTGCCTCTTTCGCCATTCTGCTGAACTTCCCGCGGTTCGGGAAAATGAAGGGCATGGGGCAGATCGTTACCTGGTCGGTGCGTGATGAAAGCCTGCACTGCGCGTCGGTCATCCGTTTGTTCCGCACGTTCATTCAAGAGAATCCCTCGCTGTGGAACGAGGATCTGAAGCGGGAATTATATCTGACCTGCGCGACCATCGTTTCGCACGAGGACGCCTTCATCGATCTGGCGTTCGAGCAGGGGGCGGTCGAGGGGCTGACGCCGCAGCAGGTCAAGGAATATATCCGCTTCATCGCCGACCGGCGGCTGGTGGAACTGGGTCTGAACGAGCTTTATCATGTGGCGCGCAACCCGTTGCCCTGGCTCGATGAGATGCTGAACGCCGTTGAGCATGCCAATTTCTTTGAAAATCGGGCGACGGAATACAGCAAGGCGTCCACGGCGGGGACCTGGGAAGAGGCGTTCGGCGACATGGGGCCGGTTGCGCAGCCCGAGGTGCTGACCCTGTCTCCGGCGGAATAAAGCCGGGTTTTTCCCATTCGGCTTTGATTGCGCCTCGCTGGGGCGCTTTTGGCAAACGTCCACCCTCACAGGTGGACGTTTTTGTTTGTCGCATACCGGCATATTCGTATCTGTTTGTTTTCTTATGGCAAGGTAATGTCTGTCATTGTAATTTCCGCGTCGATGATCCACGCTCGTGACGAGGGTTACTGTTTTTTGATCTCGAGTCGTTATTTTTTGCGATTCAGACGATCGTATTAACGGTTTTTTACGACGCTTCGGCGGAGGGTCTCTTGGTGGGGTGGCACGATGATCGCCGAGCGTGTCGCATTGCGATCGATGATCCGGCGGAGACGGACGGCCATACGGACCGATGACAACGGCATAGGGTAGCTGGCGATGATAGGGGCGGCTGTGAGCCAAACTGAAGAAGAGACTGGGAGAGATACCAGTGCGGGGGGCGCGCCACGCTATAGCCGCCGCCTGTCCGACAAAATATTGATTGCCTTCCATCACGCCTGCGATCAGGCCGATTTTCAGGTTGCGGAGCAACTGCTCCATATTCTGGAAATGATGCTGACACGCCGTCCGCTCACCCCGGATGGAACGCGCCGGCGCAATATGGAAAGCTTGGTGGCCGCGCATGAACGGCTATGGCATCTGCGCCACCCGAATAGCGATCACCTATAGGCGCGGGCGATGTCCAGGGCGGTGCTGCAACGCCCCCTTGCCAGCCGAGAGTGCCCGCCCAAGCGCCGCCCCAAGCACCGACCTAGGTGCCGCCCTAAGTGCCGACCCTGGGCGCTAGAGCGCTAACGGGCCACCGCCCCGCAGGATCGCGTCGGCCTGGGGCGTGAACGCGCCGGACGCCGTGTGCAGAACCAGTCCAGGCGCGACGCGCAACGGCGCTCGTCCCCCCTTCGTCCCCCGCAGCAGCACCAACCGCGCCGCCCGTCCAGCCTTCGGCCAAAGCGGAAACACCACGCCGGCGGGGCAGCCGGAAGCCGCCATGGCGCTCAGGCACGCCGGCACCGCCGGGGCCGCGATGATCAGCGTCAGGCTGCCGCGATGCACCAAGGCCGCTGCCATCGCCGCGATCCAACCCGCCAGTAAACCGTCCGGCGCCCGCTTGGAGCGCGCGCGCGCCGCATCCGGGGACGCTGTCGACTCCGCGGCGTGATAGGGCGGGTTCGCCATCGCGTGGTGAAACGGCGCCTCCGGACGCGTTTGCTCGATCGCGCCGTGGATGAACTGCACGCCGCTAAAGCCGTTATCGGCCGCGTTCTGCGCCGCCAGCGCGGTCAGCGCCGAGTCGATTTCGACGCCGGTGCCCGTCGCTTCAGGGACGCGGGCGGCCACGCACAGCAGACCCGCCCCGGCCCCGCTTCCCGCTTCCAGCACGCGTTGGCCGGCGCGAACGGGAACCGACGCAGCCAGAAACACCGGTTCGATGCCGCTGCGGAAACCCTCGGCGGGCTGGCTGTAGCGCACCCGCCCATTCAGCAGATGGCCAGCAGTCGTCAGCATTCGCCGCAATCGCGCAGCAGATGCATCGCTTTGGTGTAATCGCGTTCCGCCACCATCAGCCGGCGCGGGATGGCGCCGATACTGCCCTCCGCCGCGCTGGTGAACGCGTCCAGCAGCAGCGTCTCGACCCCTGCATCGGCCAAAAGCGCCTGAAGGAAGGACAAGCGGACAGCATCGTTCGAGGTGATCAGGACGCGCATGCCCCGCATCGTGTGGCTGAAGCGGCACCGGCGCAACCATGCATGGCGGCAGGGTTTCCGGCCCCGGCATTAATTTTCGCGGCGGATGCTGGCTTGACCCCCTTGCTCGCGGGCCGATATGACGAGGCTCAGGATTGGGACGCAGGAGAGTTTTTTGGCCCCAGACGCGAGTCTGATTGAGCGTGGCGATGCGCCCGGGGCCACCCAGGCGCTGGCGCATGAAGATGCGCTGACGGCTCTGATTTCCCTGGTTCAGGCGGATATCGAGGCGTGCAACCGCGTTATCGTCGCGCGCATGGACAGCCCGGTGGCGCTGATCCCGCAACTTGCCGCCCATATCGTTGCCGCCGGCGGCAAGCGTCTGCGCCCGCTGCTGACCTTGGCGGCGGCAAAATTATGCGGCTACCAGGGCGGCAGCCGCCATGTCGACCTCGCCGCCTGTGTGGAGTTCATCCATACCGCGACCTTGCTGCACGATGACGTCGTCGATGAAAGCCAACTGCGCCGCGGTCTCGCCTCGGCCAATGCCGTTTTCGGCAACAAGGCATCCGTCCTCGTCGGCGATTTCCTGTTCGCACGATCATTTCAACTGATGGTCGATGACGGTTCGTTGAAGGTGCTCGCCATTCTATCCAAGGCGGCGGCGACGATCGCCGAGGGCGAAGTGCTGCAACTGGTCACGCAGAACGATCTTTCCACGACCGAAGAGCGATATCTGGACGTCATCAAGGGCAAAACCGCCGCGTTGTTTGCCGCTGCCTGTCAAGTGGGCGCCGTCGTTGCCGACCGGCCGGATGCCGAGGAACAGGCGCTGGCCGCCTATGGGATGAAACTGGGCATTGCGTTTCAACTCGTCGATGATGCTCTGGATTACGCTGCCGATCAGGCGACGTTGGGTAAAACCGTTGGCGACGATTTCCGCGAGGGCAAGATCACCATGCCCGTGCTGGCGGCGTTCCTGGCTGGCGATGCCGAGGAGCAGGCATTCTGGAAGCGCACGATCGAAGATCAGGTGCATGCCGAGGATGATCTGGATACCGCGATGCGCCTGATCGAACAGCACGGCGCCATCGCCGCAACGCTGGAGCGGGCGGCGCAGTTCGCGCGGGAGGCCAAGGCGGCGCTGGAAATTTTCCCCGATAGTCCGGTCCGGCAAGCCTTGGCGGGTGTTGCCGATTTCACGGTGCAGCGCGCGCGCTGACGTCCGACGCCGGCGCGGCGTTCCGCGTCTGCTTTTCGCGTCGTCCGTCGCTAGGGGCTTTTCCCCAGGGGCTTTCCCCCAGGGGCTTTCCCCCAGGGGCTTTCCCCCAGGGGCTTTCCCCCAGGGGGCTTTCCCCCAGGGGGCTTTCCCCCAGGGGGCATTCCCCAAGAGGCTTTCAACGTCGCCTTTCCACGCTGGCCATGGCAGTGTGCGGCGATCGCAATCTCTGATTGCGCCTATCCGGCGGGCATTCACGTGGCAAAAAGCATCAAGCAGAAAAAACCGCGCGGCGCGCGGGGCAACGGCCACCGCAAAACGGGCGGCAAAGCGTCGCGGCAGCGATATGCCGCCGGCGCCCCGGCCGATACCGGCCCGCCGCCGTCGGCGGATGTCGACCGCAGCGAGCAGCCTGATGGCGACGGCGGGATGCGGCCGCCGCGCCACGGCAAAACCGCCCCCCCGCCACATCAGAAAAAGCCCGGTCGTTGGCAACGTGAGGAAAAACGCCCCCGTCCACGGCGCGACGAGGCGCCGGCGCACGCCCCGCGTGATGAAGCGGCAACTCGATTTCGTCGCGATGAAAAACGCGGCCACGCGCCGGGTGATGAGCCACCGATCCATGCCCAGCGTGATGAACGCCCGCCTCGGCCGTGGCGTGATGAAACCCCCACGCGCGACCGATCGCGCGAATCCCCCACGCGCAGTCAATCACGCGATGCCATAAAACCACCCCGGCGCGGCAGTCGTATCGTTCTGCCCGAAACACTGGTCGTCCTGGTCACCGGCACCGATCACGACGGCGACCCTCTTGCTCGGCCGGCCGAGTGGGATCGGGCAAATGGCCCGCCGCCGGTAATCCGTCTGCACCCCGAAAAGGCAGGCACCCCGGCACTGGTGCCCGGGGAACGCGTGTTGGCGCGAGTCCGTCCCGCCGGACCACATCGCTATGACGGTCGCACCCTGCGCCGGTTGTCAGAGACTCCGGGACGCGTGCTGGGGGTGTTCAAACCCGGCAAGGATGAGAATCGCATCGTGCCGACCGACCGCCGAGCCAAGGCCGAATGGGTCGTGCCGCACGGGCACGATGCCGGCGCCCAAGCGAATGAGATCGTCTTGGCCGAACCGCTGCCGCAGCACCGGCCCTATGGGTTGCGCCCGGTGCGGGTGCTGGAACGCGTCGGCAGCATGGGC
>Ga0164297_10005056_pt1 | contig 11468 bp, 5 predicted proteins | sample GEODES058metaG_FD_113539 | JGI IMG/M metagenome (GOLD analysis project Ga0164297, IMG submission 113539) | Dystrophic lake water microbial communities from Trout Bog Lake, Wisconsin, USA - GEODES058 metaG | ecosystem: Environmental > Aquatic > Freshwater > Lake | place: USA: Trout Bog Lake... | reverse complement strand
GCCGTTGACGTTAACATCCACGACTGCAAGGTTCATCGACTTGCGGGCCATGGACAGCTTCCCAGATGCACGCCGCCCAACTGTGCTTGGGTTGTTCGCCAAGACATCGTCCAGCATGGAGCGCGCAACACGCAGAGTCTCCGCGGACACGAGGCTGGCAGCCGTGATCTTGCGGCTGATGGCTGCCCGCACTGTCGCGGCAGAGGGGGAGGAGGCCAGATGTCGGGAGTCAGCAGCGAGGAGCTGTGCGCGCCGTGCGCTACGGTGCCCGTTCAGGTCGATGACGAGGCCAACAGAGGAGACATAGGTGTAGAGCTCGCTCTTGGTCACAAAGCCGCTGTTGTCCGTGTCCAGCTCCTCAAACAAGGTATGGGTCACATGCGATGGCGCCTCGTCCACCACGCCGGTCGTGAGCTCCTGCACATACGCCACGAAAGCGGTGACGCCCGCAATGTCGAGGGCCTCCTCACCGGTGTCATCCACGCACACGGCGCCCGCTTTGCGGAGAATGACCCACACCGTCTCCATTTCATCGATCGAGATGTGCTTGCTCTGCGTCGTCTTGCGCAGCATCATGTGCATGAAATCCTTCACGATGGCGCTGTTCTCCAGGGCTGGCAGCAGGAAAAAGAAGAGCACCGCCCAGAACTTGACGAAGGTGACGTTGGGTGGCGGTGTCACGCTGTTCGCGAGGCCCAGCCACAGGAAAATGTTGGGCTGCGTGTGCAAGATGTACCAGTCCATGGCCTGGTCAGGCGCGCCGTCAAAGAAGTAGACCCACAGCTTGCGCATGAGCCCCGGAATGCCCTTCATGGCCATGTACGTCACTGCGCCCTGGAAGAATGCGCGCTCACACTCCAGCGCGGCGATGGGGGAGGCGCCATTCGTGGTGTTGAATGGGTAGAACATCTGCACCAACACACTGGCTCCCCGTGTGCCCGGTGTCACCTGGTACACACCCAGCAGCGCAAGGACAACCACTGCATAGATGGACAGGAACGACCACTCCTTGCGGTGCTTCGCCGCGTCCACAGGGCTCACCGTGCGCCAGGCCTGGGCACAGGCGGCAGGGAAGATGAGGCCCGCGCCAAGGACGGTGTAGAACAGTGTCATGGCTTTGTTGTCGTACAAGTACCCCGGCGCGTAGGACAGCACCGCCAGCACCGGTGGCACGGCGATGTAGAGCAGCAATGCGCCGGTGACGCACAGGTACTTGCCTCCGCCCCAGAGGACGGAGGAGACGGAGGAGGTGAGGGCAGGGGGGACCATGCAGAGGAGGACCCACAGGAACTGCTGCTGGGTGACCACCCTGCCCGCGATGGGGATGCAGATGCCCAGGCGGCAGAGCCACGAGACGAGAGTGAAGAGGAGCGGCTTGAGCGGCGTGTTTGCGAACGAGGCTGGCACATTCACGTCCAGGTACGTGTAGAAGCTACTCACCGCCAAGCTGCAGACGATGAGCACCGTGAAGCAGTTGGTGGGCATGCGCCGTGCAATAGCCAGACGCAGAATTGCGCCGAACAGACCGGCGGCGGCCACATACGGCATGCCGTTTACCAGCGCACTGTCTCTGGCGCGTTTCACTGCTTTCCGCAAGCCAGCGCTGTGATGTGCCTGGAACTTGGCCATGTCAGCAACAGACATGGCCTTGCCGTTCGGCAAGTCCAGCGCGCCGTCGTAATCATCCGGGCCTTTGCCGCCAAGGTAGAGGGCGAGCGGCTCGAGGGCATACTGGTGGGACACCACCAGCACATTCTTGCCAGCCTGCGTCAGCGGCAACACCCGCTCCGTGTAAAACTCCTGCATGCGGTCAAACACCTCGGACAGGGGCTCCGCAGCAGGCGGCTGCTCGCAGCCCGAGGCCGTGAGGCGCTCAAACACCTTGGAGCCGTAGGCGCTGCGCAGCAGGTTGATGTTCTCGCCCGCAAACACGCCGAAGCTCTTCTCGCCACACCGGTGATCGATGTGAATGTCGCCCGAGTAGTCTGGCTGCGCAACCTCCAGCACAAGGGCACACGTCTCCCGCGCTCGTCGCATGTGGCTCACAAACACCGCGTCGAACGTTATGCCCCGCTTTTTGATGTCCTGCACGCCACATAGAGGCACACCAGAAGGTCCCAGCAGGCAGCGAAGGCGCGCGTCAAAGGGGCAGAGTGTAGTGTAAGGGCGGGTGGAGCACCAGGGTGAACACCGCCCTGAACACCGCGCAACAGCGCACGAGCGCGGCCCTTGGTCGCACAGAGGTGAGCAGCACGCACCTGGCCGGCACGTCGGGCTTGGAGCTCGCCGTACGGCGTGAGTCTGACGTCGTAGATGCTGTGACACCAGGCCACAATTCAGTTAACAGTGTAGGCTGCGTGACAGGCCCTGAGCACCAGCCGGGTGGGAGCCGGTGCATAGGGGCAGCTGTGCACGATAGATAACACGCGTGCGTTGCGCAGTGCGGCCGGGGCAGCGCGGGGACGGGGTCTCACACGGTGAGGGCGAAGGCGCTTGAGAGGGGCAACACGCCCCTCTGGCGCGCTCCGCAAAGTACGCACCCGGCAAAGACACCCCTGTCGTTGCTACTGCTCTCGCCGTGACGTACGAACCAGGCGGCGCCGCCAGTCTTTGCGGTGGCTGCGCCGTCTGAGGACAGCGCTGCCGAGTCTGGGGCACCGGCCGTCATGACTGGGGTGACCGTGGTCCAGACACCGAGCCTGTCCTGCTCGTCCCCGCCAACGTTCTGGTGTGGGCCACCGGGTGGTAAGGTGGGCAAGTGCTGCTCCCCGGGGCAAGGCCGTTGTGGCTCCAGACTCCGGCGTGGCATCGTCACGGTTGGTTCCCCGAGCGCGTTGAGCGAGGAGCATGAGTAGCTGGAGGCGTGACTAGACGCCAGTGTGCGCTGCAGAGGTTGTAGCTGCACACGTCTTGGCCATGGACGTCTTGGCCATCGAGCAGCGCGAGGGCGTCCGTCTCACGTGGTTCGTCCACAACGCTGTGCTGAGGCTTCCCATGTGCTCAAGCTCACATGCGCTGCTTCCCCGCGCGGCTGCTGCTGTGTCGCCCACTCTCCACTGTCTGTGTGCCCAGGAACGTGTGGCCGTCCAGCCGGATCGAGGCCACGCGCATGGTTGTGCCCTTTGGCGCGCTCATCACGCCGCTGCGGTGCGTGGCAGACGTGCGGTGCAGTCGTCCGTTACAGGGAGTGTGACTTGACGCCGACTTGTCTGTTTTGCTCGCTCTCCACCCGCCAGGCCGCTGGGCGATTCACCGTCGCTTCCATATGAGCCAGTGCTGTGCAAGTCCTGTCGTGCGGTGTTGAACCCGTTCTGCACGTGCGACTACCACGCCAAGGTGCGGCGTGGCTCTCCTACTCTGAGTGTGTGTGTTCCATACGTGCGCGCACAGCTCACGCACGGCCGTCTTGTTGTGTTGGGCACACGCGGCAGGTGTGGACGTGTCCGTTCTGCTTCGCCAGGAACCACTTCCCGGCGCACTACGCGGAGATCAGCGAGACGAGTCTGCCAGGTGAGAGAGAGCTTCTCTGCGCGACAGCTGTTGTTGTGCGCTGGCGCTAAGATGTAACCAACCCCTGTGCCCGCGACCCGCTGCAGCGGAGCTGTTCCCGCAGTACAGCGCGGTGGAATACAGGCTGCCTGCCAGCGGTGTGCCGGGGCCTTGCGCCCCCATCTTCATCTTCCTGGTCGACGTCGCACTCACCCACGAAGACTTGGTGGATGAATGCGCCGCGGTGGCACAGGCGGCGGCGCTGCTGCCGGAGGATGCGCGGGTGGGGCTCATCACATACGGACAACTGGTCACCCTCTACGAGCTCGCGGCTGCAGGCGACACCGCTGCCGGCTGTCCCCGCGCCTGGGTCTTCCGCGGAGATGCAGCCACTGACGAAGCAGCAGCGGTAGCGGCATACGCGCCGGAGCGCATCCATAGCCAGCTGGGCATTCTGCCCTCCGGAGTGGCGGCACGCGCACATCGGAGCAGTGTCACTGGCGCACCTCTGGGCGCACACGCCATGGCCGGCGCCGGCGGTGGCAGTGGCGTCAGTCGTTTCCTTGCGCCGCTGTGTGAGTGCGAGTTTGCGCTCCAGGAGGCTCTCCAGCAGCTCGTGGAGGATCCTCTGCCTTCGGAACCGCACTTGAAGCGCCCCGCGCGATGCACCGGCGCTGCCCTAGCGGTGGCCACCGCCTTGCTCGAGGGCGGCGTGCAGCAGCACGCGGGCGCGCGACTGCTGCTCTACACAGGTGGACCCGCCACAGTGGGCCCCGCCACTGTCGTCGCCATGCAGCGGACAGAGGAGCTGCGCAGCCACAAGGACTTCGACAAGGGCACCGCCCGTCACTGGGCCTCCGCCGTGGCATTCTACGCGCGTATCGGCGAGCGACTGGCGCAGTGCAACGCGTGCGTGGATGTGCTCGCATGCGGCCTCGACCAGGCTGGTCTAGCGGAGCTCAAGAGCTGCGTTGAGCCCACTGGCGGGTACGCGATCATGGCGGAGACGTTCCGCAGTGACAACCTGCATGCCAGCGTCGCGCGGCTGCTCGAGCGCGAGCACAGCGGAGGCGGGCGGCTGGCGCTATGCGGCTGCGGAACCCTGGAGGTGTTCACCACCAAAGAGGTGCGCACAGCCGGCGCTCTGGGTGCTGCGTGCCCGACCCCCGGCGCGAAGAGTCCGCCGGGGAATGTGGCGGAGGTGGAGCTGGGCATGGGCGGCACCACCAGCTGGCGACTGTGCTCCCTCAGCCCAACCACATCCATCGCTGTCTTCTTCGACGTCGTCAACACGCATGCCAATCCGCTGCCGGAGGGAAGTCCCTTCTACCTGCAGTTCTGCACAACCTTCACCTGCAGCGATGGCAGCCGCCACATGCGCTGCGTCACAATTGCCCGCGCGTGGGCGCCCACAGCTTCATCCCCCTCCGTTCGAGCCGGCTTCGACCAGGAGGCCGCCGCCGTGGCGCTGGCTCGCCTCGCGACTTTCAAAGCTGAGCACGAGGAGGGGTTCGACCCGTTGCGGTGGTTAGACCGGAGTCTCATCCGCCTGTGCTCCAAGTTTGGGGACTACACGCCCGATGAGCCGCGCAGCCTGTCTCTTGGCCCCGGGTTCAGCTACCTGCCGCAGTTCATGTTCAACCTGAGGCGGAGTCCGCTGCTGCAGGTGTTCAACAACAGCCCCGATGAGACCGCCTTCTTCAGGCTCGCGCTTGCGCGAGAGGGTGTACGTGAGAGCCTGCTCATGATCCAGCCCGTGGTGCAGGCCTACAGCCTGGACGTGCCCCTCGATGCGGGGCCGCAACCCGTGGCGCTGGATGTGAGCAGCATCACGCCGGAGAGGGTGCTCCTCCTGGACTCCTTCTTCACCGTTGTCGTCCACACCGGCGCCACGCTCGCCGCCTGGCGCAAAGCGGGCTACGCAGAGCAGCCAGAGCACAGCGCGCTGGCGGCGCTGCTGCGCTCGCCGCTGGAGGAGGCCAAGGCCATCGTGCACAGCCGGTGCCCCACCTCCCGCCTGGTGGTGTGCGACCAGGGCGGCAGCCAGGCGCGCTTTTTGCTGGCGCGTCTGAATCCCAGCACGACACACATGACGGCTCCAGACGTAGCTGGCGGGGGGGAGCTGATCTACACAGAGGATGTGTCTCTCGAGGGTGCGCACACAGCCCTGTGTCCTTTGTGGCTGTGCTCGTCACTCTCCCATCTGACGCCCCTGTCTGCGCCCCCTGTCCGAACGCGACCGCAGTCTTCATGCAGCACCTGTCCAAGCTGGCCGTTGCAAGCTGAAGAAAAGCAGGCGCATCATGTGGATTTCTACACAACATGTGTGACCAGCCTCCGTAGTCTTGCCGCCGCCTGCACTTCAACTTTGGGAAGCGCCCATTCATGGCGCAGTGCCTCCAGCGCCTCCCGCTCCGCCACATACGCCTTGGCGGTGTCCATCCCCTGGGGAGGCATAGGAAGGGGAGTGAGAGAGGGGCTGCGACTAGACAGCGCGCACGGGGGACTCACCATCATCATCATTTGCTGCTGCGCCTGCAGGTCATTCACATTCGTCGCCTCCCCAAGCACCAGCTGCAGCAGCCCGTTGATGCCGAAGACGTTGAGGAAGTACCAGCTGAGGCTGCTCACATACGTCACGTCCAGCCCCTGCAGGTCCACCCCGCGCTGCAGCATCTCCCGGAACCGCTGCGTCAGCGGAAACGGGACCTTGGCGACCACGAAGCCGCTGAAAAAATAGTTCACCCACGCCATAGTCAGCACCTGGCAGGAGCAGATGCACGTGGCAGGTGCACACGGACCTGTCGCCAACCCGGGTCGGGGCACGGTCGCGCACCTGCGGGACCATCATGCCCAGGTTGTTCTTCATCATGCCCGTCATCGCAGACGGGTCAGTCAGCATCTGCTGCTGCGGCGTCAGCTTCTCACTCTTCTGGTGGAACACGCCCGTCTGCGAAGACACCGTCGAACAAGCGTGTCAGTGGGATAGTGGAGGATAGCGCGTGTGGACCGCACGCTGCCGGTGCCGCGCACCTCCTTCGCGCAAAAGTACGCCTTCCGGGCAGCGACAGCGCCGGCTGGGATGAAGGGTGCGGACATGCGCAGCCTCTGTGCGCGAGTCACCGCCTGCGCCTCACGCAGCGCCTTCACATCCACCTTGGTGTCTGTGCGCATCAACTTCTGCGCGTAGTGCCGCGCGACGCTAATGAGAAACATGGCAAGGAAGATGGGCAGCAGCACCCAGTTCCGAATCGCGGGATCGAGCTGCAGGTCTGGTGCGCCACCTGCCATGGTGTCTGCCGAAACCGGACCGAGCGACAGAGCTGAATAGCGCCTCGGTGCCACCGAGTCGGTGGCAGCCCTTTGCTCTTTGGGACAACTCGCGGAAACGATAGCGACTTGGGTAACAGAGAGCACTGTGCGACAGCGGCAGTTGTCATGTTCAGCGCACTCATGAAACCTCCGTGGCGGCGTGAAGCGGAGCGCCCTCTGCTCGACGACGAGGAGAATGACAGTGCTCCACAGCCGGTGCAGCCTGCGCGGGCGTCAGCTTCGCAAATGAGCCCCACAGCAGCAGTGACAGCAGCGCCGCAAGCAGTAGCTTCCTCCCAGTCCGGCGCCCATGGCGCAAGAAGTTATGCTTGGTTAACAGCGCCCAGAAGCTCCAACAGCTTCCAAGCACCCGCCATAGCACTGCCATGGAGGAGAGCGCATCCAGAGACCACGGCTGCCGCCTCCCGGGGTCGGTGGAGAGCCGCTGCTGCGCTTTTTGTGCCCAGGAGCCTGGAGGGCAGCGTCCTCGCGTATGCCTCGCTCGTATGCGGCTGTGGCGCAACGGGGCTGTTCTGCCTGCCGTCGATTCCGTTCGTCTGGACGTGCGCAGGCGTGCTGCCGCTTGTGTCCGTGCTGACAATCATGATGTGCTTCGGTGCAGCATACGTCGTGTCACTCCTTCCCGGCCCAGCTAATCTATATCCTGCCGCAGCGTTGACTGCTGCCATGGCGAGCTTCTACACCTTGCGATTTGCAGTGCACGGCCTACTGTCCTTTGGGGACTTACTCCTTGCGTTCCTCTCATGGCTCCAGCTGGCACTGCTCGCAAGAGGCGTGTCCAGCAGGCAACGCAGTGAGGCGCTGCCCAGATGATTGACTGTGGACGGATTCGAAACAGTAGACTACAAATGTGCAGCCCCCTTCGCAGAGGCCACTGAAGTGCCGTCGGCTCTTATGTAGCAGATGCCGGTCAGTCGGGCGTTCTCATTGCGACGACGTGGACCCGCTTTGTTGCTCGGCCACGCCCGAAACGCACTCTCACTGTGCAGACTGAGCACGACACCGCCACAAGCACCGCCACCAGGCAGCCGCCAGCAGCACAACTCTGAGTTCTTTTACCGTCCTGATCAAGACAGCGCGTTGCGCAAGGCGTCAGAGCTGCCAGACGGGTCGAGACTGCGCTCTTGGCTGCTTGCTGTCTGCACCGGCGCGGCCACAGTCTACATCGGCCTCTTCGCGGCGCCGCTGGTGGGCGTGGGTAGCGTGGACCACGCGACGCGGCTGCTTCGAAGTCACAGCGCTGTTCTGCAGCGCACCGGAGCCGACCGCCTCACTGTCCTCGTGTCAGCCTCGGACCGCCTGGCACGGGCAGCTGTGGACGGCGGCGCTGTGGACACGCTGCTCGCGCTCTTGGACAGCCCGGGGCCGACACAGGGCGCTGCGGTGGCCGCGCTTGCAGCACTGGCACGCGCGCCGTGTGGCGCAGACGCACTACGCGCAGCGCCTGGGTTGCTCTCGCTGCAGGGCCTGGCGTCGGCAGAGAGTGGTGAGGCCGGGCAACTTGCACGTGAGGCGCTCCTGTCGCTGGGCCTCATCACCTCCTTCGCTGCGCCGGCAGCGGGTGGTCGCACCTGAGCGCCCCTGACTACAAGGCAAAGACCATGGCGCAAGCGAGGCGTATCATGTCCCTTGAAGTGTGTGCTATTTGCCCAGCTCTGCGAGGTCCTTCTCATCAGTCTGTACCACTCGAAGCGCCTTTCGCGTCTCCTCGTTGGCCGTGACCAACTCTTTCGCGCGTGCCAGGCGAGCCGCGTCTTTGCGCACCACGCCGATAACGTCCTCTGTGCTCAGCTTCGCGGTGCCGGTGCGCTGCTGCGCGTGCTGCGACGCCGCCACTGCGACGCCGCCGATGAAGTCACACACAAGCTCCTGTGCAGCAAAGAAGCAACGTAGGGTGAGCGTGCTGCCCGCAGCGGGGCGCACACGCACACGCACAACAGCGAGTTGGACGCGCCTCCACCAACGCCACGGTCTCTGCCAGCGGCTGCTCCGCGTCGCCGAAGCCGTACATCATGCTGGGCACTGGCGTGGGAGGGCAGACACAGAGAAAGTATGCGTGAGTGCGTGAATCAGTGAGAGGGCCTCCATATGGCCGTGCGCGTCGCCGCAAGCAGCGTGGCATGGCTGGCAGCACATGTGTGGGCAGGTGTTGCTGGGTGCACGCACAGTCCTTGGCAAACAGGCCGCTCGTGCTGAGCGACGCATGCGGAGCCTCTCTGGGCGCTGCGCCGCCGCCTCCATCTGCATCGCGGGGTCCTGGCCGGCCGCGAGGCTGTGCAGCCATGTGCACGCAGGGCACTCAGTGCCAGTGTGTTGAACCCAGGGTGCAGCCACACTGTCCCGCAGTGTCTGTAACGAGCAGCCACTCCTTTCTCTACACGCGCGCGGGCCCCGACATGTGCGCAGTTGCCACCTCGCGGGGAATCTTTTTGCCTTGCCTGCTTGCTGACGTGTAAGCTCCCTTCCAGTTCTTGCCCTCCTTGTGCAGGTACGTTTCTGTCACAAGCGGTCGCACCAGTTTTAGCGCGGGGCGCCGCTGGGCAGCCGGGTGACGCGCTCTGAGCCGCCGTGCACGGTGGCACGTGGGTGGCGCGCGCGCGGCACCGCCGTCGCGTGCCCTGCCCCGCCCCCCACAGTGTTCTCCGCACGCCACCTCTGTCCACTCCGCCATACCTTCGCACGTGCGCCTTTCCGCGCCACGGGCGCGCGCGCATTAGACCCTGGCGCAGTTGCTGCGGCTGCCTAACACGCGTCGCGTGGCGCCCGCAGGTGCAACAGCCATGGCCACCAGGGCAGCTCGGGCGGCTCCCACCATCCTCCTGCTTCTGGCGGCCAGCACCTCGTACGCGGCCTTCGCCCCCGGCGCGCCCGCAGCAGCCCAGCTGGGCAGCTCTACCGCGTATGTGTCGCCGTACATGCCCAGCGCCACAGGCGGCTACGCGACGAGCTACTTCACGCTGAACAACGCTGACCTGCAGAGCGCTACCAACGGCAACTGCGACTTCCTGGAGGGCGCCTTCGAGGAGTCGTTCACGGGCCCGCTGAACGTGACGCGGTGGGACCCCAGCTCCATGAGCGGACAGGACCACTGCGTCGGCCTCGCCCCCGCGGGCTCTGGCCCCTGCACCGCCATGCTTCCGAACATGGTCGTCCTCAACGCCAACTTCAATACCTACAACGCAGCGCTCCAGGGCAGCGGTCTTGTTATGCGCGCCTCACAGAAACCCTGCTCCACCGTCAAGCAGAATGCATCCGACGGCAGCCCGTCGCAGTGCTGCACCACCAACTCGAACGGCCAGACGTGCGCCGCGTGGGCGGGCTCGCATCTCGTGTCTCAGGGCTGCATCCTGTACGGCGTGCTCGAGCTTGAGGCTGCCTTTGACCTGGCCACGAGCCGCTCTGCCATCACAGGGCTCACGTCTGGCGCTTTCTACTTCACGGCTACGTACCTCGTCAAGGCTGGCCCCAATTCCGTGTCCTTCGACCCCTCCTGGAATGAGATCGACATCGGCATGATCGAGGGCCCCCGCGGCCTCGAGTTCCACGCCACCATCTTCACCGCTGCGCCCGGCACTCCGACGGCGACCACCATGGACGCGCTCACCTTCGATCCGTCTGGCCCTGTCGTCGTCGGCGGCGGAAATGTCAAGGTTTCCGACTCCTCCAGCGCCGGCTCCAACGTCCCCGGCTCCGTCCACGCCGCGGGCTTCACGAACCAGAAGGCCATGTACTTTGCCAACGTGAGCAGCACGTTCCACACGTACAAGGTTGTGTGGACGCCCACCTGGATCGCCTGGATGGTGGATCTGTCCGTGTACCGCAACATCTCCTTCGCCATCTGGCGCCCGCAGTCCATCCGCCAGATTCTGCGCACCAACGTCGGCGACAGCGCGGACCCAGTGCCGACGGTGAACAACAACGCTTGGCCCCCATGCACGGGCCGCTCCGACCCGCGCTACAATGCGCCGGGCGCCAATGGCTGCGTCCTGTACAACACCGACCGCCCCGACGCATACGTCTACGTCAAGCGCATCCGGTACACCCCGCTGTCGGCAACCGCCATCAACGATGCGCTGACGTCCGCCAGCATGGCGGCGAAATATGGCCCAATGCCACCAGCACCCAACCCCACCGGCACCACCTCTGTGACTGCCGCCTACAGCCTGGGCGTGCCCGGATCTTCACCCTCAGGGCGCCACCTGCTGCAGACACTGCCCAGCAACACCGCCATCGCCAACCAGGTGTCTGCCATCGTGCCCGGCGTTGCGCCCAGCGCAGTGAGCGTGGCTTCTACGCCTGATTCGTATGCCATCGGTGGTTACATCGTCATCGCCGACACCTCAGGCTTCCTCACCCCGAGCACCTGGACCGCGGGTGTGCAGGCCGCGTTCATTAACGGCCTCGACGGGGATCTCATCCCGGACGTGGCCCACATCAACGTGCAGTCCGTGCAGCCGCTGCTGCGGACCATGCAGTGCAACGTCCCCGCCTCGGCCACGCTGCCGGCGTGCCCGCTGACTGGCGCCTTCGCAAATAGCTGGATGAACGTGCCTGGCCTGTCGGATACGGCCAACGGTGTGGTCGTCCAGTTCACCGTCGGCGGATACCCAACCCTGGCAGCCGCCAACGCTGACATCACTACGCTC
>Ga0164297_10005055_pt1 | contig 11468 bp, 5 predicted proteins | sample GEODES058metaG_FD_113539 | JGI IMG/M metagenome (GOLD analysis project Ga0164297, IMG submission 113539) | Dystrophic lake water microbial communities from Trout Bog Lake, Wisconsin, USA - GEODES058 metaG | ecosystem: Environmental > Aquatic > Freshwater > Lake | place: USA: Trout Bog Lake... | reverse complement strand
CTCTGTTTGCGGCAATTGCATTGACGAGGTCAATTCACTCAGATTTTCATCTTCATTTTCAGGTGCTCGCTCTAGAAGGAACCCATCTCCTGGTGCTTCTTTTTCATCCTCTGAGTCTCTTACGTCGGGTGAGGCAAAGAAGATATCAAGTTCAGAAATAAATACTTGGGTTTGTTCAACTTTTTGATCAGCTCTGCTGACTTTGACTCCATCACGTGTTTGCGTCAACTGCGGTGACTCGTGTCCCCTTCCTCGTGGTTCAGGTTTATTCTTTTTGAGATAAATATCTGGCCCGGAATCCTTTTGATGAAGTAGGCCTCTCAGCGAGTCCGGCTTTGGCTGGAAACCTGAGGCAGCTTCGTCTTGAGCAAGATTTGGTTCTTGCTGTGCTGACCGCTTCAATAGAATTGAAGGATCGGACTGTTGAAAGTATGAAATTTCAGCACAGAGCGTATTTTTTTTGACTTTTTGTCCAGGATAGACAAAGACAATACTTTGTGCGGGAAGAAAAAAAATAGATTCTACTGACCTAGCCAGTTCTGCTGTCTCAAGAGCTTGAATTTTTAATTGAAGTGGTTCAAAGAGAAAAAATCCAGTTTCGCCATCAAGGGTTCGAATTTTTTTTCCTTTATGTGGTAGCTCAGCGGAGCTGAGATAACCGCCTTCAGCGGTACTGCCATAAAAAACCCTTCCTGCATGTGGAGCAAAGATTTTGGCATCCACGTCAGTGGAAAAAATCCCACCTGTGTGAAAAGTTCTCATTGTCAGTTGGGTTCCCGGCTCACCAATTGATTGAGCAGCAAGAATGCCTACAGCTTCGCCAAGTGAGACTAAACGGCCTTGAGAAAGACTCCACCCATAACAGAGTTGACAAATATCTTCTCGAAAATTTTGAAAATGTTTACATGTGAGTGGGGAACGAATCAAAAGGCTGTGTTCGGCCAAGGACCCTTTGGCGCAAATCATATGTGCAAGAACAGGGGTAATCTCTTGATTTTTCTTTGCAAATTCCTCAGCTTCGCTGAGGCGCACATCTTGAGCCAAGACTCGACCCAAAATACGTTTTTCTAATGAAAGAAGAATTCCTGATTTTCCAAAACCAGTTTCCGCTTTGCTGACGCGTAATGGGGAAATTTCAAAGCTTTCATCTGTCCCACATTCAACGCGTCCAATCATAATCCCGTGGGCAACATCGACAAGTCGACGTGTCAGATACCCCGAATCCGCTGTTCGAAGTGCGGTATCAATTAAACCTTTTCGAGCACCATAACATGAAATCGCATATTCAGTCACAGTTAAACCTTCTCGGAAATTACGTCGAATTGGAAAGTCAATAATACCTCCACCTGAATCAGACATTAATCCTCGCATTCCAACCAGTTGTCGCACTTGTGAAATATTTCCACGAGCTCCAGAGAAGGCCATCATGTAGAGAGGATTAAAAAGATCAGTGGATTGAAACGACTGAATCACCTCATCCTTTAAATTTTCACTTGCCGTCGTCCACAGGATAATAACTTTTTGATACCGTTCAACTGCAGTGAGTTTTCCTTGCTGAAAACGTTGTTCACATGCTTGAATTTGTTCTTCAGCTGTTTGCAGAAGAGTAACTTTTTTTTGAGGAATTTTTAAGTCATCAAATCCAAGGGAAATCCCAGCCAGAGTAGCAAAATGAAATCCAACACTCTTTAATTCTTCTAAGAATTGACTTGTTCGAGTTGGCCCATATTGGTCTAAAAACCACGACAAAATTTTTTTTGTTCCTTTTTTATCAAGAATTTGATTATAGTAAGTAACCTGACCGAGATTCGAAGTTTGCATCAACGAAGTTGCCTCAGCAGAGCTGAGGGATGGACTCTTGCTCATATTTTTTTGCACTTTTTGTCTCTTCAGCTTGCCCGGCCAAGGCCTGCAACACCAAAGCTATGGTTCATTTTATTGACCCATCTTCAATACAATTGACGACGAGCTCCGCTGCTGCTCACCCTGAGCCAAGTCAACCTGGTCAGTGATTGACGAGTTGACGCGAATCTTGCGCTTGGGTCACCGAGCTGACTGCGTCGGAAGAGCCGACCGAATCGACTGTGTGGATGGATAGCTTAAACGAAAATCTGGATTATAGTACACACTGAGGCAGAGAGCTTGTAATTCATGAACAAGAACTCGAAATGATTCTGGTAAACATGCTCGAAGACGTTCTTGAGGAAAATACTTTCTTTTCATGACATGAAATAAAAACGTATTTCGTGAATCAATATCATCAGATTTCAGGGTTAAAAACTCGTGCAAAATCGAAGCAGCTCCAAAGCCTTCGAGCGCCCAAACTTCCATTTCTCCTAAGCGTTGTCCTCCATGTTTTGATCGTCCTCCAAGAGGTTGTTGCGTCACCAGTGAATATGGTCCGGTTGATCGTGCATGAATTTTTTCATCCACTAAATGGATGAGTTTAAACATATACGAATATCCAACCAAAATAGGTTGACAAAAAGGTTCACCAGTTTGTCCATCAAAAAGAACCATTTTCCCTGGATGATTTGGATCAAATAACCAGTTGTGGTGTGTTTTTTCTGCTGCTTCAAAAAGTTTTTGATAGACCAATCCTCGAGACGCTTCCGCTCCATACATTTCATCAAAAGCTAAGAGCCGGTACTCTTGTTTTAAATATTTTGCTCCAAGTCCGAATAAACATTCTAAGACTTGACCAACATTCATTCGTGAAGGAACCCCGAGTGGATTTAAAAGAATATCGACAACATTTCCATCCTGAAGAAAAGGCATATCTTGGGGAGGTAAAATTAAAGAGACGATCCCTTTATTTCCATGACGACCGGACATTTTATCTCCAATTTGAATACGTCGAGTATGGGCAAGAAAAACTTGAACTTTTCGTCCAGTTTCAGAACGAGATTCTTGAACTTCAAGAACTCGGCCGTGTACTCCTGGAGGCACACGAAGTGAAGTTTCCCGAGCCGGACGGGGCTTTGTTTCAAAAATAGCACATAATAATCGATACTCTGGTGTTGGTTTCGGTGGAGCGATTGGAGTCATTCGCCCCACTAAAATATCACCCTCATGCACCCAAGTTCCAGGAAGAATCACCCCAGTGTCATCCAGATGATGCTGAGGATCGGCGACCTCTCCATTCTCGTCAGCAGGGTTGGCCAAGTCCTGGTTGCCTTCAAAACGACTTTGTAAAAATTGATCTGAATCCAAGTCAAGATGTCGGGTAATAATCTCGGGCCCATATTCGGTGTCCCGAGTTTCAATATCATATCGATCAATGTGTATTGATGTATAGACATCTTCACGAACTAATCGTTCATTAATAACAATTGCATCTTCAAAATTATACCCTTCCCACGGCATATACGCGACGCAAATATTCTTTCCAAGAGCAATTTCTCCATGAAAGCTTGCCGAACCATCTGCGAGCAGGTCTCCTGCTTGAACCCATTCTTTTGATGACACAGAGGGAAGTTGGCGTAAACAGGTATTTTGATTTGATCGCCAAAAACTCTGAAGCGGATAAAGTCGAGAAGCTTGAACTTTTCCGAGTTCGTTTGTCTCATACTTCATCTGAATAAGGTTTCCATTCACACTTTGAATCTGTCCAGATTCAGAAGCAACCACAAGACCGCTGGAATCTCGCGCTGTCTGAGATTCAACTCCGGTTCCAACAAAAGCTTTTTCTGGAAAAATACATGGGACAGCTTGGCGTTGCATATTTGAGCCCATGAGAGCACGGTTGGCATCATCATGCTCAAGAAAGGGAATCAATGAGGTTGCGCATGAAATCATTTGAATTGGTGAAACCCCAAAAAATTGAATATTTTCTTCTGGAAGGGTCAAAAATTCTTGTTTATATCGAACTGGTCTTGCCAAGGCCTGGTCACCTGCTGAGAGGTGAGGAGTAGCTCTGCTGCTCTGAGCTTCGCTGGCGCTCGCCTGCCAGGGACGTGCTGAAGAGCTCAAGGTTCTTGGCTTTTGCGAATTGAGCATATCTGAACAGATGGTAAACTCATCTTCGACATCTGCTGCAAATAAAAACCAAGAATTTTGTTGTTGTAAATCAGTCAATCTTTGACGATATGGACTTTGTAAAAAGCCTTCTGGGGTCAAAGAAGCAAAACTCGCGAGCGAGCCAACAAGTCCAGCATTTTGTCCTTCAGGTGTTTCAATTGGGCAAATCCGACCAAAATGACTTGGATGAATTTCACGAACTGCAAACCCTGCTTGGTCCCGACCAATACCACCGGGCCCTAAAGAACTTAAACGTCGTTTATGAGTGATTTCTGCCAATGGATTGGTTTCATCCATATATTGAGAAAGTTGACTGGTATGAAAAAGTTCACGAAATGCTGAAACGAATAATTGAGTTTGAAGAACGTCTTTCATGACGAAAGCAGTGTCAGGATCAGCTTGGCTCACTTCAGCAAGGAGGCCTTGATTTCGACGTGCACGATTTTCAAATTCAAGTTCAAGTTTGGATAATTTTTCATGTGCGGTTTGCATGACACGATTTAATCCAACTCGAAGTTGATTTTGCATTAATTCTCCCGGAAGACGAACTCTCCGATTTTTTAAATGATCAATATCGTCCAAGCTGGCTTCAGAATATTGACATCCAAGAAAAAGATCAAGACCAAGTAAAATATCTTCAGGTGTAAGTGTTGTGATCTGAGCCTGAGAACTCCGACGTCCAAGTTTTTTATTTAGACGGACACGACCGGCGTGCCCGATCGAATACCGTTTTGGATGAAAGAATTTTTGATATAAATACGAGTAACAGCCTTGAAGAGAATTCCATCGTCCCGGATTCATTTTTTGCCAAAGACTTTGAATTGCTTGGGCTGGACTCTCGCCAAAAGAATCGGTTTTGCTGCCAAGATAATCAATACGTGATGGCTCAAGAGCAGGATAATTCTTTAATTGAAATTCAAGAAATTTTTCTGGAAATCCAAGAGCTTTCAGGAGAATATAGATTGAAAATCTTTGTGACTTATCAATCCGAAACCAAACACGGTTTTTTGGATCTGTTTCAAAACGAAGCCATGAGCCGTATTCTGATAAAAAACTTGCACTATATGTACGACGATTTTTTGGATCAATTTTTACTTTAAAATACACTGATGGACATCGAAGAATCTGATTCACGAGAACACGTGAGGCTCCATTAATTAAAAAACTTCCACGTTCTGTCATGAAAGGAATTTCCCCAAAATAAACTGGGACTTTTTCACCAAAAACAGGACCTTGATTTTGGTCGTGAGCAAAATTTTCACCTTCTTGATTCGTTTGAGAAACGCCTGCAGGCATCCAAGCAAATTGCGTTGGAATAAAAAGACTGACACTGTAAGTTTTTTGATTTTTTAAAAGAAATGAAAAAGAGTCCAAAGGCTTTTGAAGAATACATTGGCGGCCAAAAAAAAGAAGGTGAAGTTTTTTCTTTTTTCCTGCAACTGAAGAAAATAATTCAAATTCTTCAAAAAGGCCATGAGTCCAAAAAGTATGAACACTTTTTTTTTGATTCTCAACAAAATCAGGAAGTTTAGGAGTAAAAAGACTTCTTCGCATATTTAACCTCGTAACTGCGTCAAGAGAATTGACGAATACGCCGTATGCCTCAGCAGAGCTGAGGGAGCACAGCGGGGAAAGTTTGGTCACGAAGTTTAGTTCGCGATCCTGCTCAAGAAGGAGTACATCGACGAAGTCGATGTCTATAAAAATATAAAAAAAGGGGGGGGGTTGTGCTTTATTGGTCAGTTCGTCCGGCGAAGGCCGGACGAACTGACGAGCTGATGAGGACTTAACCTTGACGTTGTTTATGTTTCGGATTTTGACAAATAACCATAACTTGACGTTGACGTCGAATAAGACGGCAATTTTCACAAATTTTTCGAACTGAACTTCTCACTTTCATATTTTATCTTCTGGTTAATTTAATCACTCAAGGGAGGTGCTGACGAAAAGCAATAAAGGAAAACGAAATTTACAAACTTGATGTCTTTCATTATAATAAGAATTTTTGAAAGATTCAATTTTTTTCTTTTTGAGCCGTAAATTTGCGTTCAAAGGAGTTTGCCTCGAAAAAACTTGAGTTCAGGCTGCTTAGAGATCAGGCCTGAATCAAGATCGTTGACTTGCTCCAGGTTTCCGGCCTTGGCCGGACGTGCTGAGCATGGTAGTATAAAAAGTACAAGTCAAAAGATATTTGAGCCTTAGTGGCGGAATGGTATACGCGGCTGATTTAGGATCAGTTGCCTCAGGCGTGGAGGTTCGAGTCCTCTCTAAGGCAGATATCTTGAGCCAACAAAGTTGGCCTTCTTGAGCTAAGTTTTCTATCGGAATGTAGCGCAGCTTGGTAGCGCATATCGTTTGGGACGATGGGGTCAAGAGTTCGAATCTCTTCATTCCGAAAACAAAGCGAGGCACTTTTTTAGTGCCTCCCCAAATTTGTCATAAATAAAAGATCTACTTTATAAAAGAGCCTCGTTCAATTATGGATGAGCTCTTTCTAAGAGTCGTCAACTTGTCAGTTACTGACGGGATTGACTAGGTCACTGCAGCTGATGCAAACAGATTGGCCTCAGGTTTCGGAGCAGCAGAGCTCGCTGTCAATAAAATTGACGGCGAGCTCCGCTCTTGCTGGCCGGACTTGCTGATGAAGTGAAGGACTTGCTCACGAAAACTTGGCGCTGATATCTTGGCTCAGACGGGATTTGAACCTGTGACCTTGGGCTTATGAGTCCCCTGCTCTACCACTAAGCTACTGAGCCTGAAATTTCTTTCAATTTTTAAAAATTGAATTAAATGATAACATGCTCACTAAGTCCGGCCAATGCTTGGGCCAGGAGAGCTTTGCGTCAATAAAATTGACGCAAGCAGGTACTGGTCAAGTTTATTGACGAAAGACAGTTCACTTTACTGACTCAGTGCAGGAAGAACAAATCCAGCATTTCCAGCTCGACCAAGATTTGTTTGATTTGTTGCAGCATTCCGACGTAAAGGACGAGTAACTAATTCTAAAATATCTCGTGCATTTGTAAATCCGTGAATATGAGCAAAAGTGAATTCAACAGACCATTTTGTTGAAATTCCTCGGGCTTCTAATGGATTTGCATGTGCCATTCCTGAAATGACTAAATCCGGTTGAAGTTCACGAATTCGTTGAATTTGATTATAATTATCAGGTTTTTCAACAATTCGTGGAAAAGGAACTCCCATAAGTTCACAGGTGCGGGCAAGAAATTTTAATTCTTCAGATTGAAAACGCTTATCCATATATGGAATACCGATTTCATAGACAATCATTCCACAGCGGATTAAAAATCGTGCAAGTGAAATTTCAAGACAGTTATCTCCCATAAAAAAGACAGATTTTCCTCTCAGAAGTGTTAGATACTCTTGTAAGTTCTCCCAATTTTGCTTTTCTCGAAGCTCGAGACCCACAGGTTGACGATTTACCATGAGACAAATTTTTTCAATCCATGCTCTGGTTCCATCCGGTCCAATTGGAAAAGGTGCAGTAATTAATTTACATTTTCTTCGTCTCATAAGTGTGGTAGCTGTTCGACTTAAGAAAGGATTGACACCACAGACATAAACTTCTTCACCTAAAGCAGGGAGATCCGCATATCGAGCACAAGGAAGCCACCCACTGACTTCAACATTTTGTTTCTTTAATTCAAGTGTTAACTGAGCGGCAACTGCTTCTGGAAGTGAACCAAAAAGAACAACTTTTGCTGCTCCTAATTTTGTTGTATCCTGGCTTTCTTTCTGGCGAAGAATTTCTCCTTCCGTCAGTACAGTTGACGCCGGGCAGCGTTGTGCTAACGAAGCTAAAACAGTATCTTCTCCTTGAGTAAACGCATAATCTAAGCCATTTGCTCGAGCCACAACAATAGGCACTTGACACTCTTGTTCAAGTTTTTGTGCAATGCCCTCAAGGTCCATTTTAATAATTTCAGTCGTACATGTACCAATCCAAACAATCACTGAAGGTTTGCGTTCTTGAATGATTGCTCGACAAAGACGTTTCAGTTCTTCTGAGTCATTAAATTGAGCAGAGATATCGCCTTCTTCAAGTTCAGCCATAGCGTATCGAGGTTCAGCAAAAATCATTACCCCAAGTGCATTTTGTAAAAAATACCCACAGGTTTTTGTTCCAATAACGAGAAAAAAACTATCTTCGATTTTTTGATACAGCCAAGAAACTGTACTAATCGGGCAAAATGTATGATAATTTCCGGTCTCACACGTGTGAAGCACGTCAAGTGCAGCTGTTTTCCCGCCGGCCGTCAGCTCTGTTGACGCAGTCTCTTGATGAAGAACTCCTTTTGAAATAGAGTCAGCTTTGCTGACTTGGTCTGTTTTTTGATACATTGTACTCTTTTATGATTCTTTTGGTGCAAGTCAAAGACTTGCCTCAGGTTTTTGCCAGCTTTTCTGAGGGAAGCGAGCACACCAGGATTCGACTTTATGTCCAGACTGTCTCTTTCACTGGTTCATTTTTTTGAGAGTCCGTCAGCTCTGCTGACGCAGCTTTGCTGATGCTAAATTTTGAAAGAAGTCGAAAAACTTTGTGGTCTTCAATTTCACGAGGAACTACACCTTCTGGTCTTGCCAGAAGTTGATCTGCAATATTGAGATATTGCGCACAGGCAAAAGATCCCGTGGCTGTTTCTTGTAAAATTGGATCAAAGACTGTTTTCCCTTGAACACGAGAAAGGCGTAAATCTTCCAAAGGAGCAATGGCTTCTAAAATTGGAACTGGACACACATCAAGAAAAGTTTCAATTAAATCCCGTTGAATTGTTCTATTTGCAATTAAACCAACTAAGCGTAAAGGGTGTGTTCGTGCTTTTTCAAAAACCGAAGCAGCAATTCGATTTGCTGCAAATAAAGCATCAAAACCATTATCCGTAATAATAATACAATAATCTGAATAATTTAATGGCGCTGCAAACCCTCCACACACAACATCACCAAGAACATCAAAAAGAATAACATCATACTCATAAAAAGCATTTAATTCTTTTAAAAGTTTCACGGTTTCACCAACAACATAGCCTCCACACCCGGCTCCAGCCGGAGGCCCCCCAGCTTCTACACAATCGACTGAACCAAAAATTTCCGCGGCTAAATCCAGCTTTGGTAACCCATGCGTTGGTGGTTGAAACCCACGATAAATAACATCTTCAGGCCAAACATCTTCATAATGATAATCTTTTGCTTGAAGTGTATCAATAATCGTCGGAATTAAAAATCCCGTCAGACTAAAAGTACTATCGTGTTTCGGATCACATCCAATTTGAAGGACACGTTTTCCTCTGTGAGCAAGCGCGACTGAAATATGAGTACTTGTTGTTGATTTTCCAATACCACCTTTTCCGTAAACGGCTAATTTCATAAATTATTTCTTTCTTCTAGATTTGCGGCAACTTCCTTTGCTCCAAATCAATCTTCAAGTTGAGGACCAGGTCTGCTGACGCAGGCAATTGCCATAGATCAGCTTTATGAAAGATTTTCTTTTGCAGCGTACATGAGCTCTGGTGTAATCAAAAGAATATTCTTTGTGCGAGCATACTGACAAACATTCTTTTTCACTTTTGCTCGAACAAAACCAGGAATTTTTGAAAGTTCACGCGAAGCTTCTGGTGTCCACTCAAGATCCTGGTCTTCTGTCTGAATCTGAACTTTTGTGAGTTGTGCTGATTCGGCCAAAGCTCCACTCACTGACCCAAGTTTTGGTGTTTGCGCACTTTGTACACTCTCATCCTCTCGAGATGAGTCATGTCCACCAAAAATTTCAAGTAAATGTTCTTCCATTCCTAACTGATTCGTGTTATAAACTAAATCTGCAATTTGATTTGTTCCTTCATAGCCAAGAAATGGACGATAGCCTAAAGGAAAATTTTGAATATGTGAAGGGGATGAAATCACCCCACATGGAATTCCAAAACGCTTTCCAATATGTCGTTCCATCTGTGTTCCAAATAAACAATTTGGTTGAAGTTCTTCAATCATTGCACTGACTTGTGTATGATCGTCAGTAATAAGAATTGAATCAGTGTATGGAAGAACTTGTTCTCGGAACCAATCAGCATCTTGTTTGCAATATGTTCCCGCACAACACACTTGCATGCCCATTTCTCGAGCAAGAATTTTTGTCATACTTGCGGCGTGTGTGGCATCGCCAAAAACAACCGCTCTTTTTCCAGTGAGATTTTGACAGTCAATTGATCGAGAAAACCATGCAGATTGTGAAACAAATTGACTTTGTCGTTGAATGTAAGCCTCAAGACGCTGAGTGACACTGCCTGCAGGCTCTGAACCAACTTTGTTGGTGTAAATTTCTTCTAAAATACTGGCAATTTGACGAATAAAGGATGCTGTCTCCAGGACACCAAGGGGTGGAATATTCACGTATGGCATACCGTATCCTTGTTCTAAATATTGAGCTGCCATCAGACCAATTTCACGATATGGCACAATATTAAACCAAGCTTCCGGAACACGATGAAGTTCACGAATATTTCCACCTTCAGGCAAGACAAGATTGACATCAATACCACATTCGTATAAAAGGCGTTTTAATTCACGACAATCATGTTGATGATGAAACCCGAGAGTATAAACACCTAAAATATTGACAGATGGTTTTTCTGTTTTTTTTGCTCCTTGCGTCAATTGCGTTGACGATTGTCCTGGTAAATAAAATCGAAGAATTTGTTCAAAAGTTCGATCTGCAGCTTGAAATTCATTGACGCGATAATGATTGACATCTGCTAAGAGAACATCAGCTTGTGTACAAAGACGAGCTTGCTCTGCAAAATGATGTAAGTCTTCTTGAAGAATACTTGATGTGCATGTTGGCGTGAGAACAATGAGATCCGGTTGCTCTTCTTTATCAGCTCGAACAAGGTTTTGCATCACTTTTTCTTGCGAACCTCGGGCTAAAACATGACGATCCACAATACTTGTTGTCACCGGAGTAAAATCTCGTTCTCGTTCAAGCATCGAACGCATAACATTAAAGTAATCATCACCAAGTGGGGCATGCATGACAGCATGAACGTTTTTAAATGAACTTGCAGTACGTAAACTTCCTAAATGTGCGGGTCCATTATACATCCAGTAGACTAATTTCATAAAAAAACTTATTTACCTGTTGACACGCTGACGAGTTTGCGTCGAATGACTGACTGCGTCAACAAAGTTGACGGTTGCAGCAACAAAGTTTGTGCTGTTTGAATTTTATTCATCATACAGTTTTTTCAAATCAAAAAAGTATACGGTATATGAAATTATAAAAATTAGTACAATCAGCACAGTTGATCTCCTTCAGGTTGAGGAGCAGCAAAGCTGATGGAAGTGCTGATGGGCTTGTCGGGAGAAAAAATTTTTTATATCATGAAATTTAGACTTATTTACCCTTAGGATCTTTGTGGCCCAATGTTTATGGGGTG
>Ga0164297_10005054_pt1 | contig 11468 bp, 9 predicted proteins | sample GEODES058metaG_FD_113539 | JGI IMG/M metagenome (GOLD analysis project Ga0164297, IMG submission 113539) | Dystrophic lake water microbial communities from Trout Bog Lake, Wisconsin, USA - GEODES058 metaG | ecosystem: Environmental > Aquatic > Freshwater > Lake | place: USA: Trout Bog Lake... | reverse complement strand
TCCCGAAGTAATGATTGCCGCGCCACCAGGTCGCGTTCCCGTCAATATTTCTACCAATGTGGGCGCGGTAAATACAAATTATCGTCAAGTCGGTATTTTGACGCCGCGCAATGGTACTTCCAGTCCTTCTTCTCGTATTCTTCCTCTCATGGGACGCCCGCTTTTTGTAAATCGCGACAAATGGCAATATTATACTATGAGTGATCAAAACAACAGTATTAAATTACCAATCCGCCGAAATGGTCGTAGTTGCACAAATGAATATGGATGCGATAAGTTATATACTGGGGATACCGTTTTTGTAGAGGGATATAATGAAGCATTTACTGTAACTAAATATGAAAATGACGTAATTCAATATATTCCCTTTTTGTAAAAGTTGTCAGATTTGCCACGATCAGCCGTTGTAAAGCCTAGCACAAGGGCTATCCAAATCCTAATTATTTATCAATAATGACCTCTTTGGCGACATTTTTGATGATCCGATGATAATTTGTTTCCAGTTCATGTTTTCCACCCATGGATTCATATACAATTTTTAAATACTTTTCATTTACGGAAGATTCATATTCCTTATGTTCCGGATGTTCTTTTTGCCAGATTGGAATTTGTTGTACATTTTTGTGGGCAATATGTTGAATGGCCCATTGCATATTTTTTCTCTCTTGATTCTCCTTTTCCCAAGCATCTTGATCACGAATGTAAAGGATTTCCCGCTTTACATCACTACAATGGATCGGTCGCTTTGTAATATCCAATTGTTTGAGCCCTTCAATAAATATTTTGGAAATCCCATCTACGTACCCCAATTCTCCCACACGTTCCAAATCCGATGGTTGTAATTGCAATGACGCCACAAAATCCTTCAAATTTAATGCATCTTTACACGTTTCATTCAAAAAGAAATTCAAGTTGAATTTATTATGATTAACCGTGTTATGGACTACTTTTCCCTCTTTGGCCATCTCCATGATTTGTTTTTGCATCTCTTGATTCTGATGGATCAATTCTTCATTCTGTTTCAACACTTGAAGAATCAGGTTGGTATTCGTGAGAGAAATCCCGGTTTCTTCAGGAACCAACTCGGTAATTTCTATTTTTGAAGGTGCTACACTGCACTTTTTCTTATGTTTCCACAATCCCTGACGATATTTGAATTGACGATTACATGTATCACAACAATGTACAGAGTGTGCTACTTTTTGTAATCCAGCGTCATCCAGGAGGTGTTTTGCAGTGGTTTCATGTTTCAATAAATTATATTGTCGTGTTGTAGAATAGTCACACTTAGAGCAGTAAAATTTTTGTGCTACTTTTGCTACTTTTTGCGTCATCCTATATATGGATGACACAAAAGTAGCAGAATTTTTTCCCAAAAAAGTTGCAATCACAAACTGAAAAACTGAAAAATGAAAATGAGAGCATTATGCTCTATGTGCAAATTTTGCATATTTTTTCGCCGAAAGTTTTTTTGGGATTTCAAAAATGGACAAAAAAAATGTCCAAAATCAACTTCCCGAAAATACTTTTGGCGAAAAAAACATGCATTTTTTGCACATGACTGACGGCCGAACTTTATGACATAAAATGGCAATATTAACACTTGTTATGATGATATAATAAGTTATGAAAAATTGTGCCAAAGCATAAGACCATCCTGGAAGTTCCAACATAGCAAAATAAAATGTTGTTTTATTGTATAATAATGATGAACATATTAGATAACAATTTGAATGTTCTACTAGTGGGTTTTATATTGTCTTTGAATGACTTATTGTCTTTCTCTATTACCAAATGGATCTATGTAAAACATGCTAGTTTATTCTACTTGATTGTTCCCGCATTTTTTTATGCATTTCAAATGCCCCTCTTTTTTTATGGCTTAAAAATTTCCACTATGACAGTATTGAATATTGTCTGGAATTTGGTTTCTAATATTTTAGTCACTTTAGTCGGTGTCTTTTTCTTCAAGGAGAAAATTGGAAATATAAAGATGATCGCTATGTTAATCGGCCTCTTCAGTTTAGTCCTATTTGCGTTGGATGGCGTTTTTTAATGCGACGTCCACCCTGGAAATAACATATAAAATATAACTTAAAGACGCCCCTACAATTTCCTTAAATTGGCTAAATTTTCTCTCGGGATCATGGCATTGGTCAAGGATTATTTTGAGAAAACAAAAGAATATCAATCTATTTATGGAAAAAAAACGCTGGTTTTAATGCAAGTTGGTGCTTTTTTTGAGGTTTATGGACTTCAAAACAAGAAAACAGGAGAAATCGCAGGCAGTCCAATTGTGGAGTTCTCTCGTATTTGCGACATGAATATTGCAGATAAGAAAATTTGCGTTGGACAAGACGGTGTATTGATGGCTGGTTTTGGCCATTTTATGTTGGAAAAATATTTGAATAAATTGAAAGATGCCGGTTATACGGTAGTCGTCTTTGTACAAGATGAACAAGCCAAAAATACCACACGTAGTTTGGCCGGGATTTATTCTCCCGGAACATATTTTCCCATGGATTCGGAAATCTCTGGTTCTGGTTTTAATTCCGGAATATCCAACAATACGTGTTGTATTTGGTTGCATGTCAGTGCCTCTGCAAATTCCCTCTTTAAAAAAACAGCCCAATCAGGCCAAAAAATGATTCATGTGGGCGCGGCAAATATCAATATTTATACAGGGAAATCTGCGTTATTTGAATATCAAGAGACATTTTTTATGAATCCGACAACATTTGATGAATTGGAGAGATTTGTCAGTATTTATCAACCGAGCGAGGCCATTCTGATTGGCAATCTTTCTCTCGCCGAATTAGAAGAGATTCTTTCTTTGGCAAATCTCCATTGCTCTGCCATACATTGTATTTCTTTATTGGAAAAAGAGTCTGGTACCTCGGCAGAACAAAGAAAACGTGCGCAAAACAGTGAAAAACAGACCTATCAGCGCGAATTGTTGTCGCGGTTTTTTAATCAAATTACAAACATGGATGTTTTTTATGAAAGTTTTTATCAACAGACCATGGCCACGCAAGCCTATTGTTTTCTTTTAGATTTTATTTATCAACATAATCCCAATTTAACACAGAAAATTAGCGAGCCTATATTTGAAAATTGTAGCGATCGTTTAATATTGGCCAACCATTCATTAAAACAATTGAATATTATAGAGGATGTACAGGGAACCGGCAGTCGTTATTCCTCGGTGGAAAAAATATTGAATGTCTGCATTACCGCGATGGGACGCCGACATTTCTCTCATCATTTCTTAAATCCAACAACAAATATTGCCATGCTAGAAAAGGAATACGCCATTACAGAACATGCGATAGAGCATTATTCACAATACGAATCTTGGCGTCAAACAATGCATAGTATCAAAGATTTATCTCGTCTGAATCGGCATATAATTATGAAAAAGATCACACCCAAGGCTCTGTTTCAATTTCACAAGAACCTGAAGTTTGTTACAGATGCATTTTCATTTTTGAACGAGGATCGCGTATTTTCTGAATATTTGCAGAATACAGTGTTTCATTATAGTCGTGTCTCTGAATATACAAAATTATTTACGGAATTTTTGGAACGAAACTTTTGTTTGGAGGATTGCGAAGACTTGGAAAGTGTTCAAACGGTAGAAAGAGAAAAGTCCTGGATTCAACGTGGTGTAGATAAAGAATTGGATGAAAAAACGCGTTCCTATGTAGAGGCCATGGACCAGTTGGAAAGCATTCGTATGTATTTGAATTCTTGTCTTGCCAATTATGAAAAAACGGCAAAAACAACGGATTATGTCAAATTACACGAGACAGAAAAAAATAATTTCAAATTGATTGCCACAAAACGACGTTGCACCATATTGAAACAGTATTTTTCTTCATTGACAACCAATCAAGAAACTATAAAACTTTCATATCAATCATCCTATGATCAACAAGAAAAGGAATTTGTGTTAGAACTTTCATCGCAGCAACCATTCTTTTTTCATGCACAAACCGCCAGTAATGATATTATAACAAATCCACAAATAGAGATTTTATGCAAAATTGTTACCAACGTCAAGCTCCAGATGAAAGAAATGATCCAACGAGTTTATTTACAACTATTGAATCAATTGGCAGAATATCAAGATGCTATGGAAACCATTATTCAATTTGTTACCATGATAGATGTTGTTTTGACCAAGGCAACGATTGCTAAAAAATATAATTATTGCAAACCAGTCGTTCGCGCTGCCGAAAAATCTTTCGTTGATGCACGTGGCCTTCGGCATTGTTTAATAGAACATTTACAGCAACAAGAGGTATATGTAACCAATGATATTTGTCTTGGAAGAGAAGACAATGAAGAAAAATGCGGCTGTGATGGTATTTTGCTATATGGGACTAATGCGGTGGGAAAGACGAGTCTAATACGTGCTTTAGGAATCGCCGTTGTTATGGCTCAATCAGGACTATATGTACCATGTAACCAGTTTATTTTTAGTCCGTATAAATACATTTTTACGCGTATTTTGGGTAATGATAATATTTTCAAGGGACTTTCTACCTTTGCTGTAGAAATGTCGGAATTGCGAACAATTTTGCGCTTAGCAGATAAGCAAAGTTTGGTATTAGGAGATGAGTTATGCTCCGGAACGGAAAGTATTTCTGCGCAAAGTATTTTTGTTGCAGGAATAAAACAACTTTTCCAAAAAGAGAGTAGTTTTATTTTTGCCACACATTTACATGAAATTGTACATTATGAGGAGATAAAAGAGATGCCTACGGTTCATTTGAAACATATGGCAGTAGTATTTGACAGGGAACAAAACCGATTGATTTATGACCGAAAATTGAGAGATGGTCCGGGGGACAATATGTATGGTCTGGAAGTATGTCGTTCATTGAATCTGCCGGAGGATTTTTTGGCATTGGCAAATGAAATCCGTATGAAATATCATCGGGAGTCCCAAAGCATTCTTTCTCTTCAAACGTCGCGATATAATAGAAAGAAAATTGTTGGAAAATGTGAAATGTGTAAAGAAGTAATGGGAACAGAAGTGCATCATATTCGGCCACAACAGGATGCGGACGTAGATGGATTTATTCGGAATGGATCTGTAAGTGGATTTCATAAGAATCATTTGGGCAATTTAATGACGGTTTGTGAGGGTTGTCATCATAAATTTCATTCTTCGTCTTTGCAATAATTTTGTATATTATATATTATATATTCACTGCATAAGTAGATAATATATTGTTTTTATGTTTACAAATCATAAGAAAGAATCAAATTATAGAAGAATTGCAAAATTTAACTAAAATACGCATTTAATGTTTCCTGCGACGAGTGTTGCGATGACTATGTCTTCCCTTTCCACGTGAACGAATCATGGAAATCCCTTTTTTAACATCCGTGACACCCATTTGTACGCCGGATTTAACAATTCCGAATAAACCAGAAAGTCCGCTTTCTAATAGACTGACCGTCTTTCCTACAACTTTTTTTGTTTTGCCTAAAAGTCCAGATTTGCGTGAAGCATGCGACTTGCGCGAATAATGTTTTCCTGCCATATTTTTATATATATTCCAAAGAAAATAAAATTGATTTCAATAGAAAGAATATAAATAATTCTAGATATATTTTATAACCACCACCCTAACTAGGTTAATTCTATTTTAACTATGATTATTCCTATCAAATGTTTTACCTGCGGAATGGTGATTGCGGATAAATATCGTTATTACGTGGAAGAAGTGAGAAAGCGAAAATTAGCAAGAGACATGGATATTCATAAAGTATTATATTTAACTATGCAATTTAGAGAAAAGACACCAGAGGGAGAAGTATTAGACGAACTTGGATTAAATAAAATGTGTTGTCGCAGACATATGTTGGCTCACGTAGATATTGAGTAATAATATCATATCAATAAACAAAAATAATTTCTTGTCTATATATAATTTCTTTGTATAATATATATTTTTTAATGGTAAAAACAAGAAGACGAGTTCCGAAAAGAAAGACACAAAAAATGTGGAATATGGTGGGATGTTCCAAACATAATAAAAAAATGATGGGAGGGAACCAAATGGGAGGGGGGTGCGGTTGTGGTATCCAATTCGGAGGTGGTCAAAAAGGAGGGGGATGTGGTTGTGGTCTTCAATTTGGCGGAAAACACAAAAAACGCGGTGGTGGATCTCTTTCTCTCTCTCCTTCTCCCTTTGTAAATAAACCTTGGTTTGCACCAATATCTAGTTGGCCAGGAGTTCAAGGTTCTGGAACAGGTAATTGGTTGACAAAAAATCAAATGAATGTGGATCTTTCAGAGAGAACAGGAGTTCAAGAACGTGGAGGTTCCATTTCTCCATTTCAAATGGGTGGAAAAAGAAAAAAGTCTGGTAGCAAAAAAAAACGCAAACAACATGGTGGTTTTTTGTCTGATTTAGTCAATGCAGGGCGTAGTTTAAGCTATGGTTTAAATAATGCATATAGTAACTTGATTGGAAGTCCTAATATGCCAGTGAATCCAATGCCTACGGTGCAATTTCCCTACCGTTCCGGATAATCTGTAAAAAAAATCTAGGCAAATCGTAATTTTTTCTTTATTCAATATATAAATGGCCGGTTTTCCTACAAAGCTAAAGGATTTATGCACCCCTGCGTTGTTTTACTTTGTGATTTCCATCATTATGCTTGTTGTGAGTGGTTTCCAAAATATGGGCAACCGTAACGTTTATTCCATGGGAAGCATGACTACCCGTGTGAGCAGCACAATTTTAGTGTTCGTTGTCAAATTCATTTATATTCTATTCTGGACTTGGATATTAAATTTGATTTGCGGATCTGGACACCCCGGTATTGCTTGGTTCTTAGTCCTTATCCCTTTCATTCTTCTTTTCTTAATTGTCTTTATCTTTATGGCAAATCCTTATTTAGAGGGATTACAAATGAAAGCAAAAAAGTAAAGAAATATAAGAAATATAAGAAATATAAGAAAAATATAAAGTAGTAAAATTTTGTTATAACTATATTGTCTTGAATAAAATCTATCTTTAATGTAAATAGACTTTATTATATGAAGATACCCAAAATTCAATTATGCACACCCGCATATGTCTATTTTTTTATATCGGTTTTTCTATTAATCCTTTCCGTTTTACAAAATTTAGGTAATGTTCATGTTTATTCATTGGGTTCGTTTAGCATGATGGTTCCTAATACAATCCTTGTTTTCATTTTTAAACTATTGTATATTGCTTTTTGGACATGGATACTCAATTATTTATGCAAATCTGGATACACTAGTATTTCTTGGTTTTTGGTTCTTATTCCCTTTCTTCTCTTTTTTGTGGGCATGGGTGTTTTTTTGATCACAAATAAAAAATAATATATCTTTTATATAGATAAAAATAATTATGTATATAAAAAAAATAAAATCAAAATCAAAAATAGCAACAAAAACAAAACCAAAAGTAAAACCAAATAAAAATCAAGGTCTTTCACAGTCTTTTCAAGAATATAAAAAAAACTGTCATAAAATTCATGGTTTTACTTATGTATCTATTCGCGGCTCCCCTAAAGAACGCGGAATACATTATGGTCGTTGTTGTGCCCAGGATTTTAAAGAAGTTCAGCGCATGCTTCATTTTGTTTGTGAAGAAGAATATGGTCGTTCCTGGGAATTCTTTATAGATGCAGCAAAAAAATATTTCAAGGAAAAAATACGGCGAGTGTATCCTGAATTATATGAAGAAATGGAAGGAATCGCAGAAGGTATTCAATCCGCAGGGGTAGAAACTACCGTGGATGAAATTCTTGCCTGGAATAATTATTTTACTCTGTTAGATTCATGGTATAGCACTTATAGCGATAACAATGATAATGAATACGGCAAACTTATTATGAAAAAAACCGAGGGGGGAGCAAAAGATCGTTGTAGCGCCTTTATTGCGACAGGAAGTTATACAAAAGATGGAAATATTGTAGTTGCTCATAATAGTTTTTCCAATTTCGTAGATGGACAATATATGAATTATGTATTGGATATCCATCCAGAAAATGGACATCGCATTTTGATGCAAACTTGTCCTGGATGGATATGGAGCGGCACCGATTTCTTTGTAACCAGCGCAGGAATCATTGGTACGGAGACGACAATTGGAGGATTTCTTCCATATGAAAACAATTTGCCAATAGCCTTTCGTATTCGGCAAGCCATGCAATATGGAAATACTTTGGATGATTATGTGCAAATCTTATTGAATGGAAATTCGGGAGATTACGCGAATTCGTGGTTGTTTGGAGATATTCATAGCAATGAGATTTTACGTTTGGAATTAGGATTGAAATATCATAACGTAGAGAGAACCCATAATGGATATTTTATTGGATTCAACGCTGCATATGATTCAAAAATTCGCAATTTAGAATGTGCAAATAGTGGATTCAATGATGTGCGAAGACATCAAGGCGCACGAAAAGTGCGTTTAGGTGATTTAATGGAACAAAACAAGGGAAAATTAACGGTAGAACTGGCAAAAAAGATTATTGCCGATCATTATGATGTGTATTTATCAAAAGAAAATAACCCATGTTCACGCACAGTATGCTCTCATTACGAATTGGATGGACGTGAATATATGACTCAACCAGACCGACCTTTGCCCTATCAACCACGCGGAGCGGTAGATGGATTTGTTACCGATTCTAATATGGCAAAACATATGTCTTTTTATGGCCGGTGGGGATCGTCTTGCGGAACACCATTTATAGCCAAACAATTTTGCAATAAACATCGGCAATGGTCTCAGTACTTACCTTATTTGAAAGATCGTCTCAGTAAACCATGGACCCTTTTTCAATCTACAAACACATCTTCCAAAATAACACCTATTTCTATTTCTAGAAAACGTGCAAAACATAATATAACACGTAAAAGGAAACCCTAACCTAACTAATGTACTAATAGACTGGAGGATAATAATAGAGTGGATAATAATAAGGATATGAGTAAGGGTAATATGCAGGTGCTGGATAATAATAGATTGGCACTTCATAACCGTCGCCATCATCTCCGCCGCCATCGCCGCCATAATAATATCCGCGTCCTCCACCCCAGACACCACCTCCTCCATGACCACCGAAACCACCACCTCCTCCATGACCATCACCACCGCCACCGCCACCACCACCGCCTCCTCCATGACCTTCTATAACTCGGAACCCTCGGATTGCAAAGAAACTAGAAATAACAATTAGAAAAATACACCCAACAACAAAGAAAAATGAGGATGAATTATATTTCATATATTTCATATATTATATCATTAGAGAGAAAAAAGAAGATAGACATTATTATTATATATTTTTATAATAACAATGGAACATATCTCTTGGAAATTAATTGATAAATACTTTCAAGACAACCCGTCTAATTTAGTCGCGCATCATTTACATTTTTTATAATGATTTCTTTATAATGATTTTTCTTTTATGACGGAGTTACCCACCATAAAAGTACTAATCCTGGACCACCACGACCACCATTTCCTGCATTCCATGGAGCCACCCCTTCAGCTCCACCGCCACCACCACCACCCCCGCCATAACCACCATCAAACCCATTTCCACTGCCGCCACTTGAAAATTGATTTCCGCCCGCGCCACCAGCACTAGAACCACCACTAATAAGATTTCCGTTAGAACTGCCACCACCACCGCCACCACACAATTTATAACTTATACCTCCTCCACTAACAATGCCGTTTGAGCTAACATTTATGCCATTTTGAGAAATAGGAGTAATATTGCAGTTACCTCCCATTCCTCCAGAATATGTATTACCACTACCAATTTGTTCTCCATATGTCCCACCACCACCATTGCCTGTACTATAAGAATTTCCGGCGCCGCCACCACCAGTTCCATTACTTGGCGCATTGCCGCCAGCTGGACCCCCAGCGGCAGTATTTACATTATTAATATATGAAGAATTTCCATTAGTGCTTCCTTCAGCTTTACCGCCAGCTACAATACTATATGTTGTACCATTTGAAGCGTTAAAACTATTAACTATAATTTGTCCAGCTGCTCCTCCACCCCCACTTCCACCATAATTTTGACTACCAATATCAGTGTCACCGCTATATCCACCACCACCGCCACCTCCACCACCTAATAATAAATAATTTATTGCATATGAAATTGTGCCCGTGATAGTAATGCTTCCTGTCACAGCTCCAAATGTTGGGGCATATGCAACTAATGTATAATTTTTGCCGCCATATGAATAAGTAGTGCTACTTGTGTTTCCCGTGACATTTACTTGTATTGGAATATAATTTTTGTCCATAAAGGCATTTTTTAAATCACCATAATCAGGACAGCTATAACCTGTATTATAAGAAATTTTACTATTTGGATCTGTTGTACATGGTTCAAATATTTTAGATAAATCTTCTCCATTTTTTGCTGTATAATATACAGTTTTTGTATACTTTCCAGAATAATTTGCTTTAAAAATAGTAGATAAATCATTTCCATTCACTTTAATTCCAGTATTACTCATTTTTAATATAATATTATTATTTATTTTCAAAGATATAAAACATTTTAAAGTTACTAAATTTCTTTTACTAAAATTCCAATAAATCCGATAAATTCAATAAAGTTCAAACTCTACATTTCTTCATCTTTTTCAATTTCCTTTCATTTTATACCAAAAGGTGCGGTTTTAAATCTTCAAGGGTGTAAATGTATTGTTTTGCACACTCTTATTTGTATATAAAATTGCTGCATTATTTATAATAAGATTATTTTATATTTATCTTCCGACAACTGTTAAGGTGATTCCAATAGCACTAGAACTAGAACATAACTATAAATTAGATATCATTATAAAGAAAAAAGAAAATAGACATTATTATTATATATTTTTATAATAACAATGGAAGACATCTCTTGGAAATTAATTGATAAATACTTTCAAGACAATCCGTCTAATTTAGTCGCGCATCATTTAGATTCTTATAATGACTTTTTCTCTCAAGGAATCCATCAAATCTTTCGCGAAAACAATCCGATTCGGTTTATGGAAAGAGAAGATTCTGAAGGCGGCGAAGAAAAACGCAATCAAGTTCTTCTCTATTTAGGTGGCAAAAGCGGCAATCTCATTTATTTCGGAAAACCTATTATTTATGATGATCAGGATCGCGATGCTCACTATATGTACCCCAATGACGCACGACTTCGTAATATGACCTATGGAATGACCATTCATTACGACGTGGAAGTAGAATTTATTTATTATGATACAGAATCAGGAGAAAAAAAGACTCACATGATGACTCTGGAAAAAATCTACCTAGGCAGATTTCCCATTATGTTACAATCCAATTTTTGTATCTTGGCCAATCTTTCACCCGAGGCCCGATTCTACATGGGAGAGTGTCGCAATGATTATGGTGGGTATTTTATTATTGACG
>Ga0164297_10005052_pt1 | contig 11473 bp, 8 predicted proteins | sample GEODES058metaG_FD_113539 | JGI IMG/M metagenome (GOLD analysis project Ga0164297, IMG submission 113539) | Dystrophic lake water microbial communities from Trout Bog Lake, Wisconsin, USA - GEODES058 metaG | ecosystem: Environmental > Aquatic > Freshwater > Lake | place: USA: Trout Bog Lake... | reverse complement strand
TCTGAGAAATCTCCAGCTTCTGCTTTTTTTATGGCAGTCTCGCCCAAATGATTACGAAGCACAAATTTCGGGTTGATCTTGAGCATATTTAATCCTATTTGCTCATTGGTTTGACCGCTTTCGGATAATAAATTTAAATATGTTGGTAAAAATTCTAGCCATAAAGATCTTGCTTTCTCGTGGTTGAGCATTTCACTCATTTTGTCAAATGCTGCAAGGTCGTTAGTACCCGTTGAATTTGAAACACAGTAACTAAGGGTTCTCCAAAAAATTGTAAAGTCAGCACCTTGCATTTGAATGATTGAATTTATTTTAGGTACCAAACTGCCTATATCGGGGTGATTAATATTCTCATTGAAGCCCAGTTTTTTCAGATTAAGTTGGAGTATCGATTCAGAGAACGCCTCCCTGTAAAACTCTAAACACTTTACAGTTAGATCCTTATCTGCAATCAAAGGAAGAAGAGATTGTCCAAGGCAATACAAATTCCAAAGGCCAATATTGGGTTGTTGACCATAGGCGTATCTGCCAGAGTGATCAGAGTGGTTGCAAATATGATTGATATCGAAATTATCCATAAATTGAAATGGCCCGTAATCGATCGTCAGTCCTAAAATGCTCATGTTGTCGGTATTCATTACACCGTGACAAAAACCAACCGATTGCCAGTGAGCAATTAATTTTGCTGTTTTAATAACAACTTGAAGCAATAGGCGAGCATATTTATTATTTTCAACATCTTTTGTAATAGCGTTTTCATGGACCAAAACGATGTCATTTTGCCCAGTCATAACGTTAGAGTATTCATTTAAAACGAAATCTGCCAAGTTTTTAAGATTCTCAGTTTCCCCGTTCGCTGAGAAGTGTTCAAAATGGCCAAATCTAATAAAACTCGGAGACACCCTTGTAACGACAGCTGCTGTTTCGACTTCCTCCCTGTAAACAACACCTTTTGAGCCTGATATAGCCAATGCTCTCGTTGTTGGTATTGATAATGCATGCATTGCTTCCGAGCACAAATATTCTCTGATGCTTGAACGCAAAACAGCTCTGCCATCCCCTGATCTGGAGTAAGGTGTTTTGCCCGCACCTTTTAGCTGTAACTCTACGGATCCGGTGGAAGTTTGGATCTCGCCTAGGTAAATTGCTCGACCGTCCCCAAGTTGGCCAGCCCAGTGTCCAAATTGATGGCCACTGTAGACACTGGCAAGAGGGGAGCTGCCTTTGATGACTCCGTTACCACTTAACGCATCTAATACTTGGGGATTATCAAAAAAGTCTGGCTCAAAGCCCATTTCTCTAGCAAGGGTGTGGTTGCAACTAACCCAGTGCACATTTGGAAGGGGGGTAGGTCTGAGATGGGTATAAAAAGCATTACCCAATTGAGTAAATCTGTTATTCCATGAAAGGCCAAGATTTAATTCTGCAGGAGTATTCATATGAATATTATCCCGCGAATGCTAATCACTTACATTTATAGAGCAAATATACAATTTTCAGTATTTGGTCAAAAAAAAGCCCCCCAAAATAATTTGGAGGGCTCGCAATCGTTATTGTTTATTTTTTGCGTTCAGCGTCTTTAACCGCAGCTTGAATGTTGTCGATTAGTTGGGGGTCGATTTTAGTTTTCAAGAACTCAATAACTGGGGGCTGTGTTGCAGCTCGAAACTGCGCAAACTCAGCAGGTGTAGGTGTATAAACCGTAACACCTTTGTCAGCAAGAATTTTCTTGCCGTTGTCAGTAAATGTTCTATTGGCTTTTCTCTCTTCATTACAGGCCACTTTGGCTGCGTCTGTTACGACTTTAAGTAAGTCTGGGGGAAGTGATTTGTAGAACTTATCGCTTACGACAAACCAGTCTATTCCGTAATTGTGACCATCTAGAGTAACGTGCTTTTGAACTTCATAAAATTTAGCAAAAATAATAGTTGGGATTGGATTTTCTTGTCCGTCAACAACGCCCGTTTGAAGAGCTGTGTAGGTCTCTGGAAATGCAATGGGAGTCGGCTGAGCACCCAAGGACTTCATTTCGGTCACATAGAGTGGGGTCTCTTGAACGCGAATTTTGAGTCCTGCTAGGTCTTTTGGAGAGTGAATTGGATTTTTACCGGTACTAAAGTGTCTAAATCCAACTTCACCAAAACACATGTTGTGCATACCAGTGGCGGCTGTAAAATCATCAGACAACTTTTGACCAAAGGGGCCGTCCATTACTTTATCTGCAATGTCGTCATTGGGGAACAAGTAGGGGATATCGGTGACCATTGCATTTTGAAAGAAATTGGCCATAACACCCGATGCAAGCCCGGCTTGAATAAATCCGTTTTTCACGCCTTCGACTATATCTTTTTCGCCGCCCAGCGCTCCTGCGCCAAATACCTGTACTTCAATTTTCCCACCGCTTTTGGCTTTAACTTCTCTCGCAAATGCCTCAGCCATAATTGCTTTACGAGATGTCGTGATGTCTACTGAGTCAGCGTGAGCAATTTTGAGTACAAATTTATTTTGTGCAAGTGCGGTAGTCCCAGCAATACTCAAAATGGTAGCGAATGCGACTGTTGATAGTAATTTAAGAGAAGGTTTCATTATGCTATTCCTTGGTAGAAGTGAGATTGATTAGAAATTAGTGAAGATTAAAAGCGTGCGGAAGGACCAGGCTTATGGACGGGAACAATGCAATGCAAACAAGGCCTATTAACAAAACAGATAAATAAGGAAGGAATCTAGGGGTTACTTTCTCTACGGTTGTATCCATAACTGAACAGGTTACAAAATAACAAACTCCAAATGGAGGTATGAACGTTCCGATTCCCATGGAAATGATGATAACTATGCCAAAAGCCATAGGATCGATCCCATAACTTTGGGTTAGGTGAAGCAGCATAGGTCCAAAAATAAGTAGAGAAGGTAATCCCTCTAGTATTGAGCCCATAATGATCATTAAGACAATAGAGAAGCTGACAAACGCAAAAGCTGAGCCACCTAACAAAGAGAGAAAATCAGCCACTACGGATTGCAATCCACTGATGGCTAAGGTCCAAGAAAACGCACTTCCAGCGCTTACCATGAATAACACCATGCCAGCCATTGCACCTGAATCAGCTAAGGTGGTTATGAAGCTTTTGACATTCATGCCTCTGTAAACAAATACCGAAACAAATATTGAGAAGACAACAGCGATAGAGGAGACCTCAGTCGTAGTAGCTATCCCTCCGACAATACCGATGATAAGAATAATTGGAACCATTAAGGCAGGTATGGCTTTTATGCTAATCTTAATCCGCTCTGCCCAAGGAATTGCCGCGCATCTGGGCCAATTATTTTTCTTTGCTCGTCTATTAATAATAAACATCAGACACAAGCCCAGAACTGCAGCGGGTAAAACCCCAGCGACAAAGAAAGTCGCTACAGATAAGGTGGTTATTGAAGCTAGAACCATCATGACAAGGCTCGGTGGAATTGTCTCTCCCATGATTCCAGCTGCTGATAAAACTGCACTGCTTTCAGCGGGGTCGTAGCCCTGTTCTTTCAGCATTCCTTTTAAAGTTGTTCCGACAGCGGCAACATCTGCTATTTTGGAGCCTGAAATTCCTGAGAAAATATACATCGCAACAACAAGCGCCTGAAGGAGGCCACCTTGCATTCGTCCAACCATGGCCGTTACCCAATCGGCAAGTGGCTTGGTGAGTCCACCGTCGGTCATGACGTTTCCTGCAAGAATGAAGAACGGCACTGCTAGCAAAATAAAACTACTGATGCCGTTAGACATTGCAATCGAAACTGCCATCGGATCTTCACCCGAGCTGTAAATAAAGATATAGGCAGTCACGGATAGTACATAAGCGATCGGAACACCAGCAAAAACCAAGAAAAGCAAAAGCACTAGGGCAAATCCAATTCCCGAGGTTCCAAGCCATGGGCCTGTATAGAGCTGCAAGAAAAACCAAGCAGCTGTTAGAGTACCAACCAGTAGTGCAGCAACGAGATTCTCTTTGAAAGTGTGACGTTTTAACTCAAAGAATGCAAAAACTAAAGTCAAACCCATACCAATAAAAAATGGGAGCAAAGTCCAAGATTTAGGGATTTGGAGAACTACAGTTAGAGTGCTCCAAGCGTCATGCCACATTGGAGTGGCAAAATAAAGCCCGATCAAAGCAACTGCAATGACCAAATAATGTCTAGCGCATTCAACGTATTCGCGATAAGCTAATGGCAGTTTATCAATTCCAAATCGAACTACGAGGTGAAGGCCCCTATGATAGGCAATGGCTCCACCAATAAAAGCCAAACTGGTCAAGGAGTACTCAGCGACCTCATTTGCCCAAACAAAAGAGGTGTTGAGAGTGGCCCTCATGGCAGTATTCCCAAACAGCAAAATGAGTTCTAAGAAAAGAATTGCAGCCAGTAGGTAATCAAAAACTGACTCAACTATGGGAGAGAAACGCTGATGGGGCAGGTCAAGTTCAGAGGAAACTTCAACTGCGAGACTGTGGTGATTGGAATTCGAGGGATTAGCGTTCATTTATGATTCGAAATACTTATTGTTTGATTCGGTGAATTATGGCGGGAGGCGAATGTAACTAATACTTTGCCATTATCCTAAACGTATGTTATTTGGATCCGTGATTTAAAAATGTACAAACTAACCCTCAATACGTTGATTATTGTTGCTTAAGATCTTGATTTAGTTTGATAATCGCCCAAAATGAGCGATTATTGGATCGGTTGATGAACTAACTCAGATTTGAAAAATGAATTAGTTTTCTCACTTGTTCAGTGATTTTGGGATTATCAAAAGGCTAAATTTACGGCTTTGCCAAGTTTTGCACTTGTGGCCAATGCCTCCAACGTTGCCGCATTATCAATACTGGCTTGAGCATGGAGTTCGAACATTTGTTTGTTTTTTTCTAAAACCATATTAGCAAATGCTTCTGCTTCAAATAAAAAGCCACTTCCTGTTTGGCACTGAATTTCCTCAAATGCTATTGAGTTAGCAGTCCCGTACCTGACTCTTAATTGGCTCGTTAAATAGCCAAAAGAATCACCTTTTTCTATTGCACTTGTATGGTTCAGGTATTCAGTGTCTATAGTCCCGTTTGTTGCTGAAATGGTCGCACGTCTGTAGTTCGCCGCATCCATTGCACATGACAGTTGGGCTTGCCTACCGTTGGCATACGAGAGGATGGCCATCATGCTGATATCAACTCCGGATGGAGCCCAATTTGCTTGAGCGTAAACATGAAGAGGGGCTTCACCCATTGCAAGTCTAATGATACTGAGTGCGTAACTTCCGGCGTCAAGTAGCGCACCACCACCTAGGTCCGGTACGAGTCGAATATTGGTCTGGGGATTAGGAAGTGTGAAACCAAAACATGATTGAACTGATTTGATGGAGCCAATTTTTTTACTTTCAAGTAGTTTTAGCAATTCTTGGGTTTGAGGCTGAAAGTAATAAGGAAATGCCTCTAGCAAAAACACATTGTTATCACTGGCTGCTTTAACCATGTCCTTGGCTTGTCCTGTGCCCAGTGCCAGAGGTTTTTCACAGAGTATGTGCTTGCCGGCTTCAGCCGCCTTGATTGCCCACTCGGCATGCATGCTATTGGGTAGGGGGATGTAAATTGCGTCCAAAGTCTCGTCGGAGAGAAGTTCCTCATATGTCCCGTAAGATCTTGGGACTTCATTTTCTTTCGCGAAAGCCTCAGATTTCCCTTTTTCTCTGCTGGCAACAGCCATGATTTTAATAACCTGACTGTTTCTCGTGTCGCGTATGAATTGTCTTGCAATATTTGCACAGCCAAGAACGCCTATGTTTATTGAATTTGTAGTCATATATTGGGGGGTAATTATTAGGGGATGTTAGGTAAAAAGGAGAGTCAATAAGCTGAAATTAATTTTAATTATAGATACTCTAGAAAAGGTCCTTCGGTTTTTTTGATCCACCGCTATGATTGCAAAATCTAAGGGAATCTAAGAGGTCAATGAGGGTGTTTAATTGGGCACAATGTCATTTAAGTGGGGTATCACAATTTAGAGGTGAGTTCCCTGTGTCTACACAATGTTAAGGACAATTCAATTATGCGCGGATTAATGCAGGGCGATCATCTACTCATTTCATCCTTGATTGAGTTTGTTTCTAAGCACCACGGCGACTCTGAAATCATTTCAAGAAGGGTGGAGGGAGATATCCACAGAAGTAATTGGGAAGAAGTGGCAAATCGCTCTAAAAAAGTTGCAATTGCCCTCGACAAATTAAATGTCTCAGCAAGCTCGAGGATCGGTACTTTGGCTTGGAATGGATACAGGCACCTTGAGTTGTATTACGGTGTTAGTGGTAGTGAGCGCATATTGCACACTTTAAATCCAAGGCTACATCCAGACCAAATTGTTTGGATTATCAACCATGCTGAGGACACGGTTCTGTGTTTTGATATGACATTTGTACCCATCATCAAATCGATCCACGATCGATGCCCTAGCGTTAAACACTGGATTGCCCTTTGTGATGAATCCGCTTTGCCAAGCGATGCTGACTTACCAAAGTTATTAAGCTATGAAAGTTGGATCAAAGATCAATCAGTGGCGGATTACGTTTGGCCAGTTTTTGACGAGAACACGGCCTCTAGTATGTGTTACACCAGTGGTACGACTGGCAATCCAAAGGCTGCGCTCTACAGTCACCGGTCCACCCTTTTGCATGCATACGCAATCGCATTGCCCGATGTTATGTGTGTTTCTGCCAAGGACGCAGTTTTGCCTGTAGTCCCTATGTTTCACGTTAACGCCTGGGGATTACCGTATGGTTGCGCAATCAGTGGGGCAAAGATGGTTTTTCCTGGGCCTGCATTAGACGGTAAATCTGTTTACGAATTAATCGAACAAGAGGGCGTTACATTTGCAGCAGGTGTTCCAACTGTTTGGCAAATGCTTTTGAACTATATGCGTCCATTGGGTCTTAAATTCTCGACGCTACAAAGAACAGTAATTGGGGGCTCTGCGTGTCCGCCTGCAATGATTAACTCATTTAGAGATGATTATCAGGTTGAGGTTTTGCATGCTTGGGGCATGACGGAGATGAGTCCATTAGGTACATTATCAAATTTAAAAAATAAGCATTTAAAACTCTCAGCTGAAGAGCAATTAAAGTTCCGATTAAAACAAGGACGGTCCATCTTTGGAGTTGATCTCAAAATCATGGATGACTCGGGTAAGGAAGTCGCTCACGACGGCATTGCATACGGTGATTTATATGTCAAAGGCCCTTGGGTTATTGAGAATTACTACAAAAATGATGGTCCATCCCCGTTGGTTAACGGTTGGTTCCCAACCGGGGACGTTGCAACTATAGATCCTGATGGGTTTGTGCAAATTACAGACCGCTCTAAAGACGTTATTAAATCAGGCGGCGAATGGATTAGCTCGATTGATATCGAAAATATAGCTATGGGGCATCCTAGCGTGGTCATGGCTGCTTGCATAGGTGTTAAACATCCCAAATGGGATGAGCGTCCGGTGGTGGTAGTTGTCATACGACCTGGAGAAAAAATTGAGAAGGCAGACTTACTTGCTTTTTACGAAGGGAAAATAGCAAAGTGGCAGATTCCTGATGATGTTATTTTTGTTGATTCAATTCCTCTTGGAGGGACTGGCAAAATGCTAAAAACAAAATTAAGAGAGCATTTAAAGGATTACAATTTACCTGGAGTTGGATGATGTTTCTTACGTTAAGAAGTTGTCTTAACCAATTGAAATTAAACAATATTTTAATATTTATGGGGATTTGCTCGGATTCGTTCCAAGCTAGGCTTTTGTCTTATGAATGAAACTATCAAATCTGAAGTTATTGTTGACAATTTTGAAAAACCAATTGATGAGTTAAACGGATTTGGAATTTTGATCCCTTTCGTAAAGGAGCTTGGATTTGTCCTGAATTTTTACGAAAGTGGTAAATCCCAAATTACTTATTCACCCAAGCCACAACACTTGAATTCTTTCCAAGTCGCCCATGGAGGGGCCGTGATGACGCTCATGGATGTCAGCATGGCAACGGCAGCTAGAAGCGTGGATAAGTCACTAGGTATTGTCACAATAGAGATGAAAACTAGCTTCCTAAGACCTTCTACTGGTCGACTCATTGCTATGGGTGAGTTAATACACAGGACCAAAACTACTGCATTTGTTGAGTCAAAAATTATGAATGAACTTGGTGAGCTTTGTGCTCATTCAACCGGTACTTTTCGCTACGTTCAAAGAAAACCTGCTGAAGTTAAAGCCCCTGCTCCTGAAAAACAGCACTTCAACTCTGATGGCCCCATTGCTACTGATTAAAGCAGTCTAAGATAACTTAATTAACCCAAGGATATAAATTCATGCAAGATTCTATTTTGTTACATCATTACCCTGTATCCCCATTTGCTGAAAAAATTCGTCGAATTTTAGGTTTCAAAAAGCTTGTGTGGAGTAGTGTTCAAATCCCAATGATTATGCCCAAGCCTGATTTGGTGGCCTTAACGGGTGGTCACAGGCGTACACCAGTACTGCAAATTGGTGCTGACATATATTGTGATACAGCCCTAATCTCTGATGTCTTGGAGCACTTAGCTCCCACACCAACTTTATACCCAGATCACGAAAAGGGTTTGACTCGCATACTTGCCCAATGGGCCGACACCATACTATTTCCTGTTGCGATGGCATATAACTTTCAACCCAAAGGGGCTGAGCATGTATTCTCAAAAATGGGAGCAGAGGCTGCAAAAGCTTTCGCTGCCGATAGAAGCGCCATGCGGGGAGGGGCCCCCAGGATGTCCCCTCCCGAAGCTACTGTTACTTACAAAAGTTACCTTAGAAGGCTTTCAAGCATCTTAGAGAGTCAGCCTTTTCTTTGCGGCGATCAGCCCAGTCTTGCGGATTTCTCTGCATACCATCCTATTTGGTTCACCATTAACAATGTGCCTCATTTGAGTCACATATTAGATGCCACGCCTGAGATACGTAAATGGTATGAAAGAATATCAGCATTTGACTCTTCGACTCAGCTAGAAGTCTCTTCCACAGAAGCATTAAAGATCAGCGCCAATGCTAAGCCGAAAGCACTTCTAGACGAAGTTTTTGAAGATATTCATGGGATTGCTTTAGGATCTCAAGTGATTATTAATGCGGAGAGTTTTGGCGTTGAACCAACGCAAGGAAAGCTTTTGGCAGCTACAAAAACACGCTTCACAATTGAGCAAACTGATCCCCGCGCAGGTACAGTAAATGTGCATTTTCCGCGAAATGGGTTTATGTTGAAACCGGCCTAAAATTAATTTTTAGACTCAGAGCTATTTTTCATTTTGAATTTGCACAGGTTTAGTTTTGATTAAAGAATTTAAAGATAAGACTGCATTAATTACGGGTGCGGCCTCTGGATTGGGATTGGAGTTTTCAAAGCGCGCCCTGATTCTTGGTATGAATCTGATCATGATTGATATCAACGATGCTCAGCTGAAAAAGGCTTTAATTGATATTAATACTGATCAACACACTTCACCCTCAAGAATAAAACACTACTCGGTTGACGTCTCTAGTGCTTCTGAGATGCAGTCTTTAGCGGATCGAATTAGAGATCACCACGATACTCCATCTCTTGTCATTAATAATGCGGGCGTCTCCGGCGGTGGGCTTGTATGGGAAAATTCAGTAAAGGATTGGGAAAGAGTATTAGGGGTTAATTTGATGGGCGTAATCAATGGTGTAAGGTTATTTACTCCAATGATGTTAGAGGCATCTAAAAGCGATCCCAACTGGACAGGTCACATCGTAAACACTGCTAGTATGGCTGGCCTATTAACTCCGCCCAATATGGGAATTTATAACGTCAGCAAACACGCCGTTGTTGCTTTAACCGAGACTCTTTATCAAGATTTAGCTCTTGTCAGTGATCAAGTCACTGCCAGTGTGCTTTGTCCCTATTTTGTTCCCACTTCAATTAATCAAAGTTTTAATGAGACTCATAATCATAAAAGTATTGACTCGGATGAGAGCAAAAACTCACCAGCGGTATTAACTACACATAGTCAAAAAATTGGTAAGGAAATGTTAGATAAAGCTGTAAATTCAGGTAAAGTCTCAGCAGCCGATGTAGCAATTAAAGTTTTTGATGCAATTTCACAAAATCAGTTCTATATCTTTAGTCATCCCAAATCTTTAGCTAACGTGCAGGAGAGAATGCAAGCAATATTAGATAATAAACAACCCCCTAATCCATTTTCTAAAAGACCTGAGATAGGGGAGGAACTTAAGATTGCGCTTCGTTCTGCCACCTAAGTTTATTGCGCTAAGCCATCTCAACTCCATATTTTTTTATTCAGTTATTTTTTTCATTTTTTAAATCCTCCCTTGTGTGAAACCAATTCCAATTTAAGGTTGGTAAGTGAATCTATTTTTTTGAAATCATGAATCCCCAAATTATTCAACAAATATCTCAAGAGTTGTCGGTTAAATCAGATCAAGTCTTAGCCGCTGTTACGCTACTTGATCAAGGATCTACAGTCCCCTTTATTGCTCGATACAGAAAAGAGGCCACAGGTGGCTTGGACGACATACAACTGCGCGAGTTGGAGATCAGGCTTGCTTATCTAAGGGAGTTGAGTGAGCGTAAAGAAGCTATTTTAAAAAGTATCGATTCTCAGGGTAAATTGACACCAGAACTTAATCTTCTAATCCAAAACGCATCAACAAAAGTCATTCTTGAAGATCTTTATCTACCCTTTAAACCTAAGCGCAGGACAAAGGGTCAAATAGCAAAGGAGGCGGGTCTTGAACCCTTAGCGGATTTATTATTTGCCAACCCATCGCTTGAACCATTATTGGAGGCTGAAACATTTTTGCGACCTGTTGGCGATCCATTGGCCGTTGAAGGGGCTGATTTCACAACAGCTCAAAAAGTACTTGACGGCGTAAAAGATATTTTGTCCGAAAAGTTCTCAGAAGATCCTCAATTGGTTCAATCGCTCAGAGAGTGGTTGTGGGAAAACGGGGTACTTAAAAGTACGCAGATAACACCAAAAGAGCCTATTGCTGACGCTTTTAAATTTCAAGACTATTTTGACTATTCTGAGCCTTTAACGCGTATTCCTTCACATAGAATTTTGGCTGCACTTAGAGGGCGAACCCTTGGGGTTCTATCCCTACAAATTGAAATTCCCGATGCCAATCAAGAAGAAGAGGACACCCCCAAAGCATCCCAAACTTGGACCGAAGTTTTAGCACAGGGGATAATTGGGGAACAAATCAAATGGAATCACAAGAACAGAAAAGGGGATGATTTCATTAAGAAATGTGTAAGCTGGACTTGGCGCGTAAAGCTTAGTTTATCTGTTGAGCGTGATCTACTGACCCGGTTGCGGGAGAATGCAGAACAAGTTGCAATAAAAGTATTTGCTGATAATTTAAGAGATCTTTTACTTGCCGCTCCTGCAGGTAAAAGAGT
>Ga0164297_10005051_pt1 | contig 11473 bp, 9 predicted proteins | sample GEODES058metaG_FD_113539 | JGI IMG/M metagenome (GOLD analysis project Ga0164297, IMG submission 113539) | Dystrophic lake water microbial communities from Trout Bog Lake, Wisconsin, USA - GEODES058 metaG | ecosystem: Environmental > Aquatic > Freshwater > Lake | place: USA: Trout Bog Lake... | reverse complement strand
TCTTCCTGAATTTTATCGTAATCAGTTTTATCATTAAAGGTCAAGGCCAGCATTCCCTGTTTCTTTAAATTGGTTTCATGGATACGGGCAAATGATTTTGTCAATACCACACGAACTCCTAAATGCCTTGGTTCCATCGCTGCGTGTTCACGTGAACTTCCTTCGCCATAATTTTCATCACCCACTACTATGGTTCCGATACCTGCGGCCTTATAAGCACGTTGTGTGGCAGGCACAGTGCCATATTCTCCTGTTAATTGATTTTTGATATTGTCTGTTTTCTCATTAAAATAATTAACAGCACCAATCAGCATGTTGTTGGAAATATTATCTAAATGTCCGCGGAATTTTAACCATGGGCCCGCCATTGAAATGTGATCGGTTGTACATTTTCCCTTTGCTTTGATCAATAATTTCAATCCTTTTAAATCAGTGCCTTCCCATGGTGCAAAAGGATCTAATAATTGTAAGCGTTTGGATGCCGGATCAACTACTACATTCACTTTGCTTCCATCAGCAGCCGGTGCCTGATACCCCGGATCATCAACGGCAAAACCTTTGGTAGGTAATTCAAAACCTGTTGGTGCATCTAATTTTACTTGTTCTCCTTTTTCATTTGTTAAAGTATCTGTGATTGGATTGAAAGTAAGGTCCCCTGCAATGGCCAATGCAGTTACTAATTCCGGACTTGCAACGAATGCATAGGTATTCGGATTGCCATCTGCACGTTTTGCAAAATTTCTATTAAATGAATGCACGATGGTATTTTTTTCTTTCTTTTCTGCACCCACTCTGTCCCACATACCAATACAGGGTCCGCATGCATTTGCAAAAACTTTTGCGCCAATTTTATCAAATGTATCTAAGAAGCCATCGCGTTCAATGGTAAAACGAACTTGCTCACTGCCGGGTGTGATGGTAAATTCTGCTTTTGTTTTTAATCCCTTTTCACTTACTTGTTTGGCTAAACTTACTGCACGTGAAATATCTTCATAAGATGAGTTGGTACAAGAACCAATTAAACCCACTTCAACTTTTGTTGGCCATCCGTTTGCAGCAGCTGCTTCTTTCATTTTAGAAATGGGTGTTGCTAAATCGGGAGTGAATGGTCCGTTTAAATGCGGTTCTAATTCACTCAAATTAATTTCAATTACCTCATCAAAATATTTTTTCGGATCAGCATATACTTCAGGATCTGCATTCAAATATTGTTTTACAGTATCAGCTGCAGCGGCAACATCTGCACGTCCTGTGGCAGATAAATATCTGCTCATACTTTCATCATAGCCAAATGTTGAAGTAGTGGCACCAATTTCAGCACCCATATTACAAATGGTTCCTTTACCCGTACAGCTCATAGAGGTTGCACCTTCACCAAAATATTCAACAATTGCACCTGTTCCTCCTTTTACAGTTAAGATGCCTGCAACTTTTAAGATCACATCTTTTGGTGCAGTCCATCCGCTTAATTTCCCTGTTAATTTAACACCAATCAATTTAGGCCATTTCAATTCCCATGCTAATCCTGCCATCACATCACAGGCATCAGCACCACCCACACCAATGGCCACCATTCCCAATCCACCTGCATTCACTGTATGAGAATCGGTACCGATCATCATTCCACCCGGAAATGCATAATTTTCTAACACAACCTGATGAATAATACCTGCACCGGGTTTCCAGAAGCCAATACCATATTTATTGGAAACAGAAGCAAGGAAATCATACACTTCTTTACTTTCTGTTGTAGCAACTTGCAGATCTTGTTTGGCTTCTACTTTAGCAGTAATCAAATGATCGCAATGTACTGTTGAAGGCACAGCCACTTTTGGCCTTCCTGCCTGCATAAATTGCAATAAAGCCATTTGTGCTGTTGCATCCTGCATGGCAACGCGATCCGGTGCAAAGTCAACATAGCTTTTGCCACGGCCAAAATTGTCAATTTTCTGGTCACTATGTAAATGCGAGAATAAAATTTTCTCTGCTAATGTTAATGGACGACCGAGTGCTTTACGGGCTGCATCTACTTTAGCAGGCATTTCGGCGTATACTTTTTTAATCATTTCAATGTCAAAAGCCATAACTGTATTTTTTAAGTGATGCGAAATTACGTTAAAACAAAAACCCTGTGAAATGTGTTTTATGAATTATTGACTGATTTTTTCTAATTTGCGGTTGCCCCCGCAATAAATAAATAAACTTATGCAAAAAATTCGTGCCATTGTAGAAACGCAAGCATTTGGGGTATGCACCGCCATTGGCGAAAGATTGGGTATTGCAACTTCCAAAATTAGAATGTGGTTTATTTATATTTCTTTTTTAACTGCAGGCTCGCCTCTTATCGTTTATATGATTCTGGCATTCTGGATGAATATTAAAAATTATATTCTTGCCGCTAAAAGAAACCCGTTGAAGAATTGGTAATTCATTAGATAGGCATAATGCGATCTTCCATCTTGATATATTCTTCTTCGCTGATTATTTGATGTTTAATGACTTTTAGTTTACCGTTAATTCTTTTCTTTATTATAATCTCAATTTTATTTCCTTCAAAATTTTTATCTTCTCTCTGTTCTATTATCGTAAGCTTGCCAGAGACATAAGTACAAACTACCTGTTGATAATCTCCACCCATTAGTCTATAAATATGAGATAATGTTTTTTTCTCTTTATCAACATCGGCATTATCTAATATTGATGCTATTTCTTTTGAATAATAATATTTTTGTTTTATTGGATCGTACAGGTAGAATTGGTAACCTGTTTGTCCATGTTTAGCTTCAAAGGAGAAAAGTTTAAAATCAATAAATCCATCAAAATTAAAATCATCAAATATTAGTTCATGTTTTTTATCAGTGATGTAATTTTCTTCTGGTATAATTTCTTGGATGATTTTGTTATCTTTTAAACGTGTTACTTCGATACTTTTTACAGTGCTGTCTGAAGCACCCCACATACTTGTTTTATCAAACCAATTTAGCGTTAGTTTAAAAGAATGCGTATTATTTTGAAAAACGTAACGACTTTGCGCATCAATGTTATTTTGATTGATAAAAAGGAATAATAAAATCGATAATCTATATTTCATTCCTGTGTTCGATGAGATTGGTGTAATTAAACAACTGCTTTTCTCAACTTCACTAATTTCTCCAATAAATTTTCTAATAAATCTAATTTCAACATATTGGCGCCATCGCTCAAAGCCACAGCAGGATTGGGATGCGTTTCAATAAATAATCCATCGGCACCTGTTGCAATGGCAGCTTTGGCAATGGTTTCAATCATTTGCGGATTACCTCCCGTTACGCCGCTTGTTTGATTGGGTTGTTGCAAAGCATGTGTGCAATCCATCACCACCGGAACATGATGCGATTGCATAATGGGTATATTTCTATAATCCACCACTAAATCCTGATAACCGAAAGTAGTTCCTCTTTCCGTCAGCATTATTTTTTCATTACCTGCTTTTCTGATTTTATCAACAGCAAACTTCATTGCTTCACCACTTGTAAATTGTCCTTTTTTTACATTCACTACTTTATTGGTTTGTGCAGCAGCAACTAATAAATCTGTTTGTCGGCATAAAAAAGCCGGTATCTGTAATATATCAACAAAGCCGGCAGCTTCAGCACATTCATCATGTGCATGTACATCAGAGGTAGTAGGTAAATGAAAAGTATCTCCCACTTTTTTTATCAGATCTAAACCAATAGTATCTCCTAATCCGGTGAATGAATTGGCACTTGTTCTATTGGCTTTTCTGTAACTGGCTTTAAAAATATAGGGTATCTCCAATCTTTTGCAAATGTTGTAAACCTTATCAGCTACTTCCATTACCAATGCTTCACTTTCAACAACACAGGGTCCTGCAATTAAAAAAAAGTTATCGGGGTTGTATGATTGATGTTTGACTAATTCTTTTAAATAAGATGGTGTCATGAATGAATAATTGAGAATTACTGTCAGACTATGGTTCTCGAAGTCTGATTTTTGAATTAATGTTTCAACAAATGTCGTGAATAAATTATGATGCGAACTTACAATCCTTTTTGTTTTCTTTGCGCTAACATTTGTTAGTTATTTAATTGGTGAAATAAAATTTCTATGGTAAAAGAAAAAATTTTAGTGATTGGCGCAAGCGGACAAATAGGTGTAGAATTAACCATGGCATTGAGAAAAATATATGGCAATGCCAATGTAATAGCTTCTGATTTAAGAGAGCAGAATCCTTTGTTAGAAGGCACGGGGCCTTATGTTAGTTTAGATGTAATGAATAAAGAGATGCTGCATGTGCAGGTCATTCGTCAAAATGTAACACAGATTTATTTATTGGCGGCTATCTTAAGTGCAACAGGAGAGAAGAACCCCGGCCTGGCATGGAATTTAAACATGCAGGGGTTGTTAAATGTATTGGATATTGCCAGAGAAGAAAAGCTGCATAAAGTATATTGGCCATCGTCTATTGCAGTGTTTGGCCCAACTTCTCCTAAAATAAATTGCCCGCAACAAACCATCATAGAGCCTATTACTGTTTATGGCATCAGTAAATATGCCGGAGAATTTTGGTGTAATTATTTCAATCAACGCTTTGGGGTGGATGTAAGAAGTTTGCGTTATCCGGGATTGATCAGTTATAAATCTGCTCCGGGTGGTGGTACCACAGATTATGCCATTGAAATTTTTCAACAGGCATTGGAAGAAAAAAAATACCAATGCTTTTTAAATGAGAACACTTATTTACCCATGATGTATATGCCCGATGCAATTCGGGCAACGATTGAATTAATGGAAGCACCTGCAGAAAAAATTTCTGTAAGAACATCTTATAATATTTCGGCCATGAGTTTTTCTCCGAAAGAAATTGCGGCATCCATCAAACAACACATCCCTCAATTCAACATTTCTTATCAACCGGATTACCGTCAAGCGATTGCGGATAGTTGGCCGCAAAGTATTGATGATACTGTGGCGCAGCATGATTGGCATTGGAAACCGGAATATGATTTAGATAAAATGACAGCAGATATGTTATCTAATCTTAAATAAAAAAACTCATTCGTATTGAATGAGTTTGGATAATAATTATTTGATTGATTTAAAATCTGATACCTAAATTCAATCCTGCTCTAATTCCTGCCCAAGGACCATTTGCAACCAGATTGGCAGTTGTGGGTGATGTTACTTTTCCTGTTATGGTAAAAGGACTTGCCTGAATTCCGTTGATCTGATTTTGTAATGCAGCTTGTTCTTGCGAACTCATGGTATGGTTGATAGTGGCTAACAATGTTCCGTTACAAGTTCCGTAATGGCCACCTAATATCCAAATATCCAAAACCAATATTTTAAAGAGATTATGTTGCGTGCCAATCATTAAACCACCGCTTGTTGAAGTAATTTTTCCATCAAACAGGGCAGTACTGCTTTGTTGTACAGCACCATTGGTGTACGTATAATTTACGGGTGCCGTAATATCAAAAGTTGCAAAACGTGCATAACCTGCAATATAAAAACCCGTCATGTTTTTATGAGAATAAATTCTTACTTCAGGTGTAATGGCCGTGTTGCCAATTTGGAATTGCGTAAAATCAAAATTAGAATTTTTAAACATTTTTGAAACTTGACTCTCAAAAGGTATAATTCCTTTCGGCATGGTTCTGTAACTGAGAGAAAGCGATAAGTGCTTTACAATTTTTCTTTCATAAGTAAAATAATAGTTGTTAAAAACATAACCGCTTAAATTCGTTTTAATAATATTATTTTTACCCAACTGTGCATGAGCGAACAGAGGCAACAGGAATAAAAAGAAGATAATTTTTTTCATGTGCTTGATTTTAAAGGTTTATTAAAGTGTAGAAATATCTGCTACTGTTTTATTTTCTAAAACAGCTAAAGTTGCGTCTCTTACTTGCAGCATCACTTTATTTAAGCCGCATTTTTTTTCTTCGCAATTTTTACATTTCTCATAAAAGTTCAAACTTACACAGGGTAATAAAGCAATTGGCCCATCAATTAAACGCATTACTGTGGCTAATGGTATTTTATCCGGTGGTAAATTAAAAAAATAGCCACCGCCTTTTCCTTTTTTACTCGATAAAATGTCTGCTTTCTTTAACTCCAGTAAAATGTTCTCTAAAAATTTCAGGGGTATTTTTTTCTTTTTAGAAATCTCTGCAATTAATACGGGTCCCCCGGATTTTTTTTCAGTTAAATACATCAACGCTTTTAAGGCATATTGAGTTTTCTTTGATAACATTTTTTTAAGTGTTAAGGGTTCAGAAAAATTAGTTCGCTCAACTAAAAAATCTTTTCTTTACTGAACAAATCATTCGTATGCGAAAGTTAGTCCAATTTTTTTTGATAGCCATTATGGCAAGCCTGTTAACGACAAAAACATTGGCACAATTGCCCAAAGCATTAGTATTTGGTAATTTTACTTATGCCAATCCGCAAGGTAGTTTAAGCAGCAGTTATTCAAATGGTACAGGCTTTGAAATTGGCGGTGGTATTGGTTTTGGAAAATCAATCCTGTATGCAAGTACGGGTTATGTTACCTACACTGCAAAGAGTGGAACACCCGGTGATTTAAAAGTAATTCCGGTAAAATTGGGATTGAGAAGATATTTATTGTTTGGCTTATTTGTCAACGCTGCTGTCGGACTTGCCAATCAAAGTTATATTGTAAACAGCAGTTACGGTCAGGCACCGAAAGCCATAAATGAATCAGGTTTTTTGTATGAAGCAGGTGCAGGCATAAAAATTTTACATGTTATAGAAATAGGTGCAGATTATACCGGATGGAGTCACAATGGCTCCAATGTAAATGCCTTATTATTAAAAGCCGGTTTAGCGATTAAATTGTAATCATCTTTTCAATCTTACTGTCTCTTCCTGAAATTACTTTAGCTAATATTTCCCTTGCATTTTGTTTGTATTTCCTTCGGATCAAGTGCATTAATTAATGCACTTGATCCGAAGAAGACTAAAAGCAAAGCAGAATGAAGTGGGTTATAATTAGTTTTCAGGGTTAAAAGGAAGTCTTATAAAATCACTCTTTTCCTTAGATCAGATACAGTTAGGCTCTATAATCGGAAGGTTATTTTTTAAATTTCTCAAATCATTCTATATTCAATAAGCCAAAACATGCAACATGAGAGCAATTTTTTTAAGGGGCTTAATCTTAATTATATTAAGTAATACATTCGTACTTCTTGTTTTTTCACAATACAGTCCTGCAAAAGTTTATCATCAAGATCCGCTTAAATATGATACTACCACAAAATTCTATCAAACGGCGTATCATCCAACAGCTCCAAAAAATGCACCGAATATTGTATTGATTATGTTAGATGATGTTGGCTTTAGCACTGCAAGTGTATTTGGTGGCCTTGCTGAAACACCGGTAATGGATCAATTAGCTGCACAAGGATTAAAGTATACTAATTTTCATACTACTGCATTGTGCGCACCATCAAGGGCTGCATTATTAACCGGTCGTAATCATCATTCAGTAAACATGGGACATTTTACTGAAACTGCTTTTGATGCACCTGGGTATGATGGGAATATGCCATTTGAAAAAGCAACTATTGCAGAAGTATTAAAAGAAAATGGATATAATTCTTTCATTTTGGGAAAATGGCATTTAACGCCGCTTAACGACAGATCTGCAGCAGGCCCATTTAACAGGTGGCCAACGGGAAGAGGCTTTGATCGTTTTTATGGTTTTCTGGAATCTGCAACTGATCAATATTATCCTGTTTTATGGGAAGGGATTACCCGAGCAACTATTGATACATCATTAGGAAAACATTTAAATACCATTTTGGCAGATAAGTCCATTCAATATATCCACCAACAACAAGCAAGTGCTTCAGGGAAACCATTTTTTTTATATTTAGCACCGGGCACTGTTCACTCTCCTATGCAAGTAGATAAAGAATGGATTGATAAATACAAAGGCAAGTTTGATATGGGTTGGGATGATTATCGGGAGGTAGTTTTAGCAAGACAAAAAAAATTAGGTGTTGTGCCCAACTATGTAAAACTTCCGCCCCGCAATGAAAAGATTATTGCCTGGGAAAAATTATCATCAGATGAAAAAAAAATAATGGCAAGAGCTATGGAAGCACATGCCGGATTTTTATCTCAAGCTGATTATGAAATAGGAAGGGTGATCAATTATATCAGAAACATTGGTCAGTTAGAGAATACCATCGTAATAATTATTGTTGGAGATAATGGAGCTACTAAATATACAGCTGATATTCCGGGTGTTCCCGATGGAATGGAAAATGCAAGTCATGATGAAAAAGTAAAAGCAGCATTAAAAAATATTGATCAGATCGGTAGAAAAAATTTTAAAGGGGATATACCATTGGGTTGGACGCAAGCAAGTAATGCACCCTTTAAATTATGGAAAGGGGATGCTAATTCTGAAGGTGGTACACATAATCCTATGATCATTTATGCACCAAAATTCATTAAGGAAAAAGGTGGCATGCGTAATCAATATGTGCATTTAATTGATATATTTCCAACACTGATTGAACTTGCAAAAGTGAAGGTTCCATTAAGTATCAATGGATATAAACAAGCACCAATTGAAGGAATAAGTTTTGCCTATTCATTAAATGATGCATCGGCAAAAAGCAAACATCAGTTTCAATATTTCGAAACCGGCGCATCCAGAGCTTTATATAAAGATGGATGGAAAGCGGAGGCCTACCATCCATTGGGAACATCTTATAAAAATGATGTTTGGGAATTGTATGATATGGAACACGATTTTAATGAACAAATTAATCTTGCAAAAAAATATCCGCAAAAATTAAAAGAACTAAAAGAGGCATTTGAAATGGAAGCAAAAAAATATCATGTATATCCTTTGCATGACAGTTGGTTCCCTGCCAATAAATTTTTGCAAATTAGTGATAGCAGGTTGAAAGAAGCAAATGATGATTGAATTAGAAAAAGTAAGAATTAGATTGTAAAATTTATAATAAAAGATTATGAGCAAATACTATTATCCATTGATAAAATTTCTTTTTTTATGGTTTGCGCAGATATTGTTATTTCAATTTAGTGATGCACAGACAAATCACTACAAAGGAAAGATCGGAAAAACTTTAGCTGATTCAAAAGAGTATTGGCCTAGATCTTCCGATGCAAAAGGTAAACCCAATATTATTTGGATATTATTAGACGATGTTGGTTTTGGAGCTTCCAGTAGTTTTGGAGGGTTAATCAATACACCCACATTTGATACATTGGCTGATCAAGGTCTTCGCTATACTAATTTTCATACTGCCGGTATTTGTGCGCCTACACGCGCTGCATTATTAACAGGTCGCAATCATCATTATGTACATATGGGGGGATTTGCGCATGTAAATTCCAGTGCAGGCTTTCCGGGATATGATGGAAAAATACCTGAAGACAAAGGCACCATTGCAGAAATATTAAGAGCTGATGGTTATACTACTTTTGCGGTTGGAAAATGGGGGTTGACACCTGACGATGACACTACTTTTAATGGGCCCTTCGACAGATGGCCATCGGGTAAAGGATTTGATCATTTCTTTGGTTTTCTCGGATCGGCTACCGATCAATATAAACCTGAATTGTTTGAAGATAACCTGGCTGTAACATATGATGGCAGACATTTTAGTGAACAAATAACAGATAAAGCGATCTATTATATTGCCAAACAAAAAAAGACGAATCCCGATAAACCTTTCTTTTTATACTATGCACCCGCAGCAACACATGCACCACATCAGGTTGCAAAAGAGTGGAGCGATTTGTATAAAGGAAAATTTGATGAAGGATGGGATGTATATCGCGAAAAAGTTTTTCAGAAACAAAAAGCAATGGGTATTGTACCTGCTGATGCAAAGTTACCAGAAAGAAATGCAGATATCAAAGCATGGGAAAGCTTATCGGTAGATGAGAAAAAACTCTATGCAAGATTTATGGAAGTATATGCAGGATATCTTACTTATACAGATTATCAAATCAGCAGAATAATAAATTATCTGAAGCAAATCAATCAATTTGATAACACTTTGATATTGGTAATGATTGGTGATAATGGTGCAAGTAAAGAAGGAACAATTTATGGTTCAATTGAAAAAATTACTTCAAATAATTATAACAAAACAGCGATTAAGTGGACCAACCCAATTATTCCGCAGGATATAAAAGCAGTAAAAGTTATTGGCAATGAAGAACAGGAATATCTTAAAGAAAATGTAAACAATATCGATAAAATTGGAACACCCGAATCGCAAACTAATTATCCTTTAGGTTGGGCACAAGCCGCAAATACACCATTTAAATACTGGAAGTCCGATGCCAATGCAGAGGGCGCAACCAGAAATCCATTGATCATATTTTACCCCAAACGTATTAAAGAGAAAGGCGGTATCAGAGATCAATACAGTCATGTGATTGATATTCTTCCTACAACATTAGATATTGCAGGATTGACAATGCCGAAAAATATTAAAGGAATTAAACAAGATACTTTACAAGGCCTATCGCTTTATTCATCTATTAATAATGCTAAAGCAAGTTCATTACATCATACACAGTATTATTACATTTTTGGTTCACGATCAATTTATCATGATGGATGGAAAGCAGAAGCCTTTCATCATCCTGATTTTGTTGATCTGAACGATTTTGCTTTCAACAAAAATCCATATAAAAAAGATTATGAAGCAGATATTTGGGAATTATATAATCTGAATGAAGACTTTAATGAAAGGAATGATCTTGCAAAAAAATACCCGAAAAAATTAGCAGCAATGAAAGCTTTGTTTAATGAAGAAGCCAAGAAGAACCATATTTATCCTTTTATTGATTGGGAAGATGTGTTTCAGGGAAGAGTACACAAACTGAATTGACAATTAAACACAATCGAATAAAATCAGCAGATAATCTATTGTATTATTCTCTATGTAATTAATACTCAAAACATTTTATAACCCCAACACATCTTTCATTGTAAAAATTCCTTTGTGTGTTGCGGCAAATGCTGCAGCTAACACAGCACCACCGGCAAATCCTTTTCTGTTATGTGCGGTATGAATGATCTCAATATCGTCAATGGGTGATTGATATTTTATTTTGTGTGTGCCCGGAGCAGGATCTATTCTTTCAGATATAATTTCTAGTTCTTCTGCATTATCGCTGATATGGTTTACCCATTTCTTTTTGGATGTAATGTTTTGCAATACCTGCTCAGCAAGCGTTATAGCGGTTCCGCTGGGCGCATCTTTTTTTTGTGTATGATGAATTTCTTCGAGCATTACGCCATATTCAGGATGCGTATTCATTAATTTGGCGAGGTAAGTATTCAATTCAAAAAATAAATTCACACCAATACTGTAATTGCTTGAATAAATGAAAGTGCCGTTTTGTTGCGTACAATACTTTTTAACTTCCTCAAACTTATCCATCCAACCAG
>Ga0164297_10005050_pt1 | contig 11479 bp, 9 predicted proteins | sample GEODES058metaG_FD_113539 | JGI IMG/M metagenome (GOLD analysis project Ga0164297, IMG submission 113539) | Dystrophic lake water microbial communities from Trout Bog Lake, Wisconsin, USA - GEODES058 metaG | ecosystem: Environmental > Aquatic > Freshwater > Lake | place: USA: Trout Bog Lake... | reverse complement strand
CGTAATCTATGCTATCGTAATCATCACTGTCGCCTTTCTTTTGAGTAAACAGTTTACCTTTGTATTTAGGATCACGCCATTTAGCAGATTCTTCCATGTCTTCATAATCTTTAGGATCATGTTTTTCATAGTGGAAGTACTCTAATGCCTCTTGACGACTCCAACCGTATTTTTGCATTAGGTGTCGAATTTTTTTCTCTTCATCGTCATCATGATGAGCATTTTCTTTTACATCTTTTTTAGCTATCTTTTCACTTTCACGACGAGCCTTATCGCTCATGTTAGTTACTTTACCTCGAGCGCTTTTAGTATGATCAGCACCTTTCTTCACAGGTCTCCAATCTGACTCATCGCGCCAGCTAACCACTTCACCTTTTTCGTTTTTGGTTTCTGTACGTTCTTCTTTGATAGCCTGATACATAGCAGATAACCGATCAACCAATGTTTCACTAACATTAGTTGGTTCACGTAATGTGTTACTACCTGGAACACGTTGCAATGGACTTGATTTGCCTTTACTGTTCATGTCGTCACCGCTGAATGTAACAGCTTCAATTCCATGTGTATGATGTCCTGAACTGCCATTTGCACTATTGGCCCATTCCTCTTCATCGTCCATTTGTTCGCCTATCTCATACTCGTGTGTCATTGGACTATCTTGTCCGTCGGTTTCTTCATGAGCTAGTTTAGCCACGATGTCGCCCATGATTGGTTCTTCATGGTCAACCGCATGCGGCTCTCCAAATAATTTGCTTACATCGTGTTGATGTGGATCTTTATTTTCCCCGTCTTCGATATTACGTAATATTTTCATTAGATCAGCAATACCGCCTGCGCCACTACCGTTCATACTAACACTCATAGTTACATTATCTTGTTGTTTGGGTTGTTCGGGATGGCCCATCATTCCAGGCATTGGCGCACCAATAATTAATCCTTCTTCCTGTCCAGGGCCGTCATCTTTAGTTGGAGCAACGGGTAATGGTTTCTTATGACCTTCTCCCATACCATCGTCTAATTCTGGTGTGGCAGCACCAATCATGGCGGCTTGGACATTACCAGTACCTTCTTCTATCATTCTTAGTTTTGCTGTTAATTCTTGAAAATTCATTATCTTGCTCCCTTCATTGGATCTGGAATTTTATTTTGTTTTGTACCAATAGGGCTAGCATGTGTTTTTTCTAAAGTAGCTTGTTTTGTTTTACGATACTCAGGAGCAAATCCTGGTACACTGTCTGCTAACAGTTGGTCATTATAACCTTTGACTTGCACACCTTGGTGTTTTTCTTTGTGTAGATCTGCTAAGAAAGTCATTTTGAATTTTTCACTAACTAAATCACTAGCATCATTATCTTCTGGTGCTGTTCCGATTTTAGCTTCGCCTTTAATGTTGTCATACTGATGATTAATAGCATACTCACGTTCTTCTGCCGCAGTTCTTACTTTTATATGGTTGTGTGTAACACCTAATCCGGAAGAAATTCTATCTCTTAGTTGTAGACCAGTAGCAGGGTAATCTGTAGTAACTTCATATACTGTCATTTGTGTATTTCTATGTTCTGGAAATTCTTCTTGACGTTCGCTAATTGGTGAAGTCATTCCCTTACTGACACTAGCAACATGGAATTCTGCCAAGGCAGCTTCAATCTGGTTGACTGCATCTTTAGGATGGTCTCCGGCAATTTTTACCTTAAATTCGTAAACTTTTTTGCTTTCTATTAAATATTCTTTGAATGATTTCATGGTTTAATCCTGTTACTATATTTATTTCATATTCTTTAATTTTTCCAGCAAGCTATTACGATCTGTAACAATAAACCCCTCGCCTTGAATGTTGACGCTATCGTCTATACCCATAGCATCTTGGTCTAACTTTTGTTTCTTAAGCTGTAGGTCAATCATCTTTAGCTTTTTATCTAATTTTGCACTTTTAGCTTGAATAGCATGGCCCAGCATGCTGGCAGCAACTTCAAATAATCTACCGCTGTATCTAGCCTCAACATTCATACCTAAATCCATAATATCTTCATAGGCATCTTTGGCTTTTTGGGCTAATTCATCTAGTTCTTGATCCCCTGCATCGCCCAGTCCTTTAACTTGAGGCAACGCCGCACTGATTTTATCAAACTCTGAAATATCACGCATGAAAGGCTGTGCTAGTTCAGCTTTTTTTTGTTCTTTTTCTTCCTGCTTAACAATTTTCTTGCTTTCAGGTAAATTGAGGATTTCTTCAAGTTTTTTAGTCATACATTTACTTATGCTTATGTTTGGCTGAAGATATCATTTTCGTTTAGTATTCTAAACCTTAAACCCTGTTGATTACACCAAAGTTTAGCACTAGCCCATTTTGCTTGATTTTTAACAAACTGAGCTTGATTATATTTGTTTTTACCCACACGTTCTAAAATAGTTTGGCTAGCTGGTTTTATTTCAACAACTTCTGTAAGTAGTCGTCCGTTTTTATCTACATACTGAATAAAAAAATCTGGAATATAAACTGTTTGTTTGTTTGTTAACGGATCTCTATAAGGAATTTGTATTGCTTCACTTGCCCATTTCATGATGCTTGCATTGTTATCGCAGAAATTCATAAAACTCCATTCCCAGCTTGAACGATATGTAGGTTGTTTAGTTCCTACATATTTTTCAGGATGTTTCATCACGAATTTACCACGTGCAAATTTAGCCATATGTTATACTAAAATATTACGACTTTCAAACGTATCAGTTACTGGTTGAATTCTGTAACCTAGAAAGCTGGTATTTTCTCTATATGTATTAAGTACCTGTGCAACTACCTGACCTAATTGTAAATCGGTTAATGATTTTAGTGTATCTAAAAATTTGAATACACTGACATTTTCAGTACGTGCTTGATTTAGCATAACAATACTAATACTATTTGCGCTACTTAAATCAAATCCTCGTTTAGTGAAAAAACCTACTACTGCATCAATTTGCTCTGCTGGAAAACTATTTTGTTTTATAAAATAATTATCAAAAAAGGATCTAACTGTTTGTGTAGATGTTTTTTTTGTTGGTAAATTGCCAGCCATTAGAAGTCCGCCTCATCATAATTAATATCGCCACCCGACGTGTCAGTGCTCTCGCCCGCATCGCCTTCTCCACCATCATCCACAGAGCCGTCTCCGGTGCTACCATCTCCGCTCTCTGTACCTGCCGGATCAGTATTTGGATCGGTGCTATCCCCAGTGTCATCTGTGTTAGGTGGCGGATCTCCAGAATTTTGAGCATCTTGTTGCTCTTGTGCCGATGCTTCATCGGTGGGGTTATCTGAAGCTACTGTTGCATCTGTATCACTGCCGGATCCAGGAAATGCAACATCTGGAAGCCCAATACCGCTGACAAAATTGCCTATCTTGTTTCCAATTCCGCTGAGGCCGCCAAAACTGTCAAGGAGTTTACTACCAATGCCAATGGCTGCCGCACCTAATGCAATTCCTCCAGCAATAGCGCCAATGTTAAGACCACCGCCTCCACTAGTCGCTGGAGCATTAGGTTGTTGAGCATTTTGATTAGCATTAACTTGACTAATTGCATTATTAAGTATACCTGGACCAAGTTTTTCAGTATCTAGTGCTTGTACAAAACTAGGATCAATAACACTAGGATCTGGATTTATTCCTTGTAATGGACTTAACGCGGTATCATAATGTGTTATACCAAAACCTTCTACACCGCCAGCAGGATCTAAATTAGGATCTACTGATCCTACACTATAAGTAACTGCTTCAAATTTGAATTTCATTTCAAATTCTCGGGTTTTATTTTGCGCATAATCCAATTTACCATGGATGAAACTAGTAATGATAGGATTAATTAATGTATAGCAAACATATTCATGTCTAGCCATTTGATAAACTTTGATATAAGTAAAAAATGGATTAGTACTTTTATTATCTAGACCGTAGGATGTAGGAATATGATCATAATTTTGCATGGCGTTTCTTGTGTAGGCGCCGGCATTATTACCGCTTGTAGGATCGGCATAATAATAACTGTAATAATTCTGCCACAGTTGATTTATTAGACCCATGTTATCATCATGGAATTTGACTGTAACTTCTCCAAACTGGTGTTGATACTGTACATTCTTTTTCCTGTTGTATTGATTTAGAGTGTCAGTTTGTAGTGTAAAAGTAGGTAAATCTATACTCTTTACCAACATGTTTATTTCTTGACCATAGCGTTGTACTATGTTGGCATTTTTAAGTGCCGCCACATTTATTTTGAAACTGCAATGGAACGAAAAATCAAACTTAGGAGCAAGCCTAAATCCTTGATCGCCAAATACTCTCGCGGCATGTTCCCAGTCGGCAAGAATAACGTTTGGATCAACTTTGAGATTAGAGGTTTTAGTAAAGGCCATAATATTATTTATTTAGAAAATAATATGCGTAGTTAATGATTAATCAACAAAAAGCCTACTTGCGTAGGCTTTTGTATTATGAACCTAATGTACTTGTACCGCGGGTAGTCTGAACAGAAGATGCAGCCCCGATAGCATTTGTAGGATTAGTTTGAACAGCATTATCAAAACGAATGCTTAAATCAATCATAGCTGGACCTTGTTCTTTATAGTCTAATGTCTGCCAGTTAGTTGATTCTAAGTAGCAACCATAACATAACCATGTTTCTAATACTGTAGCTGTATTAGTGCCGTTACCACCGTCTAACATTTCAATACGTAATGTAAACTTGTAGTCGCCAGCCGCCGCCGCTGAACTTTGTTCAAAGAAGTCAAATTGTTTCTGATTTTGTTGACCAACTAGTGCAGTAACTTGGTTAGTAACATCGTCACGAAGTTTAACAGCGATTGGTTCCCAAGCTGGTTTACCAGCATAGTGAATCTTACTGTTATAAATTTCAATAACCTGATCTTGAAATTTAACGTTTGGACGTGAACAATCTGAAACTTGTTTTGTTAATTCTACTGCTCCGCTTGCACCAAAATTTTCAAAAGTTAGACGGAATCTATACTTTAATTTTGGCATCAATAGACCTTGTGAGCTTGCGCTCTGGTCTGATGCTAACGGTACTGTAAAATTTGATAAGGCTGCAATTGCCATTGTATTCTCCTAATTATTTTCCAAGGGCCTTGATTGCACCGGTATTTTCTAAGCGTAATGGAATATAAATGAATTCCACTGCTTTAACTGGTTCAATCGCAATGTCAACATGAAGTTCGTTGGCATCAATACGGGCCGGTGTATTGTTGCTTGTATCACAAACTACAAGGTAGTCATACAATGCACGTTCTGCTGTCATTTCTAACAATAATTTTTCAATTAATTGTTTGATTTCGTTACGTGTAATTGTATCATTTGGTTCAAACACGAATGGTTTAGCCAACTGATTCAATTGGTAACGCAAGTAAATTACTAAGCGAGCAACATTAATACGATCTAACGAGCTAGCAATTAATTGACGTGTCTTCTGTCCATAGCATACTAATCCTGTACCAGCAATGTATGTAATTGGGTTTACATGGATTGCGGCAAGTGTATCACGTTGTCCAGTATTCAATGCCACTGTGAAGAATTCGCCAGTTTGTGCGTCAACATAACCTACACTACTTGCATTAGTTACACCACCGCGGCGTACACCAGCTGGTGCAAACCATGGATAAGAAACGTTGTCGCTTAGTGCGATTGTGCGTAACATAATGTGGCTTGGAGGTACAACAATGTTGTTACCAATCAAGTCAGTTGTGTACCCCCATGGATAGTAAACTGCTGTATATGGATCAGTAGCAATTAAACCATGCTCGCCATCTACTGCCGCATTGTTTGTATTGTTACCCCAGTTGCTTAAACTTGTAGCATCTGGTGTTAAACGAGCTGGAGCGTCAGCAACGATAAATGCTGTTTGTCCGTTGTCTGTATTTAGACCAATTAGCTCGCTTACTGTTTCTAAATATCCTGGGCAAGCTAACAAGTTATAGATAACTGTATCTGGTTGACGGATATTTTGATTTGATTGAATTGTAGCGTTTAGTGCTTTTAGAACAACTGCACGTTGAGCTTTGCGACCAAACTGTCCAACACCATTTGTATCGTTTGGACTTTCTGTTATCCAACGATCTGGATAGTAGAATGACATTAGTTCGTTAGCTTTGTTAGGATTCATTGCTTGTGTATTCACATAACCTGCATGATATTTCTTAACGTTAAATCCTGAACGACGTGTGTTCCATAACAACATACCTTTTGGATATAGTTGGGCGTTTGGAGCGTCAAAATCTAAGAAGTTGCTTGATAATAATGAAACTATAGAATCAGGAGTACCAGCACCAGTTTGCGCACTATTGTTAGCTGAATTATTATTCCAACGAGCATCAGCAAAAACAACACCATTACCTGTTATATGGTCAGTGTTATCTAACAATACCCATGCCTTAGTCAAATAGTTATATTTGTAAATTTGTGGATACTGTTCTATAGTTGAAGTATCAATCCATAAATCACCATTAGCTAAAGGTAAACCTCCGCTTTGTGCTGTTGGTTTTGTAGCACTAACAATTGGACCCATTGGATCTGTTGTGCTGCCGCCAACTTGATTTTGTGTATAGTTCAAATAACCAACCCAGGCTGATCCATTATTAACCATGATATCAACATCTAAGTTTGTATCATACCATAATGTTCCGTCTACTGGATTACTTGTAATTGCTGTTGGGCTTGGTGTTGCAAATCCAGAACCGCTAACAGTTGATGCCCATTGTGTAGCAATGTAGTTATTTGTTACACCAGTTGGGCTTGTATACCAGTTGGTAGTTGTGGCTAGTGAGAAAATCTTACTTAATGGTACGCCAGAACCATCTACAAAACGCATATCACCACCAGCCATATGAGTAATAGTAATAGTGTTTGTTGATGTATTCAACGAAGCCATAATGTTAGGATCTGTTACAGACGAACTAAATGCTGTCAAGAATGATTGTGCATCAAGTGTTGCATTTTGTGAAACTGTAAATGTAACAGTTACAGGACTTGTTAAACTTGTACTGCCAATAGAACTTTCTTGAATAGTAAAACTATAAGTTTCATTATAAGCTGTACCAGTTATAGTTGCACTTGTAACGTTTTGACTTGCACTCACAGTATAGCTTGTACCATTTGTTGGAGTACCGGTAGCTGTTTGGTTAAGAGCATAAGTACCTGTTGAACCAGCACCGCTTACTAGAGCATTGATATAAGTTCCAGCAGTTACACTTGTACCACTAATTGCCATACCTACACTTAATGTTCCTGCACTTACAGACGTTACATTCAACACATTTAGTGAAATTGTTAATCCACTGATTGCACCAATTGTGGTTGTAATTGCCGCACCATTAAGTGTTGAACTCAACTGAATTGATGTACTACCTGGAGTTCCAATCAAATAGTATGTGCCTGATGAAATACCTTGTGGACTACTATATGTAACGGTTAGTGTCAAACCAGTACCACTTGAAATACTTGGTGTTGGTGTTAATGGTGTTGTTATATATGTTCCAGTATATGAACCACCACTTAATAATGTTACTGCGGCTACTGCACCATATGTAGTACCATATGTAGCTGTTACACTTCCGCTGAAACTTGTTGAAGTTGTAATAGCTGAACCATTGTATGTAGCAGATAATGTTAATGATGTTGAGCTAGTAGTAGTTGCGGCCACATAATAAGTTGTACCGCTATTAAATGAACCAGCCGCACCAGATAATGTAATACTAGTGCCTTTTAATAATGATTGCGCTGTACCTAGTGTTAGCACACCACCTGTACTTACTGCTGTTACACCAAATGTACCAGTAGTTAATGTTGGTGTGAATGTACTTGTTCCGCTTGGTGAACCACTTGAAACTGACAATACATCAGTTGAGCTGTATGCCAATGCTTGTGTTCCGCCAATTGCGGCACTAATTGCACTTGCGGTACCAGTGCTTGTTACTGTTACAGGCATGCCAGCTGCCAATGTGTATGTAGCAAAACTACTGATTGTAATATTACCTGTTGTAGTTGTTGTGTTTACTGGTGTTAGTGTTGCACCTACAGTACCTACAAATGTAGCAGAATTAATAGCACTAATTGAAGTGCCAGTTGTTACTCCACTACCGCTTAAAGTCATACCAGCTAGATATGTACCTGTTACAGTACCTGTTGGTGTGAATACAGTACCTGCTGTTGAACCGCCAGCACCGTTACCAATAATACCTGTTGCACTAGCTGTGCTACTTACTGAACCTGGGAATGTACTGGCTGTAATTGCATTAGAAGTAATGCTAGTTGCACCTGTTCCAGTACGTCCGTAAATTTTGAAATCTGCTAGCGGGCTAGCGGCTTCTGAATCGTTATATTTTACATAAACAGTTCCAACTGGAATATTTACACCGCCACCTGTTGGATCTAATGTAGCCATTGCTGATTGGTTATTAGCAAAAAGTGATACTGGTTGTTGAATCCATGTGCTTGTTGCCGCATTGTATTTTTTAATAAACCAGTTAGCACCTAAGTTAACACTTGTAGTTTTGATCCAAATACTACCAGTTGGTGCACCACCAACATAGTTAGTCTGATCATAATATCCATATAATGGTACTGAATAATGTGGGCTAGTTTGTAATTGTGGGCATAGATAACTACCAGCTGTAATACCTAATGTTGTTAAAAGTGTTCCAGCAATAACGATATTACCACTATTAGCACCAGTTCCGTTTGAATACAAATTTAGGAATCCGTTGATTACTGCGGCGTTAATACCTGCAATACTTGCGGCATTAATTGCTGTTACTAGAGCTGAAACAGTTGATGCACCAGTAACTGTATTACCATTGATAATAATTGTACCTGCGTTACTGATTGAACTTGGTGCGGCTGTACCTGTAATTGTTGGCCAGCTAGCTACCCAAGCACTTGTTCCAACTTCTACCCATGTACCTGCGGCTGTGTTGGTTAATGGCTTCTTGAACCATAGTTTGTTCCAATTTGATACAGCAGTAATAGCATAATCGCCAACTTGTCCATAACTTGTTAAAGGAATGTATGATCCATTTACATAAAGAGGATTTGTAATTACGCTTAAATTACCAACACTACCTTGATCTGTAAATAGCTGTCCGCCTGTTACTGTAGCTGGATTGCTATTCCACTGGAATATACCAAAATGTGTATCGGTTGTGTCAAACCAAAATGTGCCATCTGCTGGCGCACTTGTTGGGATAACTGTTGTACCGATCAATTGACTTGTATCTAAATTAGCACGTACAACGTATGCACGATTACTTACGCCTAGGAAGCTATAAGCGGCTTCTAAACCATACTCGTTTAGTTCGCCAGCGTTGATCGGATTGTTTTCTGCATCTGTTTGGAAATAAGGAATACCAAAAGTATTTCCTAAATCTGCTTGACTTGTTAATAGATAAACTTTTCCAGCATTTGCCGCTAGTGTTCCTGGAGCAATGCCTGTTCCAGCTGAATTCATTTTGTTTGCTTGACTAGCAACAATAATTAGGGGTACGGTGCCAGGAGCTGCCGGTGTGTAGAAACTCTCATCTACTACTGTTACGCTTATTCCTGGTGAACTTAATTGAGCCATTGTATTATCTCCATGTGTACATGTTCTTGTATGTATTTATAGCTTTTGGACAAAAGATAGCCGATATGTACCACTTAAAGGTCTCAAAAAGGCTTAAATAAAAGCATGAGACCTTTGTGTACCTGCGGGCTAAACCCTGTATCTATAAACTACTATCGCAATGGTAAACCCTATTATAGAAGCCAATGCGGAGCATGTTTACGGGGAGTACGTCAACCAAGATGGGTGGCAGCCGGATATAAAAAGAAATCTAGCTGTGATAAATGCGGATATCGCAGTCCACATTCAGAAGTTTTTAATGTATTTCATGTAGACGGCAATCTAAATAATTGCCGGCATGCTAATCTTAAGACTGTGTGTTCAAACTGTCAGCGGACTCTTCACAAAGAAGGCGTGACATGGCGTCAAGGGGATCTGGTCCCAGATTTATAAGTGCTTGTACTTGTTGATATAAGTCATCGATAGTACCGTCGTTTTCTAGTACTGCATCAAATTTAGTACCAACCCAAGCAGTCTCCGATGCATGGATTCCTAACTTTTGCATACGGGTTTTAGCTAACATATAATTCATACATTTATCGCCAGCGTTCATATCTGCGGCATCTCTATACCAATCAGGTTCAGGACCTCGCTTTACACGGATAACAATACCGCCAGCATTTTTGATTGATTTAATTTCATTAGGAAAACGGCAATCGCTGATTACGATATCGTCTTTGGAGTTGCGTAGTTTGTTTTCCAAGCTGGCAATCCACATATCATCATGGAATCCATTACGACAAACTTCTGTACCCCACTGCTGTAGTATCCAACGTGGTGTGAGTTCAGGCATATTTAAGCGCTCTGCCCACCAAGCATCTACTTGTTCTCTCCACTCACGGGCTTGTTTTGTGCGGCCTTCTAGCATGGTACGATCCCAGCCGAATACTACACTGACGGCATCTTTAAGAGAATTGGCAAATGATTCTCGTCTATAACCATGAAAATTAACTAGATAATCGGCAATAGTATCTTTGCCTGAACCAATAAAACCGCACACGCCTATAATCATAGAGCCCCCTAATGTTAGCTCTAGTATATAACAGTTTTATTACAAGGTCAAGAAATTTCTTAGCCAAGAACGAAATAATAACCGGTACCACCGGCTACTAGGGTTTCCAATTCTTTATCTAATTTTTCAATTTCTTCTTTGCCTTCTCCAAGCAATTTATCTCCGTTAAGAGATATTGGACTGCCTGGTCCTGCTATACTGCCAAATTTACCACGGGCTTGACCTAATATCATTTTAGCAGTGGCTAAAGTATAGTCCTTTAACCATTGTTTAGCATAAACATCTTGAAGCAAAACCCAGTCAGGACGGAAATTATAACTTTGTACAAGAATCTGTTCACCTTGTGCAAACGGGCGTTGTAAAATATCTAGTAAATGGCTAGTTGGTTTCCACAAAAATTCAATGTAACTACCAAACATACGTCCAACTAGTTTTTGATAACCAGCAAATGCATCATAAGTTGCTAGTCCGCCCATCATACTACCTGACATTAAATAGGTGTTTGTATAAGCTAGGTTAAACGGTTCAAATAAAGTACCACCTGCACCAATACCACTTCTTGAGCCAATAGCTCTACGAAACACTTGACGTACTGTGATAACTTCATCAGGTAGTCTGTATTCATTTTGATCCTGTATCAGTTCTAAGAACAAATAGCTTTCCTCTACAGCATTAGGACTACGTTGTCTGTAGCGATTTAAGGCACGATCTAGTGCCATTTCATAATGCTCAGGATCTAATTCTACCTCAATCATGCCATCACCTAGCATTTTTCTTACATAGTCAAAGACTTTGTTTCTTTCGTCTGTCGAATTGCTTTGCGTG
>Ga0164297_10005048_pt1 | contig 11483 bp, 9 predicted proteins | sample GEODES058metaG_FD_113539 | JGI IMG/M metagenome (GOLD analysis project Ga0164297, IMG submission 113539) | Dystrophic lake water microbial communities from Trout Bog Lake, Wisconsin, USA - GEODES058 metaG | ecosystem: Environmental > Aquatic > Freshwater > Lake | place: USA: Trout Bog Lake... | reverse complement strand
GGGCCGCGACCAGGTCGAGCGACTGATGAAGCGCCAAGGGATCCAAGGGGCCACCCGGGCCAAGAAGCGCTTCACCACCCACGCTGACGCCGCACACCTGCGAGCACCGGACCTCGTCAAGCGAGAGTTCTTGGCCACCGCCCCCAACCAGCTCTGGGTCGCCGACTTCACCTACTGCTCAACGTGGTCAGGCGTCGTCTACGTGGCCTTCATCATCGACGTCTATTCCCGCCGCCTCGTCGGCTGGAAGGCCAGTCGAACGATGACCGCCTCGCTCGTCGTCGACGCGCTCAACATGGCGGCATGGACGAGGAAGACCGGATTGGACGGACTCATCTGCCACACCGATGCGGGAAGCCAATACACCTCGGTCAGCTACACCGACCGAATCGACGAGCTCGGCGTGTCAGCCTCGATCGGCACGGTCGGGGATTCTTACGATAACGCCATGGCCGAATCGGTCATGGGGATCTTCAAGACCGAGCTGCATCGCAACCCAGCGGTCCTCGCCGACAACGGCGGTCGCTGGAAGGGCCTCGATGATCTCGAGATCGCCACCTGCGCCTGGGTCTCGTGGTTCAACGAGGAGCGTCTCCACTCCGAGCTCGGTGATCGGACTCCACTTGAGGTCGAGGCTGAGTACTCTGACTCAGATCACGCCAAGGTGGCCTGAGGGATCCAAGCGAAAAAGTCTCCGGGAAACTCAGGCCGATTCAGACGTCAACGACGACTGGCCATCGGCTGTCGGTTTGGGTTCTTGTAGTCTTCGGTCATGTCCGACTACACGGTCCTCGCGGTACTGCCAAGCGAAGGACTTGGCGGCGGGATTGAACGATATTGTTCTTGGCTTCTCAAATCTCTTTCCGATTCAGGTGCAGCCGTGCGAACAGTTGCGCTGCGAACAACTGAATCGCCACTCACTTCGCGGTCCAAGATTGAATTCGTTCGACGCATCCATCAGGCCCTTCATAACTTGCCTCGTGGCAGCGTCGTCCTGGTGCTACATCCTTCGTTGGCAATCTCTTATCTGTTGGCCCGAAGACTGAGTAGTGCTCAGCTTCGCCGGGAACTGGTGGCCTTCTATGGATTCGACATTTGGAATCTCTCCAGTCTGGAGCACAGGATCATCCGCAGGTCGAAGTTGCTTCCATTCACTATTAGTGACTACTGGGCCGGGTCACTCGGCCGAAACGGAAACACTTTTCTCATTGCCCCGGGCCTCGATGCCACTTGGAGAGACCAACTCATTAATGCAGCCAATCATTCCTCAAGACGTGATGATGGCACGGTTCGAGTCTTGTCTGTCTTCCGACTGGAAAGCGCTCTCACGAAAGGGCTCCGGGAGACGATACAAGCCATCGAACTCGTAAGAGAATCTGGGATAAGGATGGAGCTCTATGTGGCGGGTTCCGGGGCTCTTGTCCCCGATCTTGCCGCCGAGGTAAGTCGACATGAATGGATCACGATTGAACAAAACCCCACTGATTTGGAACTTGCAAATCTCTATGCAGAGTCGAACGTCACGGTGCTCGCAACGCGAACTCAAGCCGTCGGCCAATTGTCAGGCGAGGGGTTTGGATTGGTGCTCGGTGAATCACAGCTGGCAGGAACAGCCGTCATCGGACCAGCGTTTGGCGGTTCTTCTGGCGCGTATGTCGAAGGTGTCACTGGATATCGACCCATCGACGAGTCCCCCGAGGCGTTAGCTCGCGAGCTTCACAAGTTAAGCAGCTTCGAAAGCCAAGCCAGAATGGGCGCAGCTGGTTCAGCTTGGTCCGCAGTGCGGTTTGATCCTGAGGCGTGTGCCACCCGGGCTGTCGAAGTGATCCTCGGGAGCGATCAGTGAACCTCAATCAGCGCACTAGGCCTGATGTCGTCCGATAGCCAGGTGCCAGATTCCGAGCCGGAATTTCCCAGTCCGAATGACAATAGGGCCAGTCACCAAATCACAAAAGGGTCGACGTTCGTCTCCACGACGGGCACCAATATCGCCATCGGCGTCTGCGGTGCCATCGCCGCCCTTCTCGCTGCTCGCGTCCTTGGGCCACAAGGACGTGGGGAATTGGCTGCAATTCAAGTGTGGCCAACGTTCCTGCAGGTAATCGCCGCTGCAGGAATGTCAGAGGCAATCTCATATTTCTGTGCCCGAAGTCCACACCAGGCACGGCAGTACCTCTCAACCGGACTCCTCATCTCGCTGTCTTCAGCGAGTGCCTTCATGATTGTTGGGTACTTCTTCCTGCCAATCGCCCTTCATTCGAAGGGTCCAGGCGTCGTTCATGATGCTCAGGCGATGTTGTTGATCGTCCCGCTGTACATGATCATGTGGCTTCCGGGGCAATCGTTCCGCGGTACTGGCGACTACGCGCGGTGGAACTTGTTCCGCCTGCTTCCAACAGCCGGATGGATGATCATCCTGGTGGGCGTGACCTATCTCGTCCGCTCCAAAGGTCGAGTGGTCACTCCAGGCCAGATCTCTGGAGCCCTTGTCATTGAGACTGGACTCCTAGGATTGCTCTTCTTGATCGTTGCCTACCGACGCATTCAAGGTAACATCCGGCCAGAGCGAAGTTTTGTGCTTCCTCTGACTCAGTACGGATTCCCTGCGATGGTGGGATCGTTGCCGACGTGGCTCAATCTTCAACTCGACCAACTCATCATGGCGAGTTTCATCGCACCGCACCAACTGGGGCTCTATGCAGTTGCCGTTGCGTGGGCCCAAGTCAACCGACCCATAGTCAACGCACTTGGAGCCATGATGCTCCCCCGATTGGCATCTGAGGGAGACCATTTGACAAGGGTGCAGGTATTTGCGAAGGCAAGTCGCGTCGGCGTCATCATCAGCATTGGTTTGGCAGTGCCGGTCATGCTGATCACGCCCCTTGCACTACCAATCATCTTCGGGAGGGCATTCTCAGGTTCCATTCCCTCTGCAATTATTCTCGTCGCTGCCTCATCCGTGCTTGGGCTTAGTTATATCTTGAGCGAGGCCCTCATGGGCCTTGGCCGAACAATCGGACCAGCCAAAGCTCAGACAATTGGATTGGTGGTGACTGTTGCCACGCTCGCCGTGCTCCTCCCGCTCTTTGGAATTCTGGGCGCAGCGCTCTCTTCGCTGTTCGGCTATTCAACAACGATCATTTGGCTCTTAGTCGAGTCTCGAGATGCGACTACTCTGCCAATCAGGCAGATGGTCGCCCCCCACAAGTCTGATCTCAGCTTTGTCAAGATTCGGAGATCATGATGAGAAGCCATGGCGAGGACCACGATGAAGTGATGAGTAACCTCACCTCCTTGAGGCCGCGCGTCCTCATCGTTGCGCCGCACTATCTCCCGGCTTTCAAAGCCGGTGGACCCCCTCGCTCAATCGCCGGCGTCGTGACCACTCTTGTGAAGGAGATCGATCCATGGATCGTCTGCTCTGACCGAGATCTTGGCGACGCCAAGCCCTTTGATGGAGTTCCCACGAATAAGTGGGTGGACCGATCAGAGGCGCACGTACGCTATCTCTCCGTCGAGAACTTCAACATCCGGAACTTTCGGACATTCCTGAAGGAAGTTCAGCCCGATATCGTCTGGCTAAACACGATCTTCTCCTACAGGTTCACACTGGCCCCTATTGTGGCGGCGCGAACTTCCCCGGACAGACCGCAAATCCTGCTCTCGCCTCGAGGTTCGCTTAGTCCGGAGCACCTCGTCTGGAAGAGATGGAAGAAGCGACCGTATCTCTGGCTCTTCCGACGACTTCACCTCGGTGACATGGTGACTTGGCATGCAACGTCGCCCCAAGAATCAGAAGACATTCTCCGGGAAATTCCTCACGCTGTCATCAAGCAAGCGGCAAATATCGCTTCGTCCACCCGACCTGACTTCGCAAATCGCCTGCCCAAGAAGCCTGGTTCGCTCAACGCGATATTCCTTTCTCGGATCTCGCCACAAAAGGGATTACTCCGCGCCATCGACCTTTTATCAATGTCGGAGGGGTCGATTCACCTAACGATCGCGGGCCACGTCGAGGATGCCAAATACTGGGAGGATTGCCAAGAAGCCATCCAGCGCCTTCCACCAAATATCTCAGTGAGCATGCGCGGGGCCATCTCCCACGAGGAAGCCATAGTCGAGCTCGAAATGAATCACCTCCTCATATCACCAACCGCTCATGAAAATTTTGGCCACTCGATAGCTGAGGCTATGGCGCGAGGTTGCCTGTGCCTGATCTCCGATCAGACGCCATGGAGGAATCTCGCCGAGCAGCTGTGCGGATGGGATCTTCCGCTGGATGATCGAGGTTCTTGGGGCGCCGCCCTGAACGAAGCGACGCTCCTCACGCAGTCGGAGTTCGACGTTCGCTCCGAAGCCGCAATGTCGGCGGCTGATCGAATGCAACGTCGCAGCGAAGCTATTGACGCAAGTCGTCAGTTGTTCGAACCGCCACGAGCCACCTGAGCCAGAATCCCTGCAAGCCTTACAGCACCGATCTCCGTTGAAATCGTGCGGTTGTAAAAGTCCCGCCCCCGTCGCCCCATGGCCGATCGCTCTTCTGCGCTGGCCATCATCATCCTTCTAATGCTGGCGGCCAGATCGCGCGGGTCTCCCGGAATCGCCCTGAATCCCGCTCCGGCAGCCTCAACGAGGTCCGCGGCATCACCTCCGACGGCGACAATGATCGGTCGCCCGTAGCGGAGTGCTGCCTGTGTCTTCGACGGAATTGTCGCTTCGAATAGCGGTAGGTCTTTCAACTGAATCAATGTTGCATCTGCCGCCGCGTACAGCTGGCCGATCTCCTCTGGTGGAAAACGTCCGAGAAAATCCACATTCGTACAACCCAACTGCATGGCCAATTCCCGCAACGACGCCTCCGCTGGTCCAGAGCCCGCCAGCGCCAGGCGAAACCGCGGGTCATCGACGAGAAGGGAGGCTGCCCGAATCGCGCTTTCGAGACCTTGAACGAAACCGAGATTTCCGGCGTACAGGAGAGTGAACCTTCCTTGAAACCCCAGCTGCGCCAAGAGGTCGATCTCGTGCTCTGCCTCGCTCGTAGGAACATCACATACTGCTGATTCGTCGGCCCAGTTGTAGATGTACGACGTCTTCGTCACCGGCGCCCCCCGCTCGAGAAGTAAGGCCATCATGCGCGGGGATTGCGCGACAACCGCACCTGCATTTCGATACAGCCTCTTGAGATTCGAGCTCAAAAAGTGCTCCGCAAGCCGAGCGCCAGCCCCTCTGAGCATCTCTGATCCGGTAACCGACTCCGGCCACAGGTCCTGAACGTGGAGAACGTAGGGAATCCCGCCAATGGCCCTCCAGAGCGCCGGCCCGACCGCCGCAGTCGCTGGCGACAAGTAGACGTAGACGACGTCAGGCCTTCGAAGCAACAACGGGCCCAGTAGCGCGCTTGAGACGGCGAAGCTCCCGTAGTTCGCGATTCTCCCAATTGGATTCCCGCTCCGACTCGGGAAAAGTGGCACGCGAGTAACGGTGAAGTCCTGGCGGGATTCTCGCTTCCAGGGTCGAATCGAATGCCCGTCGTAGATGCGGCCTCCGGGATAATTCGGAAACCCCGTGAGAACATCGATGTCGAATCCGCTCCGATTCAGAGCTCCAACAAGGCCTGGCCCGACGATACTCATTGGCTCAGGTGCAAAGAACTGTGAAACCAGGAGTGCTCTCATGGGACCTTGCCGTGTGGATAATCCGCCTACAGTCTCTGACGTAGCGGTCGAAATGTTATCCATCGGCTGGAATCGAAAAGCCGCTCCACGCCTTGCTCAGATTTGTCAGACCGGAGATCAGTCGGACAACTCGTTGTGACGTGTTCGAGATCTCATAGTCAGACGGGGCGGCGGGTCGAAGTCCCTGCTCCCACTCCGCGGCGGCCAATTCAGCGCACGCAACGATGGACTGACTGTCCACCCCGCTCAGGATCACCCCGCCTGTATCCAGTGCCTCGGGTCGCTCGATGGCATCACGAACGCTGATTGCTGGAAAACCTAAGATCGACGACTCTTCGCTAATTGTCCCGCTGTCAGACAATACGCATCGAGCTGAACGTTGGAGCGCAACGTAGTCAAAGAGCCCAAATGGCGGCACAAATCGAATCGATCCCGGTGACCGAGCTTCCAATCTTTCCAGCTGTTTAGCAGTCCTCGGGTGCGTTGAGACCACGAGAGGGAAGCCAGAACGCCGTACCAATGCCTCGAAACCATCAAGGATCTTCCTTAAGCGGTCAGGATGATCGACGTTCTCCTCCCGGTGAATGCTGGCCAGGAAGTACTTCCGAGGCATCACCTCTGCCCGCTCAAGCGCCCGAGACCCGTCGACCTCATCTGCATAGAAGTCCAATACCTCCCGAAGAGGCGAACCGGTCAAGTAGATCCTTCGGGGGTGGAGGCCCTCCGCCAGGAGATTGCGGCGAGCGTGCTCGGTGTAAACGAGATTAATGTCACTGACGTGGTCAACCATGCGTCGGTTGACTTCTTCAGGAACATTCTCGTCAAAACACCGATTTCCCGCCTCCATGTGAAACACAGTGACTTTCATTCGACGCGCAATGAGAGCAGCGATGCTGCTGTTCGTGTCGCCAAGAACTAGAAGGGCATCGGGCTGGATACGATAAATCTCCTTCTCAATGAGCGCCATCACACTCCCCATGAAAGCTCCCACTGAAGAGATGTCCGTCTTCAGGAATACATCTGGCTCCCGCAATCCGAGCTCGGTGAAAAAGCTCGAACTCAGCGTTGCGTCATAGTTTTGACCGGTATGTACCAAGGTGTGGTCGAATGCTTCATCCAGTGCAGGCAAAACACGGGCCAAGCGGATGATCTCGGGGCGAGTGCCCAGAACCGTCATCACGGACAAACTCATGTTGCCTCCACATTCATTGGGTGAGTGTCTGGCTCATCGGGATCAAATACTTCGTGAGCCCAAAAAGCAGTGAGCAGCTCACCTTGGCCGGTGTTAGTAATCGAATGTGTGTGCAACGTCGGAATATCGATCATCGATGGATCTGAGCCCGTCACATCAAAATGAAGGACGTCCCGAGAGAAGAGATTTCGTATCGACACACGAGCACTCCCCTGCAGCACAACGAAACGCTCCACCTTTCGAAGGTGGAAGTGGTTCCCCCTCGTCACGTCAGGATGACTTGTCGAAACAAACGTCTGCCCAGCGCTCCCCCCTTTGACGATCTCAACGAGCCCCCCCCGCTGGTCGACATGCTTCACCATTTGTTGCGGGTAGTACCTCGGATACAAGTAGGACCGGTAGGTATTGAACAAATCCAGATCGAGTTCATCGTCAAGTGACGGAAGGACCCCACCCCGGTAGGTCGCGTCGATCAACTGAAGCCTTGAGAGCAATTGACTAACGGAAATCGAGGAGCCATCTAGTTCGATTGGAGAGTTGCTCGCGATTCCGGAAACATGATGCTCGACGATAAACTCGGCAACCCGTTGGGCATGGAGGATCTCGATCTCGGCGTCGGACTCCACAACAGAATGCTCCTCAACGGCGAGCTGACGGCAAAAGGTCGCTACCACCGAGTTGTAGTGCGGTCGACCCCCCTCCCCGAACACGTTCGGTAGCACGAGGTCGGAGAAGCGAGCACCATTCCGTTCCGCCCAGTCGCCCAAGATTGATGCTGCGACGAGTTTCGAGCGCCCGTACGCAGTATCGCGAACCCGGTGGGTCGAATTCGCAAACACCACATGGGGAGTCGATCCAACCGACTCCATGGCCTGGACGAGGAATTGAGCGAGCGCACCATTCGTGGCCTCGATCTCATCGCCGGGGCCTCGGTTCATTCCTGCAAGATGGATGACGAGATCAGCCTCGCGGACCGCCTCCTCTAGCTGAGTTGGATGCGAGAACGCGGATCGTCCGATTCGCACAAGCGACGCGTCAGATGTCGCGATCGCCCTTGCACTTACGTGGCGTCCAAGCATGCCCTCTGCACCAGTGACCACAATATTGATCATGGGATGCTCGAATCGAGGGTGGCATCCTTGGCATTCATGCGGTTGGCAATCCTTCAATCTGTTCGCTGATCTCGGGGATCGCCCGCAAGAGATCCTTGATTCCTGTCAGATCAAGACGCAGCGCATTGTGAGAGTTGAAGTCCTCGCTCGAGGCAGCCGTCGGATCGCCCTCTGTGAAATACGAGCCGTAGTCAAGGCTTCGGTCGTCCAGCGGAATCCGCAGATAATCGCCGAGATCCTCAGACCGCCGCAATTCCTCTGCCGTCGCAAGTGTCTCGTACAGCTTCTCTCCATGACGAAACCCGATTGAACGTACTTCACTGCTCGACTCAAAGAGTTCGATCAAGGCGACAGCCAGGTCGCCGATCGTGCACGCTGGCGCCTTTCGAATGAATAAATCGCCACCTTCGGCATTCAGCATCGCAAACTCAACGAGGTCAACAGCTTCACTGAGGGGCATCATGAATCTCGTCATCGATGCTTCGGTGATCGTGAGCGGCATTCTCTTCTTCATGAGCGAGATGAAGAGAGGAATCACCGAACCTCGCGAAAACATCACGTTCCCGTATCGAACGATTGAGACTCGAGTCAGGGATCCCGGGTTATTCCGGGCCCATGCTTGAACGCTCTTCTCCATCAACGCCTTAGTCATTCCCATCGCGTTGATCGGCAGTACGGCCTTATCGGTGCTGAGGAATACGGCAGACTCAACACCGGCGTCGCTTGCCGCTTGAAGTACGTTGTTGCTTCCAAGCACGTTTGTCGCTACCGCTTCCCCGGGGAAGAACTCACAAGAGGGAACGATTTTGAGCGCTGCCGCATGAAATACATGGTCTGCGCCAGCCACAAATGGAAGAAGGGACTCGCGGGCCCTGACGTCGCCAATGTAGAACTTGACAGGCGCACCTTGGAAAATCTGGCGCATCGTATCTTGCTTCGACTCGTCTCGACTCAGGATTCTGACCTCATCACATCCGGAGTCGAGTGCGTAACGGACCATGGTGTTGCCGAATGATCCAGTTCCACCCGTGATGGCAACGACAGACCCGACTAACGATCTCCGTTCCACCGCTTGCTCTACTCGTGGACTCATCGATTCCTTCCAACCCTTCGCTCGTGCTTAGATCATCGTTTCGAGGACGTGGGGCTTGCGATTCGCAGCCACCTGGAGAAGGCGTGAAGCGAGAAACCCCAACTGCAGCCAAGACCATTGCGACTTACTCTTCTTCGAGATGCGGCCGTCATGTCGGCCGATACACATGTCGCCGGACCCTTGGGACTGCTCTCCACGAACCCTTCACACCGCAACTTAGTTCTCCCGTCGCCTCCACAATTGGGGCGTGCCCCATCAGTTAGGCGCAAGAATTTGCTTCGCAGCGCTGGTCCGCCAGCCACTTCGAATCTATCCGCGACAACGACCACTTCCTCTTGGAGATTCGAGATGGGACGGTCAAGAGAACCTTGATCCACGATCCTGACAATCCTCAGGGTAGTCATGCTGGCAAACCCTGCTCGTCCGCAGATGCGGGGGCTTGCCGAAATTCGAGCCCACTGTCCATCGGCATCGAAGCCAGTCGCTCAAGAATGATCTTGAGACCATCAGGATGTTCGCTGCCCAGCGCGTCGACGAGTTGCTCCGTTGAAATCTTCGGCACCGAAGTAGTATTGATGAGTCGGTGAGGGGTCTCCCGGCTCATTTCACCGTCCCCGATCAACTCCTCGTGAATCTTCTCGCCCGGACGAAGGCCGGTGTAGACAATTTCTATCGGTCGAGATGCCGATTTGGCGAATCGATGAGCCACGTCGTCGATCTTGACTGGATCTCCCATGTCAAGGATAAGTACGTCGCCCGAATCACCAATGGCTCCCGCCTGGACAACGAGCTGTACGGCCTCTTCGATCGTCATGAAGTAACGAGTAACTCGGGGATCGGTCACCGTGATCGGACCCCCGGCCTCGACCTGTGATCGAAATGCCAACAGCACCGAGCCGCGGCTTCCCAGCACATTGCCGAATCGAACACTCAGGAAGGTTGTTCTCTCTGCCTCAGCCGCGAACGTCGCCGTGATCCGTTCTGCGATGCGCTTAGAGAAGCCGAGGACGCTACTTGGATTCGCTGCCTTGTCAGTGGAGATGTTGACGAAAGTGGCGACGCCATGCTTCCGAGCAACGGTCAGCATGTTCAAGGTGCCCATCACGTTCGTCTTGACCGCCTCGGCTGGCCACATCTCCAGAAGCGGCAGGTGCTTGAGCGCCGCAGCATGGAATACCACCTCTGGTTGATGCTCACCAAAAACCGCGTCAAGCGCCTCGATGTCACGGATGTCACAGACCACAAGATTGCGGGTCTCGAGCATCGCTCGACCCTCGATGGAGAGCTGCACTTGGTGCAGCCCCGACTCATCGCGATCCAACATGACCAATTGGGAAGGTCCAAATCGATGGATCTGGCGACAGAGCTCTGAACCGATAGAACCACCCGCTCCGGTCACGAGGACGCGCCGCCCTGTCAAGTACCGAGCGATGGAATCGATCTCGGTATCGATGGCGCGGCGACCCAGCAGATCTGCTTCGCTGGCCGGTTGGATGTCGGCGACGGAAACCTCCTTCTCCAAAAGCTGTGAGACGGTCGGGAGCACTCGGAGCTCCACCTTCGCCGCATCCGTCAGTTCCGACATCTCGGTGAGGAGCGCTGAATCAGCCGAAGGAATAGCAACGATCAACGTCGAGGCATTGGTCAACTTTACAGTGTCAGCGATGTCGGCTCGGGTGCCGGTCACTTTCAGGTGCCGGATCTGCAGCGTGCTCTTCTCTGGATCATCGTCAAGAAGCGCGACTGGCCAGAAGGGTCGATTATCGCTCGCAACCAGTGAGTCAATGAGTTGCTGGCCCGCGTCTCCCGCACCAAAGATGATGGCTTTAGGCGTCTCCTTCGAGAGATTGAGCCTCGAGTCCCTGACAAAGCGAATGAAGGCGCGGCTTCCCGCCATCAAGACGAAGGCAAACGCTGCTCCACCGATCGCCGAGCTTGCTGGGACACTTGAACGGAAGGCAAGGATGTCGACGATCACTACGACGCCACCGCTCAAGACGGCAGTGATCGTGACTGAGACGATCTCCTCGAAGCTTCCGACCCGCCACGTGAATCGATAGAGCGTGACCCAGCCAATTACCAACTGGCACATGATTGCAATCATGATCAGGCCGTAGAGGCTAGCGGTGAGGGTTTTTCCACTCTGACCCTGCCATCGCAAGTACGTTGCGAAAGTCAAGCTCAGCGCCCAGAATGTGCAATCAAGTACCGCTGCAGCAATTCTGCGCTGAGCGAGGCTGCCCCGTGTAAGTCTTCCAGTCACTTCTTTTATTGTAGGTGACTGGAGTTGACTGTGAGCATGATTGGTCTGTCACTGGGTTGGGTCTGACTCTCACTACGACCGGCTCTTGAATGCCTTGGCGTTGATCTGTCGACCCGGCCCAGCGGCTCCATCAGGCGCTGTCGGCTGG
>Ga0164297_10005047_pt1 | contig 11489 bp, 13 predicted proteins | sample GEODES058metaG_FD_113539 | JGI IMG/M metagenome (GOLD analysis project Ga0164297, IMG submission 113539) | Dystrophic lake water microbial communities from Trout Bog Lake, Wisconsin, USA - GEODES058 metaG | ecosystem: Environmental > Aquatic > Freshwater > Lake | place: USA: Trout Bog Lake... | reverse complement strand
GCGCTGCTCACTGCTGGTGTGGATGGCTTAGTCTGTGTCTTCGACACAAGTGTCGCGAGTGCAGAGGAAGACGACGCATTGCAGCGCGTCCTTTCTGTCGGCTCCTCTGTTGCCAAAGTTGGTTGGTACGGCCCCCAAGGCTCGTCCATTTGGGCACTTACGTCTACGGAAGACCTATCGTTGTGGAACTGGGCGGACGGGGAGCGACTAGCGGGGCCACCGCAGCCGGATGGCACGCGCGCTGCGTTGATGGAGGCGTGGAGGAGGGTCAGTGGCGGACCCGTCCCTGGCGAAGTGTCCTATTGCTGCGGCTGTGCCTGGGACGCGCGCAACGGGACGCTCGTCGTGCTCGCGGGGACACAGGACGGCACTCTCGGCGCTTGGCCAGTGACGCCATCAACGGGCGGCACAGTGGACGTGCATCCACCAGCAGCCTTGTTTGCAGGCGGCCACACGGATGTGGTACGCGCCGCCACATGGCTAGGCGCCGGCGCGTCGACTCTTGTCACCGGCGGGGAGGATGGCCGCCTCTGCGTGTGGCTTGCAGCTGGCCCACAGGAGGAGGGACCGCCAGTGGGTGCTGCACCCCGTAGTGCTGGTGGGGCGGAGCGGAGCAAATCGTCAAGCCAGGGACGGTACAGCCCGTACTGAGATGAATGCATTCAAGATGTCACTCATTTGGGTCCGTCTCGTTGCTCTCCCGGCGGGCCCGCTTCTTGCCTCGCTCAGCCTCAGATGGGGCCCTTCGTCGCGCGAAGGCAAACATGAACTCGTCGATGAGCGCGAAGCTGCCGTCAGAGGGCCGAGGCTGAGCCGTGAGCTGGCTCCAGGCTTCCGATTGCATCGCGTCCACAGCGTGCCGGGACAGGAACACGAGTGCGGCAGTTTTGAGCGCAGAGCAGTTATGCTGATGTGCTAGAATGAGGGTATGGGCGACGTTGTTCGCATCCATCAGAGTCACGAGCCGCCTCGCACAAGCATCCATCAGATCCGGCAGTGCGTAGAAGTCCGATGCTGCCAACAGAGCAGATGCCTCTGGCAATGTCATCACTTGTGCACTGCTCTCGCCCGTGTAAATGAAAGACAGCAGCTTGCGCAGAGTCGCAGGCTCCACCTCTGGAGAGATGTCGATCTCAGTTTCGTTTGGACGTGCCATCGGACCACACAGTTGCGCCTTGAAGACGGGGGATCGGCAGGACAGCACAACACGGTGCGCCCTGATGGCTTCGCCGCAACAACGCAGCGTCGCATCGGCCATGGATTCATCATTAAGGAGCGCACCAAAGTCGGTGACCAGCCGAGTTGTCTGCTGCCCGTCGAAACGCCGAAAGAAGCCGCGGTCTGTACGTAAGGTGTCGAATTCATGCAGTGGTCCAGGCATATCGCTCAGTGGTGCCCCGTACTTCGCGGCCTCTTGCCTGATCCGAGCCACAAATCCACTTTCACTCGTGCTAAACATCCTCCAGGCAGGCTCTTGAGCGGCGTCGTTGGCGTGAAATACACTTAGAAAGTCGGAAACCTCTAAAAGGACGCGCTTGAGGAGCGTTGCTTTGCAAGTAATCTTAAAATAGCCGGGAAATGTCTCCGTGCGAATAAGCCTGTAGATAGTGGCTCTGTGCGGGTAGTGCGCTTGCAACTTGCCCGACGGGAAAACATTCGTGTGGAAGAAACCTGGAGGGAAGCCCAAACGCAGGCGGTCGTCGCACCAGTCCAAACGCAGAGGCAAGCGTGCGCCTTGCCACAGGCCCCTGCCCGGCACAAAGCACAGCCATGTAGCGCCTAGCTCGTGCGCGTTCAGCGGCGCGTCGTCGTCAGGATCAGGCCACCACTGACTGCGTGCTCCGTCGGTGGACGCGAGCTCATACCCTTCAAAAGCGAGGGCGGGAGCTGCTTCGTCTTCGAGCCACCCAGTGTAAATCTGGTGCAGCGCTACCAGCAGCTCTGCACGTGGTGGCTCAAGCTCCGGAACCACGTATTTCTCGTATGTCACATTAGTAAGTGCCTTGACGACGGGCAGTGTGAGAAGAGTTGCTGTGGCGGGTATTCTAGTTGTTGTCCCGGTGAAGGAGGAGTCGCTAGACGAGGAAACGCTACTCTGATATGACATGTCCACGTCACTCGTTGTTTGCCTCCCGCGCTGCTTCGTCACTCTGCCGTGATCGCTTCTTCCCGCGGGGTAGCTCATCCTCAGCGGGAGGCCTCCCTTGCGCTACTGCGAACATGACCTCGTCTTTGAGCGAACAGCCACCGTCGAGAGGCCGAGGCAATGCTCCCAGGCGACTCCAATCCCCCAACTTCATCGCTGCGACAGCGTGCTTGGAGAGGTACACCAGAGCGGCGCATTTGAGCCCCGCTACATTGTGATGGTGTGCAAGCATTAGGGCCGTAACGACGTTGCTAATGTCCAGCGCAGCTGCCAGGCGCCTTCCGCATGTTGCAACGAGCAGCGTCAACCCGTAATAGTCTGCAGCAGGGAGCAACGCTTGTAGTTCAGACACCTTCGCATCTGACGCTGGCAGAGTGCCCGCATAAATGAAGGCCAGCACTCTGCGCAGAGTTGCAGGGTCAATGTCTGGCGAAACATCGATCTCCGCCTGGTCAGGGCGGGACATCGACCCCACCAGCTGCGCTCTGAAAACTGGTGAGCGGCAGCATAGCACGACGCGGTGCGCCCTGATGACTTCACCGCAACAGCGCAGTGTCACGTCAGCCAGCGAAACATCGTTCAGCAAAGCACCGAACTCTTCAGCCAGCTCATCCTTTGTCTGCAAGCTCAAGTGGCGGTTTCCCGGTACGTGCGCGCTCTCCAGCGGGAGGTACTTTGCGACCTCAGTCTTGACGCGGGCTTCAAACTCAGAGGGGCTTTGCCTAAACAGCCACCATGCGGGCTCTTGAGCTGCTATGTCATTGTGGTACTTGCAGAGCACTGAGTTTACCACTGCCACAAGGATGCGCTTCAACAGCGTCGCCTTGGCGCCCGTCGCCGTACTGAAGCACTCTTTGAATAAAACCACATCGAGAAGGGCGTCACGCGACGTCCCGTTGCACAGCCTTCCAGACGGGTACACGTTCGGATGAAAGAACCACTCAGGAAAGAACAGCCGAGCTTGAGGTGTCTCCGCGGAACGTGGCCACTCGATATGAAGAGGAATCCTTGCTCCATGCCAAAGCCCCTTCCCAGGAATGACGCAAAGCCAGGTCGCGCCCAGCTCGTCGTGCGTGTCACGCTGTGCGGCGTCATGAGGTGCAGTCGACTCGCTGCGTGCGCCATTCGTGGACACGAGCTGGTAGCCCTCGAACGCTAGCAGGTGCCTTTCTTTGTCGTGCCGCCAACCTTCATAGACCTCAACCAAGCTAGCAAGCAGTTCTACAGTCGGTGGCTCACGCTTCGGAACATGACTCATCCGTGAGTCCGGACAGCCGGCCTCGCCGCACCTTGACGGTCCGTCGAAGGCAGGCGCAGAGGGCGCCTCGGGGTAGCTTCCCGCGCTCGGCGAACGCGTTGCCCCTCGACAAGCGCGTCAGTCTATACGCACGGTCGGAAAAAGCAGTAGACCCTAGGCTGTGCAGACATGGCGCACCAGCTGAGTGCAGCTGCACGCACCGGTGTCGTGTGCCAGGGGCGCCGTAGGAGCGAGCGGTCTGCCCAGGCCGCTTGCACATCGCCAAACGCTGCCCCTCCGCACGGACACATGGCAGCTAGCATTGGGGGCCGTGTTGCGTTGCGCGGCGTTGCCGTCTGCGGTGTACGAGGCAGCAGCCTCCGAGTTGGATTTTCCCGTTCCGCCGCGCCCACGACGGCTGTGTTCAAGCAGACGACGGACCGGATGCAGTGGAGCACTATCGTGTTGGCAGCCGCCTCGCTGGCAGCCGGACTGGCTTTGCTGGTGCGTTCCACGGCACGCCTCCACAAAGCCCAGGCTCGTGTGAAAAGCCGCCTCAACGGCGCACGCGGCGCACGCCAGACGCGTCGGAAACCAGCACAACGCGCGTGCACAGTACCACGTGCCCTGGTGCTGTCGCTTTCCTGCCTTTATATACAACGCACAAAGCGTGGGTGGAGGCCTTGCTCATCCCCATAAAGTGCGCCGCCGCTGACGATGTGCGAGCCCCCTCCTCAGGTTGTTGTCCCCAAGCCGTCTCTGGCGCTGGTGGCGATCACCTTGTTGGGCGCGGCAGCTGTGTCGGTCACCGTCGAGTTCGTGCAGGACGCCCTGCGGCGGGCTTCTCTCCGGCAGAGCGGACAGTACGATGCCTGGCAGGCCAAGGCGCAGGCTGTTGCGGACGCGGTGCGGATGCCCGGGTTCCTATGTCCGCGCCCGGAACATTGAGCTGACACACACACTGTTCTCAGGCGCGCAAAAAGTCGCTGTTGAGCGGCTCATCAGCCTTGAAGGCTGCCACCTGGACCGAGCGGAACGTGACTGGCGCTGCGTCTGAGGAGGACGCGCGTCTGATTCGCGGCATGAACGAGTTCCTGGGCGTGCAGAGCGACTAGATAACGTCGACGTCCAGGCATTGCAATCAATTACGAGGCCTCTACTGGAGCTGCGCCCTGCTCCTCCTTGTCCTCCCTCTTCACGCGCTTGTCTGTGCCCGCTTGGCGCTGCCTGCTATTATTGAACCAGATGGAGACCTGCGCCGGAGTCAGGCCGAGGCGCTGCGCAAGCTCCTCCTTCACCGCCTTTGAAGGAAGGGGCTGCTGCTCGAACGCGGCACGCAGCTGCGCTTTGATGGGCTCAGGGAAGCCACGGCCCACGAAGTGACCACCGGCAGGGGCTTTGCGCTTCTTCGGTGCCGGCGTGCCGTCCTCGCCAGCGTCACTGTCGCGCCAGGCCCCCCTGCGACCACCGCCCTCAGGGCTGCCCAGCGGGCTCATCGGCGACGCGCCACACCAATCATCATCGTCAGGCTCGCCGCCGTCAGAGATGCCGCCGAACATCTCACCCGCCAACTTGATGTAATCAACAGGAGCCCGGCGGCGCTTGCCCTCCAATATCACCGGCTCCTCCTCTTCTTCCTCCTCCTCATCGTCATCAGACGGCAAACTGCTGGCAGCGTCGCTATCACTGCCATGCTCACCGGCAGTGGCCCGCGTGCGTGGCCGACGTCGCGGCCGGCCCTCTTCAGGGTGGTCTTCCAGCGATGGCTCTGTGTCCGACTCTGAACCATCCCCATCGGAGCCATCCGCATCATCGTCGCTGCCACTCTCCTCGTCGTCCCCATCCCCATCGTCCTCTGCGGCCGTGGCGGCGGCGCCATCGGCTGGGGCTTCATCTCCACTGGATGCCGCCGGGTCGAAATCGTCGTCTCCTTCCTCGTCGCTGGGCCACATGACATCCTCGTCCATGGCACCAGCCACAGCGCCCGCGTCCCCGGAGGGCGAGTCACGGGCAGCCTCGTCCGCGAAGATGTCCGTCCATGGTGTGTCGACATCCCACTCCATGTCGAACGCCGTGTTGATGGCTTCCACCGCATCGAACTTGGCATCGCAGGAAGGACACAGCCAGCCGACATCGTCGGGAGGCAGCTGCTCCGCGGTTAAAGCGAGGCAGCCGAGGTGGTAGGCACGACAGCACTCGCCGTCACAGAGAACTATGTCGTTGTTGTCGTCTGCCTCGCCACTGCGGCAGCGTGCGCACACAATCTGTGTGTCATGGTGACACGCAGCCGGCGTGAGAAGCGGAGCGCGAGTCAGGGCCTTTGTTGAATGTGGAGGCGGCCCTGAAGGACCAACAACGCAGCGGCGTCGCGTGTAACGCACGTGCTGCTCCTCCACCTCGCCGTCGGCGTCAAAGAGTGACTTGTCGATAGGGACGTCGCCTCCGGCTTCGTCGATGATGCGCATACACTCGCGGATGGACAGCTGCGTGTTTGCACCGTGCGCCGGGCAGCAAACATGTCAAAAAAGCAGGACAAAGCGCGCACGGGCCGCGAGAACGCATATCACGAGTGATATCACGTGCCTTTGCGTTGCGGATACGCTGTCTCGCCTTTGCGAGCTCGCCGTCCGGACGCAGCTTCTCGCGGCTGGAGGGCACAGCAGAGTGCGCGAGGCACAGGGGTTCAGAACTTTGACGTGACAGCCCGCGATGCTGGAGCTCAGAACAGTCTGGAGCTGGGGCTCAGAGCATTGCGCGTCACGCACTTTGTGCCGCGCCAGCCGTCCGCGTTGTAGATGTCCAGCAAGGCGGTGCTTGTGCGAATGTTGGAGATGTGTTGGGCAACACGGCGAGCAACCGCGCTCAGAGGGTTGCTCGGCTCGCCGCCGGTCTTTTCAGCACGCTCAGTGTGCGCACGGCGGCGCACAGGCGCCGTGATTTCGGGGCTGTAGATGGCTGGCGCGCGGCGTCGTCGACCGTGCTGCGTTTCGCCCAGACTGCGGCGCCGCTGCGACCGCGGCCGCTGGCTGGGCGGCATCCTGACGCGATGGATGAGCGTGCAGCACGCACAGTGAACGTGCACGGGGAGGGGCTGCGTGTGAATCATCGATCGAACGTGCGCACTTCGATCGAAACTTGCGTATTGAGCACGCTTCGCATCGTCGTTGTCCACCCGTGATGGTGGCTTTTCTCGCGCATGCGCCATGGGTCCTGCAATGACGCTCCGTGAGGAGGCGCCAAGCGAGCAGCCTGAGTGCGATGAGCACAGAGCTTCAGATGCTGAGCTCCCAGCGGAGTGCGACACGCTCGCGCTGTGCGACAAGGCCAGCAACACAGCTGGGCATTACCCGGGAGCAGCTGCGCTGCGAGCACTGTACCAGGCTGTCGCTGGCGGAGGCAGAAAGCCTGCATCGGAGGACTGCCGCGCTCTAGCGCAACTTTTCTCCTCACTTTCCAACGCTCAACCGGGCGGTGTGGTGAGTCCTCTCCCAGCAGTCGCACGCCAGCTTGCAGGCGTGTTGTCAGGCACAGCAGCGCCGCTACCGGAAGGAGTCACGAGGCTTCTGTCTCCGCTGGCCAGCTGGTTTTCCGACTTGCAGCCTCTGGGCCGCGGTGGTTTTGGCAGTGTATACACCGCGACGTCTGTGCTGGACGGCCGTCGCGTGGCCCTCAAACGTGTGTCGTTCAGATGCTCTGTTCCGCCCTGGGCTCCGCCCTCAGCGCTGGCAGCGAGTGACGCGCCTGTTCTCCGGGAAATACGCGCACTGGCAGCGTTGAGTCATCCAAACATTGTTCGCTACTACACAGCCTGGACAGAGCCACGCTGGGCATCTCTAAAACAGCAAGCAAAGGCCAGCACAGGCGGTGTCGGCGGCATGGGCATGCCATCACCGCATGCGCGTCTGCAGCTGCTAGACACCGCGCATGACGATGACGATGAGCAGCAAGGCGACATCAGCGAGGTGGAGGACTCCTTAGTTGGACGCAGCGATTTGGACGAGAGTCAGACGGCTTCGTCGACCGCCACCTGGTCATTTCCTGCACCACCGCGGCGTGGCCATGTGCCGTTGTTGAAGGATGCCGCTGCCGCATCCGATGATGCGGATGATGGAGCAGGAGCTTTGATAGTGCACGCGAGGCCGGCAACCACAGCGAGGGCGATCTCTAACACCGCGTACTTGTGGCCGTGGCACCTGTTCATCTCCATGGAGCTAGTGCCGGGCCCTACCATGGGCCAGTGGCTAGCGACGCGCCAGCCGGTGGGCCACGTGCTTGCTGTCTGCGCCCAGCTCGCTCGCGGCCTTGCTCACATGCACGCCCGCGGCGTCCTGCACCGTGATATCAAGCCCAGCAACGTCGCTATCCAGCCCGCTCCGTCCGGCCGTCCGCCACGGGCGGTGCTTTTAGATTTGGGGCTTGCTGCGTTGATGAATGCATGGTCGCCTCACAGCAGCGATGATGCAACCGCTGTCTGGGTGTTCGGTGAAGAGGACAACGAGGAAGACGCATCCGCCTGGTTTTCGACGTCTTCCTCATCAGACGGGCAGCACACACGCGGTGTGGGCACAGCAACCTACGCAGCACCTGAGCAACTCCTCGCCACACATGCACATGGCGATGGCAGCGGATACGGCCCGCCAGCGGATGTGTTCAGTCTAGGCCTCGTCCTGGTGGAGAGCCTATGTGGGCCATTCGAGACGACCATGGAGAGGGCCGCCACGCTGCTTGCTGCCCGGGCAGGTAATCTGCCTGTGGATAGATTAGAGGCCCTAGCACCTGGGAGCAGTGCTCTGGTAGCGGCCATGCTGAGTCATCAGCCTAGTGCGCGGCCTACTGCAGCCCAGGTGGCCCGTTCAAAGGCGTTGGTCGTGCACCGTGAGCGACACCATCAGGCCGAGCATGGGGCAGCCTCGGATGATGTTACCGCTCTCCAAGCTGCATTGGAGGCGAAGCAACGAGAGATGCATGCGCTGCAGCAGCAGTTGCAGCGGGCGATGGCAGTGCAAGCATGAAATGTCAATCTAGTGCGTTTGCTATGACAACAGTGGCGTGCGTTCGTCTGCGGGTGTTGCTTGCTGCGCTTCGTCCTTCGCGACCCTCTGGTTGCGCCTCTTGCGCATGATACGAATCACAGCCATGACGAGCAGGGAGTTGAGCACCTGAAGTACAAGGATGAGGGCCACCAGGATAGTTGCCAGGATGATGTGCCCTTCACTCACATCCCGACGCTGCCGCGTCTTCAGCAGGACAGCGTAATCGAAGGTGACTAGGGCCGCGCGGAGAACAAAAAACAACTGGTACACTTGCATGGTTGGCACGCTGAACGCCTCTTCTGGGCGGTACAGACACACCAAACCCGCTATAGCCAGCGGGATGGACACTGCGCAGACGCAGATGTTGACCGTGTTCCGAACAGGCATGTCGGACAGCAGGTAGGCGGAGACGCCCAGCTGCGCTGCGCTGATTCCGATTTGACAGACGCACATAATCTTGTTCGTCTGGAACGCAGACGCCTCTTCCTCAGGCGTGAACTCTGTACAGACGGCGGGGAGTCAGCTCAAAGACACATCGCTCCCTCTACAGTGAACCACAGCTCCATACGCACCGCTGTCGTCCTTGGCGGACCCGAGTCCGACGTCCACGCCAGCGACGGAGACGCGGCGCTCGTGGAGCTCGCCTGTAAAAATGACGCCTTCTTGTCAGCGTGCTGCCACCCACAACTTCGCGTGTGAACACAAGCTTCAGCCGTGCTGTGTGTGTGCGCACCGTCGATGGCTTTGGACAGCTCCTGCGACTTGGTCCATTTCCAGCTGGAGGAGACAGAGGGGGGCGGGGACGTGTCAATGCGGGTGCGCGGCCGTTTTTTGGAGGCACAACCTGTGTGGAGAAGTGGCAGGGTTGTTGCAGGGACGGACGCACCCAATCAACACGAGTCGCACAATGACAGACGCCATGGCGGCGTGTCAATCAAGGGGACACACGCGCTGGCGCTCGCCTCAGTGCGGCTCACGCGACTGCTTCAGCAACCGCTTGAGGAGACAACGCCAGCGTGCCCATGGCTCGCCTCACTCCTCTGCACTCGCAATGCAGGGCTGCTAGTGCTTGGCAACCTCACGATACGTGATTCCCGACGCGGCGCTTTGTTTTGCAACGGCGCCAGCGTGGCCGTTTTGGAATCCTTGTCGCCGAGACGAGGCGCGCTGCGCTCCATGTCAGATAAGCCACAGACGCCGCCAGAGAAGTTCCAGCTGCGTCCACATCGGTGCAACGACCGCATCGAGGACGCAATCTTCGTGAGTGTGTACCGTGAAGAGCACCCAGCCTTGTGCCGCGCCCTGACACGCACACGCCGCCTTCTCCTCACCAGGCGTTGTTTGAGGGCACGCCGCGTGGTGACTTCTTCCCCCTCGTCCGTCTCGCGGGGCGGTGTTTCGCCTCAGAGCCAGGCCAGGAGCCAACCGATGAGTTCAGGTTCATACAGCCGCAGACGGGGCCTGTGTTCACGACACTCGCGCCAAGAGGCGTGCGGGGCAGAGTAGAAGAGCGCAAGCAGGCGGAAGTGAAGCAGGCAGCGCCAGTGCCAGTGCCAGTTGAACCTCCTCCTTCACGGTCCTCCTGGTGGCGTCGAAGCGAGACAAGACAAGCGCCGTGAATTGCTGCTTATAGTTGCCTTACAGCCATACGTGTGTCGTCTGTCTATCCTCTTTAGAAGCCACCGCGCTTGCACACCATGAGGGCGTCGTGCACCAGCTGGCAGTGGGAGATGTCGCCGTCCGACATCTCCAGGCACTGGCTGAACGCCTTCATCTGGGCGCCGCACGGGCCCATGGCGGAAGCCTGGGCGGGCGCAGCCTCGCTGCTGGCGTGGCCCTCCACGGCCACAGTGCGCGGCCCCATCACTGCGTCCACTGCACGGTGCGCCATGGCGGAGCCGGTTCCCATGGCCGCGCCCTGCATGACCATGCCAGCTAGACCAGACATGAGGCCGCCAGACTGCTGCGTGTGGTGCGTGCTCGGCGGCGGTGCCGCTGGCGACGTGGGAGTCAGCACCAGAAGACAGAGTCCCGGCACACCGCGCAGCGCGCGAACGACGGGGAGAGACACGCACCCGACCGCGGGGCCGGCGGCGGCGCAGTACGAGCCGCCGGACGAGAGCTGCGGGAGCTGCCTGCGGGCGCAGAGAGGAGACCAACGTTGCACCAGGAGGAATCAGAGGGTGCCACAACGACGGAGGTGCACAGCACACAGCGCGCGGGCACGTGCGCAGGGCTGAAGCCCGTGAGACAGCCACAAGCTGCACGATAAGTGGGCGGTGCGCACCTCGGCCCATGGTTCTTGCGGAGCGTCTAAAGTGACGCCACGTGGGCGGGGAAGCGGTGCATCGCTCCCTTCGCGTGCACAATCGTGTGGGGACAGGCTTGCGCCTGGGCCCTGTGCTGACGCCTGGGCGCGAGCAGGAGTGCTTCGTGGGGTAGGGTGGCTGCCAAACAGAGGCACAGGAAGAGATGGACGGAGAGCTTATAGCTGCCGCATGCGACGGTGACGTGCTGAAGCTGCGTGAACTCATTGGCAAGGGCGCCAACATCGAGGCCACGGACGACGTGCGTGAGCTGGGCTGCATAGCATTGAATGTAGTTGCCTCCTGCCTGACTGGCTTGTGCGCAGTATGGATGGACGCCGCTCCATTCTGCAGCTGAGAATGGCCACGTGGACGTTGTCCATTACCTGGTGGAGAAGGGCGCCAACATCCATGCCAAGGCCGAGGTGCGTGAGCGGGGCTGCCCAGCGTTGCATGTAGTAGCCTCCTGCCTGACTGGCTTGTGCGCAGGACGGAAACACGCCACTCCACTGGGCAGCTGAGAATGGCAATGTGCACGCTGTCCGGTACCTGGTGGAGAAGGGCGCCAACATCGAGGCCAAGAACAAGGTGCGTGTTAGGGGCTGCATAGCGTTGCGTGCCCACTCCCTTCATGCTACGGTGTACTGATTCCTGTTACATACAGGCTGGTGAAACTGCGATGGATTTTGCAAGGAATGATGCAATGCGGGCTGCGATGAGAGAGGCTTTTGCACGTCCAGAGACGGCAGAAGAGCTTATTGCTGCCG
>Ga0164297_10005045_pt1 | contig 11493 bp, 10 predicted proteins | sample GEODES058metaG_FD_113539 | JGI IMG/M metagenome (GOLD analysis project Ga0164297, IMG submission 113539) | Dystrophic lake water microbial communities from Trout Bog Lake, Wisconsin, USA - GEODES058 metaG | ecosystem: Environmental > Aquatic > Freshwater > Lake | place: USA: Trout Bog Lake... | reverse complement strand
TCTCCTGTGTAACCACGGGAGTGTAACCAAGACGCTTTGCCGAATGGCAACAAAGAGACGAAGCAGAATAATTAGGTACTTAAAATATATGGCCTGACTTGCGTCAGAAGAATGTCAAATCAATACAAGCAATATGTTACTTTTAGATTACGATTGTAACTAATGCAACTGAAAATTGTATAATAAAGCGGATACAATCTAATACTATGGTCTCGGTGTTCAATGCCTGTCCTTAGGTCAGCTGTGACGGCGACCATTGCTCTTAAATGTGAGCCTGTTATATCCCTAGCCTATGATTGGCATGAAAGGCTTACGTCGGCTTGTCTCGGCGAGTGAGCATGAAGGAGTTGATATGATCAATGTAACTTTCCCTGATGGCGCCCAACGTTCTTTCCCTAGGGGCACAAGTGGATTTGAGATTGCTAAATCTATTTCGCCATCATTGGCAAAGCGCACAGTGGCGATGGCACTCAATGGTGATGTGGTTGATCTCAATGATGCCATTGAAGCCGATGCGCGGATTGAATTTATTTCGCGTGAAGATCCCCGTGCGCTTGAGCTCATCCGCCATGATTGCGCCCATGTGCTCGCAGAGGCCGTGCAGGCCCTCTATCCCGGCACGCAAGTCACCATCGGCCCTGTGATTGATAATGGTTTTTATTACGATTTTTATCGTGCGCAGCCGTTCACACCCGATGATTTTCCAGCCATTGAAAAAAAGATGCGCGAGATTATTGCGCGCGATGCTGCGTTCAAAAAAGAAATCTGGACGCGCGATCAGGCCAAAGCTTATTTTGAAACACATGGCGAGGCCTTTAAGGTTGAATTGGTTGATGCGATCCCCGCCGATCAAGAGCTAAAAATATATAAGCAAGGCGAATGGCTCGATTTGTGCCGTGGCCCTCATATGACATCAACGGGCAAAATTGGGTCCGCATTTAAATTGATGAAAGTTGCAGGTGCTTATTGGCGCGGCAACTCTGATAATCCCATGCTCTCGCGCATTTATGCGACCGCTTTTGCAACACAAGAAGAACTTGATCTTTATTTGCGTCAATTGGAGGAAGCAGAGCGGCGTGACCATCGTCGTTTGGCACGTGAGATGGATTTATTCCATTTCCAAGAGGAAGGCCCTGGCACTGTATTTTGGCACAGTAAGGGCTGGACATTGTTCCAATCACTCATCAGTTATATGCGCCGCCGTCAGCAAGAAGCGGGATATATTGAAGTCAATACGCCGCAAGTGCTTGATCGTGCCTTATGGGAGACGTCAGGCCATTGGCAGAGCTATCGCGAGAATATGTTTATCACGACAACAGAGGATGAACGCGTCTTTGCTCTCAAGCCCATGAATTGCCCGGGCCATGTGCAGATTTTTAAAAATGGGCTTAAGTCCTATCGTGATTTGCCATTGAAAATTGCGGAATTTGGCACAGTCCATCGCTATGAGCCCTCAGGCGCTTTGCATGGTGTGATGCGTGTGCGTGCCTTTACGCAGGATGATGCGCATATTTTCTGCACCGAAGATCAGATTATGGCTGAGGCTTTGGCCGTTAATGATTTGATCATGTCCATTTATCAAGACTTTGGATTTGATGATGTCGTGCTTAAATTATCAACGCGGCCTGAAAAGCGCGTAGGCTCTGATGATGTCTGGGATAAGGCGGAAGCAGCTCTTAAGCGTGTTCTCGATCAAGTCGCCACGACTGGTATTAAGACTGGAATCAATGAGGGCGAAGGCGCATTTTATGGCCCCAAGCTCGAATATACCTTGCGTGACGCGATTGGACGTGAATGGCAATGCGGGACAACGCAGGTTGATTTTAATCTGCCTGCGCGTTTTGGAGCATTCTACATTGATGCTCAGAGCGAGAAGGTCACACCGGTGATGATCCACCGTGCTATGTTCGGCTCTTTGGAACGCTTTACGGGTATTTTGATTGAGCATTTTGCTGGTCATTTGCCATTATGGCTTTCACCTGTGCAGGCGGTTGTGTGCACAGTCACACAAGAAGCAAATGAATATGGACTTGAAGTCGCCGCGGCTCTGCGTAAACATGGGCTAAAAGTTGAGACTGATCTGCGCAATGAGAAAATCCCATATAAAGTGCGTGAACATTCTCTTGCCAAAATCCCTGTTTTGGTTGTTGTCGGTCGTAAAGAAGCGGCTGAGCGTACTGTCTCCTTGCGCCGCCTCGGGTCAACAGATCAAACCCCGATGAGCCTTGATGAGGCCTTGGCCTCCCTCAGTTTTGAGGCAACACCACCTGATATGAAGCGCAATTGATATTGATGTGGCGCATAGGACATGGGATGCGCCACATTTTTGCTTTGTCAAAGTGTCTCAAAACGCCTTGAAGGTAATGATGGTGCGGGTATCAACAATGCCCGGGATGGTCTGGACTTTTTCACCCACAAAATGGCCGATGTCCTGATCTTTGGGCAAATAGAATTTAGCCAAAATATCATAATTGCCTGCGATTGAATAAATTTCCGAGGCAATTTCCGATTCAGCAAGGGTGGTTGCAACTTCATAAGTGCGGCCTAAAGCGCATTTAATTTCAACAAAAAAGGTTTGCATAAATCCTCCCTTATCAGAGATTGAAACGGATGAGCTTATTGCGTCAAAATATCCACATCGCGGTCCACATTTGATTGAACCGAGAATGTTGTTTGAAAGGTCTTTCCATCACGCCGTGCGATGACAACATATTCGCCTTCTGCGAGCACAAGTGATGGGAATGCGCCAATCATTTCGCGAATGACGTCACCACCAGGTGTGAGAACTGAAAAGCTGGTGTTGGCAAGCGCTTCGCTGCCGGGGCTGTTAACGAGTTTGAGTGTGATTTGCGCCGCTCTATGGCGCAAGGTGACCTCCGTCATTTTGCCGCTTTGAATTGTAACTTCCGCATTGATAACGGAATTGGTCGCATTTGGCGGTAAGCCCGGCGCATTGGTCGAGCCGCCTGTTGCCAGATCAAGATAGGTTGAGACAATGCGATAGGAGCCTTCGGGAAGGCCGATAATGTCATTTGGTTTGGCGCTCGCAACAACTAATTTGGCTTCACGATCTGCACGTTCAGGCACATAAATGGCAAGCGAGATGCGATTGGGCGGGATGGGGCCATCACCTAATACAGGTGAAATGCGCAAGCTGCCTGCATTGAGGGCGAGCTGTTCTGTCGCGGCAAGCCCCGCAAGATTGATGCGTTTGGTGGCGCTCGCAAGTCCATAGCTGACATGGACATAATAAACGGCATTGGGAAGCTGAAAGGCTGGGGCCGCAGCATCGGACGTATCAATCAATGTGCGATTGCCATCAGCGCCCGCGCTTTCTGAGAAGACACGCCAATGCAAGCCTCCTTGGATGCGTGTGTTTTGGCCCGCGATGGTGGCGCTCAGTGACAATACGCCGGTGGTGGCGGGTAAGGCAGGGATTTGTGTATCACCCGATGGCTGGGGCGCGCGCGTTATGGCGGGCTGTGATGCCGGTGGGGCCTGCGCCATAAGTTCCTGCGCCATAAGAATATGTGGCGTAGCAAAGAACAGGGCTGCAGACAGGCAGAGGGAAAAACGTCTCATCATGTCTTGGTCGTTGATCTTTCGCGGCAGGTCAAGCGTTTCACCCTTCCAAAATGGCGCTTTCAAGACAAAAGAGAAAAATTGAGGGATGGGGAATAGACAAAGATTGCTCAGGCGATAAGGCTGGTCCATATGTCAGGGATCAAAAGGACGTGATGAGGTCTATGATGGATGCCAAAACAGCCATGCTTTCGCTTTTGCAGACGCGCCGTTCTGTGCCGCCTCATGCGTTAGCGGGTGAGGGGCCATTGGGTGATGAGCTCAAGACACTTTTAGGCATTGCTGCGCGTGTGCCTGATCACGGCAAATTAGCACCATGGCGGTTTATTATTTTTCAAGGTGCGGGCCAGCAACATTGGGCAGATATTATTGAGGATGTCTTTGTGCAAGATCATCCAAACGCCAGCGCTGAGCAAAAAGCAGCAGAGCGTGCACGCGTCACGCAAGCACCATTCATTATAGCTGTTGTCTCGTCAGCTGCTCCTCATGTTAAAATACCGCAGTGGGAGCAGATTATGTCTGCTGGCGCTGTATGTATGAATCTTCTGATTGGTGCGCATGCCATGGGCTATGCAGCGTCATGGCTTACGCAATGGCATTCTTATGATCGGCGTGTGCTTTCCCGCCTTGGTGTGAGGGAAGATGAGCAGATTGCAGGTTATATTCATATTGGCCATGCCACTCAAATAATTGAAGATCGTGTGCGTCCTGATGTTGAGGCGCTCACTACCTATTTTGCTTAACGAGAGTTGAGGAGACGAGCTTTGTTTTTTGATCCCGCGAAACGCGATAAGACACGTTTGCCACATGATCCCTTTAAGGCGCTTATTGCGCCGCGCCCCATTGGGTGGATCTCAACGATGAGTTTGGATGGCAGTGTGAATCTGGCGCCTTATTCATTTTTTAATGCCTTCTCAGCCGATCCCGCATTGATTGGCTTTTGTAGTGAAGGGCGCAAGGACTCAATGTCCTTTGCCGTCGAAACAAAAGAGTTTGTGTGGAATCTCGCGACTTATGATCTTCGCTTTCAGATGAATGAGACATCGGCCCCTCTGTCGCGCGGGGAAAGTGAGTTCAGCCATGCGGGCCTTGAGACCTTGCCATCGGTATTAGTGCGCCCACCCCGCGTAAAGGAAAGCCCTGCCCATATGGAATGTCGGGTTGTTGATGTGTTTCAATTGCATGATATGAACGGCACTGCGCTGTCACGCCATTTGGTGATAGGGCAAGTCATTGGTATTCATATTGATGATGATTTCATTGATGAGGCAGGCATAGTACAGGTCCCGCGGATGAAACCTATCGCACGCTGTGGTTATCAAGATTATTCCATTCTCGATGAGGTGTTTGCGCTGAAACGTCCGCCCGGTGGTGGCAATGCTGTAGGGGGCGGTTAGGTTTCCCATATTTGCCCTTAATGGTCTTTTTACCATAACCTTTTACACTTCAAGCTACGGGGATATTGCCTCCGGTGTTTGTTGTGTTTGAGGTTAGTGTTGTGCAACAGTTAATTGTTCAGAGATTTTTAGCGTGGGCGAGTTCGGTTGGAAGTGAAGAGCGCGCCAAAGGTGTATATGATCTGACACTTGCCTATCTCCATGGTGGGCTTCGTGAGTCAGAACGACAGGAAATAGTGACTGTTTTAACAGCGCTTCTTGATGATCCCTCTCCACATGTGAAGCGCGCTATGGCTGAAGCTTTGGCTGAACGCGAGGACGCGCCCCGTCACATTATTATGGCTCTTGCCAGTGAGCTCGCCGATATTTCAGCCTATGTATTGTTGCGATCTCCACTTTTTACACCAACAGAATTGGTGGATTTTGTAAGAATGGGAGTGCCATCTGTCTTGATTGCCATTTCCAAACGCAAACATGTGCCCACCATTGTTGCTGTGGCGTTAGTTGAATCTGCGCATGCCGATGTGGTGATGGAATTAGCGCGCAATCATGGCGCCGAATTGTCTGAAGCCTGCCTTCTTAAAATGCTTGAACTCTATGGCAAGGATGGAGAATTCCGTGAGCTATTGTTAGCGCGTCCACAATTGCCGCATGTGGTGCGGCTTGATCTTGTATCGACAACAGCAAATGTCTTGTCATCCTTCGTCAAATTCTGCCAATGGATGTCTGAGGAGCGCAGTGATCGTATGGCGCAAGAGGCCAGCGAACATGCGACATTGCTTATCACCAATGAAATTCCGTCTGAACATACTGAAAGCATGATTGATATCGTCGGGCATTTGCGTCGTTCTGGCCGTCTTACCGCAGGTTTAATTATGCGTGCGTTGATTTTTGGTGAACAGCGCATGTTTGTTGCGGCTTTGTCGGTTTTATCTGGTCAAGCAGTGGGACGTGTGATTGGCATGATGCGCTCACCTTATGGGTCTGCTTTTGTAGCGCTTTATAATAAAGCCGGCATGCCAGATGCTCTTATGCCTGCTTTTCAAATGGCATTAAAAAATCTCGTCAGCAGTGGCGCTGAGCGTTCACACTGGCCTTCGCGTCAGATGATTGCAGATATTTTGGACGTGTGTGAGAAGCTCAAGACACCTGAATTGACATCATTGGCTTATCGCTTGCGCCGCCTTGATGCGGAAGCTGCGCGTCAGGAAGTGCGGGTGATGCGTCAATCCGTTGAGATGTTGAGTGAGACTGCGCCGGTTATTGCGCTTGATGAGCATGACCATCACTCAAAGAAGGCTGCTTAATCAGGTGCCGAATTGCTCGCGTAAAATACGCTCATCAAGGGAATGGCCGGGGTCATGTAAGAGGGTAAGGCCTGTTGCAAAATCCATGGCCACTTCAACGCGGCGGACATCTTTTAGCTCAAAATGGTCAGCTACCGCATTAACGGGACGTTTTTCTGCTTCGAGCACCTCAATGCAGACATGAGCATGGTCAGGTAAAAGCGCACCACGCCAGCGGCGTGGCCTGAATGCTGAAATGGGTGTTAATGCCATGAGTGGGGCATTGAGGGGTAAAATAGGTCCATTGGCTGATAGATTATAGGCAGTTGATCCTGCGGGTGTGGCAACTAATAATCCATCCGCGACCAATTCACTCAAACGTTCTTTGCCATCCACGAGTACACGCAATTTTGCTGCTTGATAGGATTGGCGCAATAAAGAGACTTCATTGATCGCGCGCGCCGTCGATATCGTTCCATCCGATTGTGTTGTTGTCATGATGAGGGGGTGAATGATGGAGGCTTGCGCGCTCTCAAGACGCTCAATTAAATGCATATCTTGATATTCATTCATCAAAAATCCGACAGAGCCGCGGTTCATGCCATAGATAGGCTTGTTGGAGCTCATAAAGCGGTGCAAAGTTTGTAGCATAAAACCATCACCGCCCAGTGCGACAATCACATCAGCGTCATCTGGTTCGCAATGGCCATAATGCCTACTTAAGATCGCGTGCGAGGCATGTGCTTCTTTGGTGTCAGCACATAAAAAAGATATGCGCTTAAATCGCGTTGTGGCCTTATCGGAAGTTTGAGTGGTCATGTGGCGATCATAGGTGTGGGGAGCGATTTGAGAAGCACCTATTATTAGCTGTTTGTGCGCCAATACGGAAGGGGTAGATCAGGCCTAGGCTTTGATCTTAAAAAGCTGAGCTGTGCGGCAAGGGCTAGGCATTGTGTGTAGAAATTGATGCTGGCTTGTCTCAGTAAAGCCTTGTTTTAGAAGCGCGTCGCGGAAGTTGGGCGGGGGCGAGATCAGCGCACTCACAATAATGGTTGTGGCATTGGCTTGATGGGCAAGGCGTATAAGGCCGTCAAGCAAGGCTATTGTCAGTTCTGAGCCCGGGAGATGGCACAGCATGAGATCGTTTATTCTCAAGGTTTTACCATGAGTGAGCAGGCATTCAGTTGTGTAGGCAAATAATCCGTGAATGTAAGCGCGGCTATCAATGAGGCCAATGAGTCCGGATTGTGTAGGGTTTTTCCGTGAGAAGGAGCGGGCATAGCTGGTCCAATTCCTGAGCTCTAGTTTTGGATTATGAGCGCGTGCAAGGGGATAGGCGCGTGTAATGGCAGAGGGCTCAAGGCGCGTTGCTCTGAAATGTGGGATCGAGGGGAGTGGCTCATCTTCCATGCGCCTAGCATTGGAAAAACAGGGATGAAATCATTGACCCAGATCAAGAATCTTTGAGTTATGCGGACTTCATGCTAAAGAGGGATATGTTGTTGAGGAGATGAGCAGGGTCGTGGATATAGAAGCTGTTTCGGATGTTGCGTCGGCCGTTCACCAGCAAGCCGCGCATCAATGCCAAAAAGATCCCCTGTCACATGATTGCGCGCATTGCCGCGTGCGTAATTTGAGTATTTGCGGTGCTTTGACGGATGAAGAAGTCAATGTGCTTGATAAGATCTCTCGCAGCATGTGCTTTGATGCGCGTAGCACTTTATTCGAGCAAGATGAGCCAGCAGATGTCGTCTATAACATCACATCAGGCTCCGTGCGCCTTTACAAACTTCTTCCAGATGGACGGCGTCAAATTGTTGGCTTTGCGTTGCCGGGTGATTTTCTTGGTCTTGCGCTGAGTGAGAAAAATATGTTCTCAGCCGATGCTTTGACTCATGTCACAGTCTGTCAATTTTCGCGCACGGCATTTTCAGCCATGCTTGAACAAAAGCCACATTTTTTACGCCGCCTTCTGTCGATGACCTCGCATGAACTTACGCTTGCGCAAGATCAAATGGTGATTTTGGGGCGTCGCACCGCAGAAGAAAAAGTTGCGGCCTTTTTAATTGGTTTACGCAAGAGATGGGCGCGGTTGAATGCCACCAGCGTGCATATTCCCCTTCCCATGACGCGGCAAGATATTGGCGATTTTCTTGGTCTGACTGTTGAAACTGTTAGCCGTATGCTCACGCGTTTGGCGCGTGAGAAAACCATTGTTATTGTTCCCGATGGCGTACGTTTGCTCGATGTGGCGCGAATTGAATCCATGGTTGAGAACTAATCACCATCTCCACTTCGCTCTCTTGGCTTATGGCGCTTTCTCTTCACTTAATTGATCTTTAGGGTGTGCTTATGACGATCCATGTGTCTGATGAGGCCTTGGCGCAAGAAAAGTTTGGTGTTGGTCAACCTGTCTTGCGTCGTGAAGATCCCGTGCTTGTGCAGGGGCAGGGTGTTTATACGGACGATGTGCAGATTGACGGCCAGCTCTATATGGCCATCGTGCGTAGCTCTGTAGCGCACGGACTTATTAAAAACATCGATATGTCGGCTGCGCGTGCCATGGAGGGTGTGCGCGCTATTTATACAGGCGAGGACTTAATAAAAGCGGGCTATCAACCTTTGCCTGGGCGGGCATTATTCAAAAACCGCGATGGTTCTGAAATGAAGCGGCCTGCGCGTTATGCGCTGGCGCTTGAAAAGGTGCGCTTTGTGGGTGACCCCATTGTCTGCGTGGTGGCGACCTCGCAAGCCCTCGCGCAAGAGGCTGCGGAAGCCGTTGTGGTTGAGATTGATGAATTACCTGCGGTGATTGATCCGCGTGATGCGCTTAAAGATGGTGCTCCCCAGCTCTATGATGATATCCCGCATAATCTCTCGCTTGATTATCATTGGGGCGAGAGCGAGAAGGTTGATGCGGCATTTGCGCGTGCAGCTCATGTCACGCGCTTGCGCATGATTAACACACGCGTTGTCGTCAATGCCATGGAGCCACGCTCTGTGCTTGCGCATTATACCAGCAATGACCAGCGTTTTACTGTCTATATTCCCTCGCAAGGCGTGACGGGCCAAAAAACAAATCTTGCTGAGATTTTCAATATAGATGAACAAAATGTGCGCGTGATCGCGAAAAATGTTGGCGGTTCCTTTGGTATGAAAGGGTCGATTTTTCCCGAATATGTCTGCGCTATGCATGCAGCACGCGAATTGGGTTGTGCGGTGAAATGGACCGACGCGCGCAGCACAAGTTTTGTCTCAGATCATCATGGTCGCGATCAGGATTATGAGGGCGAATTGGCGCTTGATGCTGAAGGTCATTTTTTGGCTATTCGCATGCGTGGCTTTATTAATGTGGGCGCTTATTTATCGCCGATTTCACCATTGTTTTCGACCTTTAACATCGTCAAACATGTTAACAGTGCTTATCGCATGCCATTGATTGAAGTCTCAGCACAATGTGTGGTTACCAATACTGTGCCCATTACGGCTTATCGTGGCGCGGGGCGGCCTGAGGGCAATTATTATATGGAGCGGCTGATTGAATGTGCGGCCATTGAGATGGGAATTGATGCGCTTGATTTGCGCCGCCGCAATCATATCCAACCTCAGGAGATGCCTTATAAAGCGGCCTGTGGCTCTACTTATGACAGTGGCAATTTTCCCGCTGTTTTGGAGCGCGCTTTGGAGTTGTCGGATTGGGATGGTTTTGCGGAGCGCCAAAAGCAATCAGCTGCGCGCGGCAAATTGCGTGGGCGTGGAGTTGGGCAATTTGTTGAGACCACAGCGCCTCTCGTCAATGAGCTCGGCGCGATTCATTTTGAAGCTGATGGCACAATTACGTTAATCACGGGAACGCATGACCATGGGCAGGGCCATGCCACAAGTTTTGCGCAGATTATCAGTGAAAAATTAGGTGTGCCTTTTGCGCGCATTCGCTTGATGCAAACGGACACGGACCAAGTTGCCTCTGGCGGCGGCACGGGCGGTTCAAAATCTCTGCTCTCCAGCGGGACTGCTTTTGTTGAAGCAAGCAAGAAGGTCATTGAAAAGGGTCGTTTGGCCGCGTCCTTCATGCTGGAGACGGATGTCGCAGATATTGAATTTGCCAAAGGTCAATTTAGGATTATCGGCACAGATCGTGCGATTTCGGTCCTTGATCTCGAGCACAAATTACGCGCCCATAATTTACCGGAAGGATGCCCCACAACGCTCAGTGTTGATTATGTTCATGCGGCAACGCCTGCAACATTTCCAAACGGCTGTCATATTGCTGAAGTGGAAATTGATCCGCAGACCGGTGTAACAGAGGTTGTGGCTTATACGATGGTGGGTGATTTCGGCACTATTGTAAATCCTATCATTGTGAAGGGCCAATTGCATGGTGGAGTTGTGCAGGGGCTTGGGCAATGTTTGATGGAAAACACAATCTATGATGCGCAGGGCCAATTATTAACGGGCTCATTTATGGATTATGCCATGCCCCATGCGAGCGATGTGCCTCAACATATGATTTATGAATCCATGCCTTTCCCTGCCACAACAAATCCCTTGGGCGTGAAGGGATGTGGTGAGGCGGGATGCGCGGGCTCTATGGCATCAATCATGAATGCTGTTGTGGATGCGTTGCGCCCTTATGGTGTTAAGCATTTTGATATGCCGGCATCACCACAGCGTGTGTGGCAAGTGATCCAGCAACACCAAGCCTAAATATTTAGGCTTTGGTGCGAATGGCAACGATCATGTCACGCACTTTTTTTTCTGCCTGTGCCGTGAGCGCTTTCATATCTGTTGTGCCATGGCAGGCGATCGGTTCGCCAAAACTGATGTGACATTCAATAGGCGCTTGGCAGATAATGCTCCAGATGTGCGGAACTAAATCCATATCGCCATACCATGCAATATCAGCACGCTCATGCCGCCCCAGAGGCATGCCCCAGCGGCCACGATAATAAATTGCGACAGGCTGGATATATGCGGTTTTATGCGGATGCGCTTCGGCTGCTTGCGCGGCTGCGCGCGCATGAGATGAGCGAAAGGGATGGATGCGTGTGCCATTTGAGCTTGTGGCTTCCGCAAACAACACAATTGGATCATGCTGCGCCATGGCTTCCGCAATTTTTTGATTCACACGAGGAATGGTTGAGCGTTTGCCGCGTTCAACAAAAATAGTGCGTTGAAGTCGTGCAAAAAAACCAAATAAAGGCCAACTTGCCACTTCTGATTTCGCG
>Ga0164297_10005044_pt1 | contig 11494 bp, 7 predicted proteins | sample GEODES058metaG_FD_113539 | JGI IMG/M metagenome (GOLD analysis project Ga0164297, IMG submission 113539) | Dystrophic lake water microbial communities from Trout Bog Lake, Wisconsin, USA - GEODES058 metaG | ecosystem: Environmental > Aquatic > Freshwater > Lake | place: USA: Trout Bog Lake... | reverse complement strand
TCAGGGATTTCGTTATAGGACAAAACTGTGATGTCGTTTACTCTGTAGCGAACTGCTTTAGAGAGCCATCCGCGAACGATGGGGGAGACCACGAGCACAGCTGGGTTACCTTCCTCTTCCATTTTCCGTGACCCATTTCTGAGTGCTGCAAAAAGTCCCTCAGCCAATCCAGGCTCAAGCACAACGGGCTGACCGGGCTGGCTTTGTTGAAGGATGTTGTGAATCATCTGCTCAAGACCTGGATCTAAGGTCATGACGGATAAATTGTTTTTATCGTCAACCAAACTTTGCATGATCATGCGACCTAACTTGGGACGCACCGCGGCCGTTAATTGATCAGGATCCGTATTTCTAGGTGTCATCTCAGAGAGCGTCTCAGCGATGGTACGCATATCCCTTATTGAAACACCCTCTAATAGCAAGTTCTGGAGAACTTTGGTGAATGCGCCAAGTGTTAGCTTGCCAGGAATCAAGTCCTCAACGATCTTAGGTGACCTTGCGGCTAATTTATCCAAGAGTTGTTGAGCTTCGTCGTGGCTGAGCAAATCTGACGCATTCTCACGCAAGACTTTGTTTAAATGTGTAGCAATTGCAGTGCTTGAATCAACCACTGTATAGCCAAGTGTTCTTGCGTGATCGCGTTGTGAGGGCTCAATCCACACAGCTTCGAGTCCAAATGCAGGCTCTTTGGTATCGATACCTTGGAGCTTGCCGTAGACTTGACCCGGATTGATTGCTAACTCACGACCCACTTTGATCTCGCCCTTGCCCCTCACCACGCCTTTGAGCACGATGTTGTAGGTATCGGGGTTAATGTTTAAATCATCTCTAATACGAACAGGTTGGACCAAAAAGCCAAGCTCAGCGGAGAGTTTTTTCCTAACTCCTTTTACCCGACTCATTAACTCACCACCGGTCTCTGGGTTAACCAAAGGAATCAGTCCATATCCAATTTCAAGTCCAATCAAGTCAACCTGATCCACATCATCCCAGCCAAGCTCCTTGGGTGCCTCCACCTTTGCAGCGGCCTGGGTTGCAGCCTCCTCGCTCGCCTCTTGCTCGACCTCGGTACGAATTACCATCAAACCCATACCCGCTGTAGCGGCTGCAAGTGTGACGAACATCAAATGGGGCATGCCGGGCACCAAGCCCAAGGCCATCAAAATACCGGAGGAAATAAAGAGTGCTGCTGGATTAGAGAACTGTGACTTAGCCTGCTCAGTCATTGACTCAGAGGTTGTCACGCGGGTCACAATAATTGCGGTTGCAAGCGATAGGAGCAGTGAAGGAATCTGAGCAACCAATCCGTCACCAATGGTCAAGAGCACATACAGGCGCCCTGCCTCACCCACTGGTAAGTTGTGCTGGAGCACACCAATTGCCAAACCACCCACCACGTTGATGATCAAAATCAGTAAACCAGCGACGGCGTCACCACTCACGAATTTAGAGGCACCATCCATGGATCCAAAGAAATCTGATTCTTGGGATAAGACCTCGCGGCGCTTTTTAGCTGTTGCTTGGTCAATCACACCTGCATTCAAATCTGCATCGATTGACATTTGTTTACCTGGCATCGCATCCAAGGTAAAGCGAGCGTTCACTTCTGATACACGTCCCGCACCTTTGGTGACCACAATAAAGTTGATGATCATCAAAATTGCGAAAATAATGAATCCAACCACATAGTTACCGCTGATAACGAATTCACCAAAAGCTGCAATCACCTTACCCGCAGAGTCATGCCCTTCATGACCGTTCACCAAAATCACACGACTAGAGGCCACGTTCAGCGCCAAGCGAAGCATGGTGGCAAATAACAAAACCGATGGGAAGGAGGAAAATTCGAGCGGGTTTCTCGTACTAATGGCAATCATGATGATCACCAAACTAGAAACGATGTTGAATGTGAAGAAAAAGTCCAAAATAATGGACGGCAAAGGAATAACCAACATAGCCATAATCAACAACACAAGCGCTGGGATTCCCAGACCTGAGTAATCAAATTTTGCTAAGTTCTGTCGAATCGTTGACAGGGATAAGGTTGACATTTCCGTTTTTTCCAGTTTTTTGAATCGTTTAGTATTCTTTTTCTAGTACAAATATTGCACCAGTACAACACATAAGCAATCGATGTGCCAACCCAGTCTAGTAAGGTATTCAGACACCCCCTGACTAATTAATAAGGATGCGCATCTGTGCCGACCGTTTTCAGGTCAATTAACACTTCAATCACCGGCTTGCATTAAGAATGGATTGGTCAGCGCTTTTGATCATCCGGAAAAAAAACTCAAAAACCTAAAACCTAAAAACCGCGCAGGTTCACAAATTCATAAATGCGCTCCGGCTCACCCAACTCTTGGGTCGCTAAGTACGGTTGCACACACCGCCCCCGAGGTCTGGCTTGTTTAATGCTTTGTTGTTGGTGAATCCTTAACCGGCCAAGAAGCCTGGGAAAAGCGGCAAGGATTTGCCGGTCACGATTTTTGCTTTACACGGTGCGTAACTCTGCTAATTTGAAAAGCTTTAATACTTATGAGTCTTTCATCACTGTTTAATTTGCCCAGCGCACCCGCCCAGCTATTGTCTGAAAGCGGCTCTGCTGCTCATAACTCTGCCAATGCGAGCAACGCCTCCGCGCCGCAGGGGGATGCTTTTGCGACCTACATGGCGCAACAAATGAGCAAAGGGCAGTTCTCAAACTGGCAAAACCTGACCAGTGCATTAGCCAACCAAAACGCCCTGGGCTCGAATGCTTTGAGCGGATTCGGTCATTTATCCACAGACCCAACAGCAGGATTTGGTCCTGCTCACAACGCCTCTAGTTTGGGCGAGCCCACTTCACAGCCTTCACAGCCTTCACAGTCTTCACAGTCTTCACAGACAACCCAGTCTGGACAATCTTCTAGTAGCGCTGCGAATTCCTCTAACAGTGCTAATTCTGACTCCTCAAATACCTCTAGCTCTTCGAATAACTCCCAAGCCAGCAACTACGCTGCCTACAGAAGGCTACATCAATTAAATGGCGATCAAACGCTTTTAGGCGACTCCATCGACTCCGGCGATGGCCAAGCCAGTACTGACAATACAGCTGAGAGCGGCACTTCGCTCTCCACCAATGATTGGTTGTTGAGCGCCTCCACTGCTCGCTTGTCTAGCCAAGATGCAAGCTCAGCAAACGCTGCAGACGCTGCCAACAACCCAGCCTCAACGCTTGCTAAACTTGCCAAAACCGGCACCCAAAACTCAAGCACGCCTGGCACCTTGCCTGTCGTACTCCCCTCCATTGGCGCGGCGCTGCAGGCCCAACAAAACGCAGCCAAAGCACAAGCCAATTTAACCGCTACGGACGGCAAAGAGCCCCCCCTAAAGACCACCTCACTCAGCGACAAAATCCAACTCATAACACCCAACCAAGCTGACACCAATCCTCAAAGTTTGGTATCGTTTGCAAAAGACATGGGTTTGAATGATTCCCAAATTCAACAACTCTTTGGAACCGATGCAGCCAAAGCGGTCTCAAACAGCGTGCAGGGCGCATCTGCACAAACGGGCTCAGCCTCAACCGCTGACATCATCGGCTCCGGTGCTGGCTCCGGCGCGGCGCTTGCATCTAGCACCACAGCAGCGAGCACAAGCACCTTGTCCACTGGCGCTTTCAGCACCCACGGACTGATCAGCACCGACGCTGCCTCAGGCACACTCTCGCCCGTTGCAAGCAGCGTGCTTGGACAGTTGAGTAATCTGCAAGTTCAAATCGATCAAGCGCCTGGTGCAACGGGTATCCAAAGCGATGCAACGGCTACGACCTTGGCTGAATTAAGCGCTGCACAACTCCAAAGTGCCTCTGGTGCGAGTGCATTTAAAGCCGCCGGCGTAAGCGGCCTAAACGGCGTAAGCGCACCTGGCACCAGCAGCGCAACCCCAGTGAGCACGCTTGAGATACTGTCTGAGATGGATGCAAGCCTCAGACCTGAGGATTTGGCCGCGTTAGAGGCGCATTTCACAAACACAGACCGGAGCAAGGGTGCTTTTAGTTTTGGAACAGAAAAGTCTGGCTTCACAATTGACATGAACACTGCTTTGACCAACATGGGCTCGGACGGTCAAGCGACGGCGGCTACACTGGGTAACGCATCTGACGGCTCAGGCAACGGATCAAACGCAGGCTCAGGCTCTAACGGTGAATCCAACTCACAACAAAATAACAGCAACTTGCCAGCGGATATGGCAGGTGCGTACGAGAAACTCAGCAACAAATTTGCCGATGAAGTCTCCAATCGCTTGCAACAACAGTTTGCTCAGGGCCAGTGGAAAATGAAGTTTGCCCTCAGACCCACAAGCCTGGGGATCGTAGATATTCAGCTAGAGATGAAGGACGGAAAGTTAGCAGCCAACTTCCAGTCCAATAACCCACTGACCCAGCACTTGATTCAAAATAATAGCCATCAGCTCAGAAATGCGCTTCAAGGCTCGGGTATCGCCCAAAGTTCCGTCCAAGTCGGATCGGGACAAACGAATGGTCAAGGAACCCACTCTGGTCAAAATTCTGGTGTACCCTACACCTATCAGAGCAATCCATTGAACACTCAAGCCGCGACGACTGAAGAAATTCCACCTGCTGACGATTTAAGCATTACGAAATCGTCTAAAAGTGATTCACAACTTGATATTTTTGCCTAACTTTTAGGCTATAAGAGGAGATTGAAATGGCTACAGCCAAACCCGCAGAACCCGCAGCAGAAGAAGGCACGGAAGAGCCGAAAAAGAAGAAACCGATTCTGCTCATCGTTGGTGTCGCAGTCGTCGCAGTCGTTGTCTTGATCAGCGTTGCCTTTGGAACACTTTGGTTCTCTGGCTATTATGAGAAAAAAGCAGAGCTCGCGGCTATGGACAAGCTCGAGGAGTTGGAGGCTGCGGCCACCAAAGCCAAGGATGAGGCGCCTGTCAAAATCAAGAAAGAGGCACCTGAGGAAACTCGCTTTGAGAAAAACTACATGCAACTCGACAAAGAGTTGATGACCAACATCACCGACTCCAAGAAAGTCATGGTTGTGCAAATCGCCCTCATGACCCACTATGACAGCCGTGTTTTTGACAACGTCAAGAAACATGAATTTGCACTCAGATCAGCCATGCTAGACGTCATGCGTCAAACGACTGAGTCTGAGACCAAGAAACCCGAATTCAGGAAAGAACTCGCAGCCAAGCTTAAAGAGACCATGAATGGTTTGCTCGAAGAGTACGAGGATTTCGGCGGCATTGAGGAAGTATTCTTTACCTCCTTTGTAATGCAATAACAAAATAAATGTATGGCAACCAACCGAGCTAACCTTTTATCGCAAGATGAGCTCTCTGCGCTAGCAGAGGGGCTTAAAGACGGCAGTCTGGAGACGGACACCGGCTTTAACACCTCGGTGCGCGTTAAAAAACATGATCTAGCCAGTGAGAACAGTACGCTTGGCGTAAACGTCTCCTCGATCGATATGATCAACGAGCGTTTCATCAGGATGTTCAGGCTTGGGTTGTTGGAAGTTTTAAGGACCACACCGCGGGTCAACCCCTCACGCGTTCAAATCTTAAAGTTTGGAGATTACTTAAAGATGCTCAAACCGCCTCTTGCGGTTAATACCATTCGGATCAGCCCTCTAAGGGGTTACTCCGTTGTGATCATCGATCCAAACGTAGTCTTCAGCTCCCTTGACAGTTTCTTTGGCGGTTTTGGTAAAGGCGTTGGTGAGTTACCCCCTGGGCGTTTATTTACCGCCACCGAGACCCGAATCATTAACATCATTCTTGAAGTCTTCTTTAAGTCATTAGAAGAGGCTTGGTCCCCTGTGATGGAGATCGAGTGCGAGAAAGTAAGCTCTGAGATCAACCCTCAGTTTGCTCAGATTGCAGATGAGAATGATCTTGTCGTTTTAAGTCGCTTTGAATCAGATGCAACATCATCTGGAGGCAAAGGCTTTATGGATTTGGTGTACCCGTACGCCACCTTAAAGCCTATGCGAGAGCTGCTTCGCAACCGGGTCCAAACGGGCGACGGAGACGAGGAGTCAGACAAGAAATGGGCAGAGGACTTGGCGATTGCTGTGGGTGATGCCTACATTGATATTCAAGTTTTAATGGGCAACCTTAAAACCACTTTGTACCATTTAAAAACAATGAAAGAAGGAGACTTGCTCTTCTTCAAAAAACCAGAACACGCACAACTCATTGCCAAAGGCGTACCCGCATTTGGCGTCAACATTGGAACAAGGGGCTCCAATGTTGCTGTAAGAGTTGAGGAAATCGTAGTCCCTGGACAAGATTAATAGCGGGAAAAAACCATGAACGACACCACAGAAAATCCCAAAGCTGACGAAGACTCAGATGCAACCGTAGACGCAGAGGCAAATGCTTCCTCAGCTGGAGCCACCACTGCGGAGAAGCCCCCACTGGGACCCTCCCCAAGTGATTTTGAGATGAGCAATCCCGGCAACATCGACCCCGAGGTGCTTCAAAACATTTCCGTCTCCCTTGCCATTGAAGTGGGTCGTACACAAATCAAGATCAAAGATTTAATGCGCCTAACCCAGGGCAGTGTTGTAGAGCTTGACAGAATTGCGGGCGAGCCCCTAGATTTGTTGGTGAATGACACTGTGGTTGCGCAGGGTGAGGTCGTACTTGTCAACGACCGCTACGGCATTCGACTGACAAGGGTTGTACCGTCTAGCGACCGCTTAAAGTCACTCTAATTTGAGCCTCAAGGGTGCTGGCTTTGCTGGACCCTTTTGCTTGCATAAACTTAGTCTGCAAATTTTATTGCCCAATATTCCTTGCACAATCTCTTTTTGCTAGAACTCAATTTGTAGAGTCAATCCCATGTTTATGAGGCTCTTTGTCTGGCCCTTACCCGCGCTACTGGCGTGGGGACTTGCATGGACTTGTTACTTGTTGCTCGAGTCTTTAGGAATGTCCAGTATGTGGGCGTTCTTAGGAGGGACACTCTTTAGCGCACTGCTCTCTAACCTGGGCACAACGCTTTGGAGGCGTTGTTTAATCGTGCTCGGGTTCCCCTTGTCTCAACTCCTCATCAACTCGACCGTGATGAGTATGCCCCCTCTTGCCTGGCTTGGGCTGGTCTTGCTCATTGCTGCAGTTTATCCATTAAACGCTTGGAGCGATGCACCACTGTTTCCAACACCCTCAAAAGCATTGGTGCAGGTTCCTGAGCATATCAAACTTGGCGTGGGTGCAAAAATACTGGACGCAGGTTGCGGCTTAGGGGACGGTCTAAAGGCACTGAGGTCCGTATATCCTCAAAGCGAATTCTGCGGCTTGGAGATGAGCTGGCCGCTGCGGTTTTTTAGCGCCTTGCGTTGCCCTTGGGCGAAGATTCGGCAGGGCAACATTTGGCTCGCTGATTGGAGCGAGTTTGATATGGTTTATATGTTTCAACGACCCGAGAGCATGCCAAAAGCAGTTGAAAAAGCCAGCCAAGAACTCAAAGCAGGCTCATGGCTTGTGAGTCTTGAGTTTGAGGCGAGAACCTTAAAGCCCAATGCGCTTGTTTATGGATCCGATGGGAGACCGGTTTGGATGTACCGTGCACCGTTCACAATTTTGTAAACATCACACGTCTGTTGTGCGGGAATTTTTAAGCGCTGCGCATACAAGATTATAGAAAACTACTAAGTCTCTACTAAGCCTCTACTAAGCCTCTACTAGACCTTTTCTAGACACGCATTGGTCTTCCATTAGAGCTACCTTGTACAACACTCCCCAGTAAGCGCTTTTAGGTGATTCATCCCTGCGCTCCAGCCCATGAGGGTTATTGCTTGCACAACTCTATGAAACTTCTCCAAGCAACTACGAAATTTACTTCGCTGAGCGGCGATTAACCCACTCGCTTGGACATTTCTAATTTTTTAATGCACCGGTTAAGGTTGCGCTTTAAATCGAAAGAGTGGGAAGTTGGAAATTGGAAGTGAGAAGTCATAATGCAGGCTAGTAAAACCCCAGGCTCGTTTAGGAGGGTACTCGGCGTCCACCGAGTACCTGCACTTGCCTTCAATTATTACTGTGTTGCGCTTATTTTGCGTCCATTAAAGTCTTGAACAGGTCTTGCATTGACTTTGAAGGGGAACTTGTTGATCTGACCCTTAGAGAGCTCGATCGGCGTCTTTAATACATAGTTCATCACACCTTCGGTACAAGGCGGTGTGGATAATGATCCTTCGTAAGTGAAGTGACCCATATCTGCTGGCAAAAGAGTGGAGGGATTAAAAGTTACTTTAGGAGGAGCGTACTCCTCTCCCTCTTTTTTGTCCTTAGGTGGAAGGTTGGTCCAAAGCACTTTGATGCCTGGATTTTCCTTACCCTCATTGACCAACACAGCTAAGACGGCCAATTTACCTTTCTTATTTTTGTGTACCAGGTGCACAACCATTGCGGAGGGTTTACCGTCGATTTCCTCTTCACTTGGGCGGTGGAAATGAACATCAACCAACTGATAAGCGTCCTTATTAACCATTAAAGTACTGCCCGCTTCTGGGTTGATTTGGATGGTGTGCCCTGTGTTCACGATCTTTAAAGCGCCTTCCTTATAGTCAGCGGTTAAAGTTTCTTTTGATTTCTCAAAGGGTCCAATGATATTGAGCGGTGCTTGCTTCTTGCCTTTAGCGCAAGTTGGGAAATTGCCCCCCCAGTGCTCTGGTCCAGTGTCTCCGTCGTAGCCCCACTTAAAAGCGTCTGGGCTTATTTCTTTGACAGGTTTCTCCGAGTCGGCGTCACCTTTTACAGGTACACCGTCTCGGTTACAGTCAGCCAAGACTGTTACTTTTTGACCTGCTGCGACGAGTGCGTTTTGAGCTGCACAAACGGTCTGCAGTCTTGTGTTCCACTCGGCAAGTTCAAGCGTCTTTTGAAAAGCGACAATCGTGTTAGGGTCGTTCACACCGTTGGTTAGCATGCGAATCGCACCAAGCCCAACTTGTCGGTCTGCGCTTAAGGATTTTTCCTTCTTGTACAAAGCATCCACATCAGAGAGCACAACCCCGTTGGCAAACGCAGACTTCAAAGCATCGAGTTGACGCTGATCTTGGACCAGAGGTCCAATCTTCGCTTTGGTTGCGTCAAGCTCCTCTTGAAGCTTATCCAAAGCTTCCTTGGTCTGATCAAGTTCCTCAGAGGACTGGGTCAAATCATCAGAGATGTGTTTTTTACCCGTGTAATTGGTATATGCAAAAGCCGCTACGGCCACCAACACAATGGCGAGCAAGATTTCAACGATGATGCGTAAATACTTTTTCATAGCAGTTCACATTAATTGGTAAAGTCATTAGGTTCAGATGATCTTAAAGATCACGCCAAATGCGACAGCTCACCAAGGAGCTCGCAAAAGGTGTCGTCTATGCAGTATCGGCGCGAGCGCACCAAAGCTTTAATTCACCCCTAATGAATACTTTAATACTCCAAATAGATTCAAACTCAGCCTAACATGGAGTTGCACCACGCGTATTTACATACAAAGCGTACAAGGAATGACTTGCCGCCATATACAAACGGTTTCTCTTAGTCCCTCCAAAGCACAGATTTGCACAGCGCTCGGGCAGATGAATGTGTCCAATGGGTGTCGCATCAGGGGCAAACACCCTAACCCCGTCCATCCCCTCCCCCATTCCCCAACCCGCCCACAAGTTACCGTCCTCATCGCACCTAAATCCGTCGGGGGTCGAGCCTTCCTCTGGCTGGAGAAACACCCGGTCGTTGGAGAGCCGACCATTCTCGCTGACATCAAACAAACGGATTCGTCTGGGAACGGCGCCCGACTCTACAACGTAGAGCAGGCGTTCATCGGGTGAGAAGCAAAGCCCATTGGGTCGCTCAACGCTTGTGCAGACGGCTTCGATTTTTCCGCTGCGCGGGTCCACCCTGTATATATTGGTGGGCAACTCCTGTTCGGCGGGCGCACCCTCGTACCACCCAAGGAGCCCAAAAGGCGGATCTGTAAACCATATTGAGCCATCAGATTTGACAACGATGTCGTTTGGCGAGTTGAGTCTTTTACCCTCAAAGGAGTCAGCTATCACGGTCACTGAGCCGTCGTACTCGGTTCGAGTAACACGCCTTGCTGCGTGCTCACAGGACAAAAGTCTGCCCTCGCGGTCTCTCGTGTTGCCATTGGCGATGTTAGAGTGGGTTCTGTAAACACTAGCGCTTTGGCTGGTTTCGTCCCACTTCATGATCCTCTCGTTGGGCAAATCACTCCAAAGCACGTAGCGTCCGTCCCCAAACCAAACAGGTCCCTCAGACCATCTACAGCCGGTATACAAACGCTCAACAGAGGCGTGAAAAAGTCTGTACTTTAAAAACCGAGGATCCAACACCTCCACAGCAGGGTCGGGGTAGCGTGGTGACGGGTTCCAAGAGGTTTGTTGCATTTTTAACTCTAAAAAATTAAAACCAGATCTTAACCCCTAACAAATAAGGTCACAAGTGGCGAGTCCCCAACCTGTCTGCTCCAGTGCCCGTGTATTTTGGGATCAAAGCTGGCACCCTGGGGCAAAAGATCAGCAGAGTAAAAATGCTCGCCTGGTGAGAACGTTTTTGATGAGCCGTCTTGCAGACCAATTTGCATCTGACCGCTCAAAATAAAGACCCACTGCGGGTGGGGACTGACATGAAACTCGCTCCTAAATCCAACTGGACTGTGCCTGAGTTGATAGCCACCACTTTGCATGAGCGCAGACAATCGGGCTTGCTCACTGCCTTGGTCTAGCTCTATCCATTCTTCACCAAACTCGGCGAAACCGTTGTCGTTGGTGAATAGTTTTATTTGTTTAAATTTCATAATTTTTTGAAGCTGATAAAAAAACACTGCACCCGCCAAGGGTAACCTAAATAAGTAACACACCAGTGACCCTACAAAGCCACGCAAACCCTTAAAGAATGTGCACACTGGGAAACCAGTAACGATGCGTGACCGACTCGCGCACCCTAGCGGCTGGACACAGCAAAGGTTTTAAAAAATCTTTTATCAGTCTAAAAACGCGCGATCCCTTACAATAGGGTCTCTTTAATTAACAGCCCTTGGGTATAAGCCATGCACCGCTGCAAATCAAATACGGTACTTGAATCATGAGCCGCAAAGTTTTCATTAAAACCTTTGGCTGCCAGATGAATGAGTACGATTCAGACAAAATGATCGACGTGTTAGCTCTAGACGGGGGCTATGAAAAAACGGACGACGTTGACGAGGCTGACCTCGTCCTCTTTAATACTTGCTCGATCCGAGAAAAAGCCCAGGAGAAAGTTTTCTCAGACCTTGGGCGCGTTAAACATCTCAAGAAAAAAGGCGTTCAAATCGCTGTTGGCGGGTGCGTTGCAAGCCAAGAGGGCGCAAGCATTATTCAGCGAGCGCCCTATGTGGACGTGGTCTTTGGTCCTCAAACGCTTCACCGCTTGCCAGAGTTACTCAAAGCACGTGACAGCACCAACAAACCCCAGGTTG
>Ga0164297_10005043_pt1 | contig 11494 bp, 12 predicted proteins | sample GEODES058metaG_FD_113539 | JGI IMG/M metagenome (GOLD analysis project Ga0164297, IMG submission 113539) | Dystrophic lake water microbial communities from Trout Bog Lake, Wisconsin, USA - GEODES058 metaG | ecosystem: Environmental > Aquatic > Freshwater > Lake | place: USA: Trout Bog Lake... | reverse complement strand
TTGCGGCTTTGCCGCGGGCGCAGCGGGTGTTGCGGCCGCTGGGGCGGATGTTGGGGGTGGAGGTGGGGCCGGTGGTGGTGCGGGTGCGCAAGCCTCGGGTGCCGGTGGTGCGGAGGCCGCGGGTGAAGAAGGAGAAGCCTTGGTCTCCCGGGCCGATCCGGGCGGCTTGGTGGCCGGCAAAACGCGGCTGAGGCGACGGGGTGGTTTTGTGGCTATTTCGTTACGATATCGGAATATATCCCGGCGTGGCGCTGGATTGCCGGGCTGGGCGGGCCATGACAATGGGGGGAATTGGGCGTGCGTCTTTGTTAATCGCCTTTTTGCTTCATTTTTTCAAAAGAGAAGTGCTGCTCTTCTGATTTTCAATTTCTCTATCGCATCTCCTTCAGCGGGGCTAGAGTTCTCCATCATGCGAACGAATTTTCCCGTTTGGCTGTTTCGGTTGGCGCTGCTGGTGCTGGCGGGCGCGGTTTCTGCTTGTGGGGCCGGGGCGCCGTCTACGGCGGGGGTGACGGCAGCGGTACGGCAGCCGGGGATTAACTGTGCGCCGTTTGCGCGCGAGCTGTCGGGCGTGGCGCTGTATGGCGAGGCGGCGGATTGGTGGGGTGCGGCGGCGGGGCGGTATGGGCGCGGGCGGGTGCCGCAGGTTGGCGCGGTATTGGTGTTGCCGCGCCAGGATCGGTTGCCGAGCGGCCATGTGGCCGTGGTGTCTCTGATATTGGCCGCCCGGCAGATCAAGGTGATTCAGGCGAACTGGGAGAAGGATGTCGTCGATCAGGATCAGTTGGTGGTGGATGTCTCCGAGCGCAACGACTGGTCCGCGATCCGGGTTTGGTATCCGCCGGTGAACCAGATGGGCGCGCACCTGTATCGCGCCACCGGGTTTATTGCTCCGCCGCAACCGGTGACGCAGGCGGAGTTGGCGCGGGCGGTGGCGGCGGCGACGCGGTTTGCGATGGACACCACCGGCCGGCCGCCGCCGCGGGCGCGGCGGTATGCGGCCAATAACTAGCCCGGCGCGATTAGCCGCGGCGGGCGATGGCGGCGGTGACGGTATTTTCCAGCAGGCAGGCGATGGTCATCGGGCCGACGCCGCCAGGGACGGGGGTGATGATGCCGGCGATGGGCAGGGCTTCGTTATAGGCGACATCGCCGACCAGGCGGCCATCGGGCAGGCGGTTGATGCCGACATCGATGACGGCGGCGCCGGGTTTGATCCAGTCCCCGCGCACCATTTCCGGGCGGCCGGTGGCGGCGATGAGGATATCGGCGCGGCGGCATTCTGCCGGCAGGTCCTGGGTGCGGGAATGGGCGATGGTGACGGTGGCATCCGCATTGGTGAGCAGGGCTGCCATCGGTTTGCCGACCAGGACGGAGCGACCGAGCACGAGGGCGCGGGCGCCAGCGATTTTGACCCCGGCCTGGGCGAGCAGGTGCATGACGCCGCGCGGGGTGCAGGGTTCCAGCCCCGGGCGGGCGGCCATGAGGCGGCCGGCGCTGATTGGGGTGAGGCCGTCGACGTCTTTCGCCGGGTCGATCGCGTCAAGCACCGCCTGCATGCTGATCTGCCGGGGCAGCGGCATTTGCACCAGGATGCCATCGACGGTTGGGTCCGCGTTCAGGGTGGCGATTTGCGCCAACAGATCGGCCTGGGCGGTATCGGCGGGGAGGTGGATGGTGCGGGCGGCGATGCCGACCTGGGTGGCGGCGCGATCTTTGCTGCGGACATAGACGCGGCTGGCGGGATCATCGCCGACCAGCACCACGGTGAGGCCGGGTTGGAAAGCGAGGCTGGCGACGCGGTTGGCGATGGTGGCGCGCAGGGCGGCGGCGACGGCTTTGCCGTCGATCAGGGTGGCGGTCATAGGGCGGCGAGCCTTTCGATGATGCTGGCCGGGTCGCCGGCCACGCGGAGGGTTTTTTCCCGGCTGGTGGCGCCGAGCAGCACGGTGACATCGCCGGTGGGAACGTGCAGGGCGGCGGCGAGGGTGGCGCAGGCGGCGCGGTTGGCACGGCCATCCTCGGCGGCTTCGGTGACGCCGATGCGCAGGCGCTCCCCTTCCAACGCCGGCACCCGGCCTTGGACGCCGGGGCGACGGGATTTCGGCTGAACTTTCACGGCGACGCTGACCGCATCATTGGTCGCGCGCCAGAAGGCCATCAGAGCAGCAGCCCGGAGATGTTGCCGAAGACGATGGCGGCGTAAATCCGGCGGAGGATTTCCTGCACGACGTAGATGCCGAAGATCAGCACGATGGGGCTGATGTCGATGCTACCGAAGCGCGGGATGGCGTTGCGGATGGGGCGCAGGGCTGGCTCGGTGATGCGATAGAGAAAATCGCCGATCGACCAGACAAAGCGGTTACGGGTATCGAGCACGCCGAATTGCGCCAGGGTGCTGAACACGGCGGCCAGGATGACGGCCCACTGGAACAGCCAGAGTACTTCGTTGGCGATGGTAAAAAGAATGGTGATCACGGACGGTGGCCCCTTGCCTCAGGCGGCGCAACCTAGCGGCGACCGAAAACCTCCGCAACCGAAAGCCTGTTTTGTCGCAACCCCCACATGCCGCAACCGCGCATCGTATCGCTTGACTTGCCGGGCTGCCGTAAGCATTGTCCGGCCCCACCAGCCAGGGTGACTTTGCGACCTGGTGCGGTGTTTGTCGGGGATGGGGCCATAGCTCAGCTGGGAGAGCGCCTCGTTCGCAATGAGGAGGTCAGCGGTTCGATCCCGCTTGGCTCCACCACCCTCGACCCCCTTGCTGATTGCTGGTTTTGATCGCCGCGGTTGTGGCGGATTGTAAGCCTGTTTCAGGAACAATTCATCGTTTGCCGTTACGCCGTGCATCTGAACGATGTGACGAGACGTAGTATGCGGATGGATGATCAACCCTATGCCCCATCTGGGGACCGCCCGCCCAACTGGATCAAAGGTGTGCCGGCGGCGGCGGCGGCGCGGCGGCGAAATGCGGATTTGGCGGCACAGCGGTTGTTGCCGGCGGTGCAGCGATTGCAGGCCGAGGGGGTGCGGACTTTGCACGCGCTGGCGGCGGGGCTGAATGCGCTGGGGGTGCGCACGGTGCGCAATACGCAGTGGACACCGACAGCGGTGCGCCGGTTGCTGGAACGAGCCGCGCAGTGGGAGCCGCGCGGCTCGCGTGAGGGTTAGACGGTTTCGATCGCCGCCTGCTGTTCCGCCTGCATCGCCCACATGCGAGCGTAAACGCCATCATGGGCCAGCAATTCGGTATGGGTGCCGCGCTCGGCGACTTCGCCGTGATCGAGCACGATGATCTGATCGGCATCGACGACGGTGGAGAGGCGATGGGCGATGGTGATGGTGGTGCGGTTGGCAGAGACGGCGCGCAAGGCCGCCTGGATTTCCTGCTCGGTGCCGGTATCGAGGGCTGAGGTGGCTTCATCGAGGATGAGGATGCGCGGGTCTTTGAGGATGGTGCGGGCGATGGCGACGCGCTGTTTTTCACCACCTGAGAGTTTGAGGCCGCGTTCCCCGACTTTGGTGTTGTAGCCATCGGGCATGCGCATGACAAAATCATGTACCTGGGCCAGACGGGCGGCGTGCTCGATCTGGTCCTGGGTGGCGCCGGGGCGACCGTAGGCGATATTATAGCCGATGGTGTCGTTGAACAGCACGGTATCTTGCGGGACGACGCCGATGGCGGCGCGAAGGCTGTCCTGGGTGACATCGCGGATGTCTTGCCCATCGATCCGGATGTGGCCGGAGGTGACATCGTAGAAGCGATAGAGCAGGCGGTTGATGGTGGATTTGCCGGCGCCGGTCGGTCCGACGATCGCCAACGTGCGGCCGGCGGGGACGTGGACGCTGAGGCCTTTGAGGATGGGGCGCTCGGGCTGGTAGCCGAAACGGACCTCGTCGAACACCACATCCCCATGCGGCACCTGCAAGGGGGCGGCGCCGGGTTTATCGGCAACTTCCTGGCTGAGGCTGAGCAGGCGGAACATCTGCTCCATATCGGTCAGGCCCTGCTTGATCTCGCGATAGACGGTGCCGAGCAGGTTGAGGGGTTGGTAGAGCTGCATGAGGTAGGTGTTGACGAGGACGAAGCGACCAACGGTCATTTCCCCGGACTGCACGCCACGGGCGGCCATGAGCATGACCAAAGCGAGACCGAAGGCGATGATGCTGGCCTGGCCGAGGTTGAGCAGGTTGAGGGTGACCTGGCTTTTCACGGCCGCGCGTTCGTAGCGGGCCCAGGATTGGTCGAAGCGCTGTGCCTCATGCGCCTCATTGCCGAAATACTTCACCGTTTCGTAGTTCAGCAGGCTGTCCACGGCTTTCGACTGCGCGTCGCTATCCATTTCGTTCATGGTGCGGCGGATGCGGACGCGCCAGTTGGTGAAGACGAAGGTGAAGAAGAGATAGAGGCCGACCGCGACCAGGGTGACGGCGGAGAACTCCCAGCCGAAAATCCGCCACAAGATGACGGTGACCATAATGACTTCCAGCAGGGTGGGCACGACGCTGAAGACCATCATGCGCAGCACGGCTTCAACGCCGGTGGTGCCGCGCTCGATTGCGCGGGACAGGCCGCCGGTGGCCCGGTCCAGATGGAAGCGGAGCGAGAGGCGGTGCATGTGCCGGAAGGTTTGCAGCGCAATGCGACGGACGGTGCGTTGCTGGACGGCGGCGAAAATCGCATCGCGCATTTCGCCGAAGCCGGAGGACGTTATGCGCAGGAGGCCGTAGCCGATGATCAGAGCGGTGGGGACGGTGATCAGCGGGTTGGTGCCCTTGGGGATGAGGGCGTCAACGGCGGCGGCGTAGATGAGGGGGACGCAGACATTGGCGACCTTGGAGATCACCAGGAACAGCGCGGCGAGGCTGGCGCGCACCCGGGCGCCGAGATCGTCCTTGGGCCAGAGATAAGGCAGTAGCGAGGCGAGGGTTTGCAGCGTGGTGCGCTGCGATCCGGGAAGGGCGATGGGGGCGGCGGCTGTGGTGCGTCTCATGGCGCTACATGTGGCACGCCAGCGTGGTTTTTCAAACGGTATGGTTGGCGGGGCGGCCATTCCGCGCTAACGCGAGAGGATGCAAAATCTTCTGCGACATATTCTGGCGTGTAACGATGCGGTGCTGCCGGGCGGCAGGGTGCCGTTTCGGGTTGGTGCCGATCAGGTAGGCTGGCTGGAGCCGGGTTTCGCCGCCGCATTGCTGACGCTGGCGGGACCACGGCGGGACAACGGAGCGATCGTGTTGGATGATCCGAACGCTCTGCCGGCACTTGGGGTGGCGGCGGCTGGGCTTGGCTATGGGCGGGTGCGGCGGGAGGCGTTCGATGTGCGGGCCACGCCGACGGGGCCGGTGGTGAGCACGATTGATCGTGGGGCGCTGCCGGTGTTCGGGATCGCCGCCCAGGGCGTGCATCTCGACGGCTTGGTGCGGCGGGCGGACGGGCTGCATGTGTGGATCGGCAAGCGGGCGGCGGACAAGGCGCTCGATCCGGGCAAGTTGGACCACATCGTTGCCGGGGGCATCCCGGCGGGGCTGTCGCCGGGGGAGACGCTGGTGAAGGAGGCGGCGGAGGAGGCAGCGATTCCAGCGGAACTGCTGGCGTCAGCCTGCCACTATGCGACGCTGAGCTACGCGATGGCACGGCCGGAAGGGCTGCGGCGGGATGTGCTGCATTGCTATGAGGTGGAACTGCCGGAGGGCTTTACCCCCTCCCCTGCTGATGGCGAGGTGGAAGGTTTCGCGCTGTGGCCGTTGCAGGATGCGCTGGCGGCGGTGCGAACGACCGATCAATTCAAGTTCAACGTGAACGTTGTTTTGATCGCGCTTTGCCTGCGGCACGGGCTGATTGCCGGCGATGAGGCGAACCAGATCCGGGCCGCGATGCCGTGGGCGGTGGGATAGGCCACGGCTGCGCCTTGGCCTATCCCCGCTTAGGTGCGCTTAGGCTTCTGGCGGTGCGGCGCTGATCGGAATTTCCCGACTTTCGGTCGCGGTGGGCTGTTCACCGTAGCCGGGCAGGGTTTGGAGCGGAGCGGGTTGTTGCTCGCCCTCGTCCTGATCCGCGTCACCATCTTGCTGGTAGCGGCGCTGCTGGTTGGCATTGCCGTTCTGCGGACCGCCTTGCTGGGCGGCTAGGTTCATGGCGTTGAGGATGCGGAAATAGTGTTCCGCATATTGAAAATAGCTTTCCGCCATCACACGGTCGCCGGCACCGGTAGCGTCGCGCCCGAGTTGCAGGTATTTCTCGAACAATTGCTGCGCTGTGCCGCGCACGCGCATGTCGGGGCCGGAGCTATCGAAGACATGGTTGCGGTTGAGCGGGATGTTGCCGCCCTGGTGCCGCGGCGGACCGCCTCCGCCGCCGCCGCCACCGCCACTGCGGTTATTGCCCTGGAAATTGTTGCGTCCGCGGGCGCGTTTCATGTTCATCAAGCTACCGGGGTACTTTCGTGGTTACGGGCCTGGTTACGGGCAGAGTCCTGGCGGAAGGGAGAACCCATTCCGGCCCCCCGATTTCGGTTCCGAGCGGGGAGCACGCCAGTTCGATGCGTCGGCTTCAGCCTGGGGTTCCGGGTCACACCAGCCTCGACGAACCGGGGCGACGGCAGACCGTGGAGGGAGACGCAACAAGCGCGAGTCCAGTCCAGACCGCTGCAAGCTAGCCGCGTTAGGCGCATCTGCCAAACGGTTTTTTACGCGGTCAGTCTTAGCTGATGATGAAAGCACGGGTGATCCCGGCCAGATCGGCACGGGTGTGGGACTTGAGGAAGCCGGCTTGCCGGGCCAAGTCAGCGACGGAGGTGGCCTGTCCTTGCCCCAGTTCCAAGATCGCCACACCACCGGGTGCCAACACATCCGGCAGCATGGGGATGATGCGGCGGTATTCGGCCAGCCCGTCGCCGCCACCGTCGAGCGCCGATGCCGGCTCGAACCTGGCGACCTCCGGCATTAGCTTTGCGATATCAGCGGCTTCGATATAAGGCGGGTTACTCAGCACAAGGTCGAAGCGGCCGGCGATGGGGGTGGCCCAATCGCCGCACAAAAAGGCGGCGCGATCGGCCAGACCGTTACGATGGGCATTGCCGGCGGCGAGGGCGGCCGCCTCCGGGCTGCGGTCGACGCCGAGGCCAAAGGCTTTGGGGAATTCACTAAGGGCGGCGAGGAGCAGGCAGCCGGTGCCGGTGCCGAGATCCAGGATACGCAAGACGCGGCCGCGATCCGGCAATGCGTCCAACGCAGCCTCGATCAGGGTTTCCGAATCGGGACGGGGGATCAGGGTGGCGGGTGAGACGGCGAGTTCCAGCGTCCAGAAGCCTTGGTGCCCGAGGATGAGGGCCATCGGTTCATGCGCCAGACGGCGGGCCAGGATGGCGTGAAAGTTGATGGGGTCGATGGCTTGATTTGGGTTCGGCAGGCTGCCGGGCGGGAGGCCGAGGGTGTGGACCATCAACAGCCGGGCTTCGCGGACGGGGTTTTCGATATCCGCCTGCCGCAAGGCGGTCGCGGCAGCGCGCAGCAGGTCGGCGATGGTTTGCATGGCGCTTTGTAGCGTTAAACCCAGGGGCAGGTGCAATCCGCCCCTGGGTTACGGCTGCTACTCGGCGGCGGTTTCGGGCAGATAGAGTGCGCTGCCCTTGGCCTTGAAGGTTTCCCGCATCGTCTCCATCCCCGCCATCCGCTCGCTATCGGCGCGGATGTCGTGGCTGATTTTCATCGAGCAGAATTTCGGCCCGCACATCGAGCAGAAATGCGCGACCTTGTGGGCTTCCTTCGGCATGGTCTCGTCGTGATATTGCCGCGCGGTATCCGGGTCCAACCCAAGGTTGAACTGGTCTTCCCAGCGGAACTCGAACCGTGCCCGGCTGATAGCATCGTCGCGCAATTTGGCCAGCGGGTGGCCCTTGGCGAGATCAGCGGCGTGGGCGGCGATGCGGTAGGTGATCACGCCGACCTTGACGTCGTCGCGATTCGGCAGGCCGAGATGTTCCTTGGGGGTGACGTAACACAGCATCGCGGTGCCGAACCAGCCGATCATGGCCGCGCCAATGGCCGAGGTGATGTGGTCGTAGCCCGGCGCGATATCGGTGGTCAGCGGCCCGAGCGTGTAGAACGGTGCCTCGCCGCATTCGCGCAACTGCTTGTCCATGTTGACCTTGATCTTGTGCATCGGCACGTGGCCAGGGCCTTCGATCATCACCTGGCAGCCTTTGGCCCAGGCGATTTTGGTCAACTCACCCAGAGTTTCCAGTTCGGCGAACTGGGCGGCGTCGTTAGCATCGGCATTTGAGCCGGGGCGCAGACCGTCACCGAGGGAGAACGAGACGTCATACTTGCGCATGATGTCGCAGATTTCCTCGAAATGCTCGTAGAGGAAGCTCTCGCGATGGTGTGCCAGGCACCAGCGGGCCATGATCGAGCCGCCGCGCGAAACGATGCCGGTGGTGCGCTTGGCGGTGAGCGGCACATAGGCAAGACGGACGCCGGCATGGATGGTGAAGTAGTCCACCCCCTGCTCGGCCTGCTCGATGAGCGTATCTTTGAACACTTCCCAGGTGAGCTTGTCCGGATCGCCGCCGACTTTTTCCAGCGCCTGATAAATCGGCACGGTGCCGATCGGCACCGGGGAGTTGCGCATGATCCAGCTGCGGATGTTGTGGATATTGCGACCGGTGGAGAGGTCCATCACCGTATCGCCACCCCAGCGAATGGCCCAGACCAGCTTTTCAACCTCTTCGGCGGCCGAGGAGGTGACCGCGGAGTTGCCGATATTGGCGTTGATCTTGACCAGGAAGTTGCGGCCGATGATCACCGGCTCCAACTCGGGGTGGTTGATGTTGGCCGGGATGATGGCGCGACCGGCGGCAATTTCCGAGCGGACGAATTCCGGGGTGATGAAAGGCGGGATGGAGGCGCCGAAATCCTCGCCATCGGCGCGGCGCTCTTCCGCGCCTTCCGCCATGGTGGCGCGGCCGAGGTTTTCGCGGTGGGCGACGTAGATCATCTCTTCCGTGATGATGCCGGCGCGGGCGTATTCCAACTGGGTGACCAGCTTGCCGTCGGGCGCTGCCAGCACCTGGCGATCGGCAGGACAGGGCGCGACCAGTTTGTCTTCCGGCACGAAGCCGTTGTCTTCCGGCTTGACGGCGCGCGGGGCGATGGCGGTGAGGCCGCGCTTGGCGAGCCAGGGCGAGCGGACCGGCGTCAGCCCGGCATTCAGGTCGATATTGGCCGCCGGATCGGTGTAGGGGCCGGACGTATCGTAGATACGAAACGGCGGCTCGTTTGCCGTGGGGTGCAGATCGATCTCGCGGAACGGAACCTCGATATCCGGACGGTCGGCCGGGCTGGAGTAGATCTTACGCGATCCGATCACCGGGCCGGTGGTGACCGCGGCGGGTTTTGCTTGCACGTTCATGGCACGTCCTCTGTTAGCAGGGGCGGCCGACGATGGGCGGGATGAGCGGATGCGGTTCCCGTCCCTACGCCGGAATAACCCGGATCAGGTTCGTAGGGTAACCGCGCGATATGCGGACTCTCAGCCCTTGGCAGGGCTCCCCTCGGATGGGCAGGACATTGGTGAGGATTGGCGGCGGTGTCAAATGAAGTTGCGGGAAGCTGGACCTGTCTTAGCCCGTTGTCCGACCCAAACCGGGCCTTTGCCCACCAGGCTTTGCCGATCGATCTGAACCCGGTTAGCCTACCCGGCATCCTTTGGAGAGCCTCTATGTCCGACCAACGCGCTGCCCTGATCCAGGCCCATTTGCCCGAACTCACCGCCATCCGCCGCGACATTCACGCCCACCCCGAACTCGGGCTCGAGGAACATCGCACCGCGGCCATCGTGGCGGCGAAGTTGCGGGAATGGGGGGTGGAGACGACGACCGGGGTGGGTGGCACCGGCGTGGTTGGCACCATTCGCGGGCGGCTGCCGGGCCAGCGCGCGATTGGCTTGCGGGCGGATATGGACGCGCTGGCGATCGTGGAGGCAACCGGGCTTGAGTATGCGTCTACCTCCAGCGGGCGGATGCATGCGTGTGGGCATGACGGGCACACCACCATGCTGCTCGGCGCGGCGAAATATTTGTCTGAGCATCGGGATTTTGCCGGTACCGTGCAGTTGATCTTCCAGCCCGCTGAGGAAGGGCGTGGCGGTGCCAATGCGATGTTGGCGGATGGGCTGTTCGAGCGTTTTCCGTGCGATGCGATCTACGGGATGCATAACCGGCCGGGCATGCCGGTTGGCGAATTCGGCATTCGCAAGGGCGGTGCGATGGCTGGCGGATGCATGTTCAAGGTGACGTTCACCGGCAAAGGCGGGCATGGCGGCAGCACGCCGCATCTTTCCGTCGATCTGTCGATTGTGCAGGCGCATTTTGTGCTCGGGCTGCAAACCATCGTCGGGCGGAATATTTCGGCTTTTGATCAGGCGGTGATCAGCGTCGGTTATATCGGTGGCGGGGCGATTGAGTCCTGCAACGTGATGCCGGCGGAACTGACGGTGGGCGGCACGGCGCGGCATTACAGCGCGTCCGCCAGGGACATTATCACCACGCGGATAACCGAGCTTGCCGAGGGGCTGGCGTAGCTGCACGGCGCCGGGGTGGAGGTATTTTTTGACTGGGTCGCCGCGCCGCTGGTGAACCACGACGAGCAGACCGATGTTGCAGTGGCGGCGGCCAGCGCGGTGGTCGGTGACAAGGCGGTGAACGCTAATCTGCCGGCGACCGGTGGCGGCGAGGACTTCGCCTATATGTTGCAGGTGAAGCCGGGCGCGTTCATTTTCCTCGGCAATGGCAGCGCGCCGGATGGCACGGTGCATGGGGTGCATACGCCGCTGTATGATTTCAACGACGCGGCGATCCCGCATGGTGTGGGCTACTGGGTGGAATTGGTGCAGCAGGAATTGCGGCTGCCGGGATAAGCCCGAGGTCGCGCTGCCGCTTGCGGCTGAGGCCGCTGGCGACAATGCGGTGGGATTCGGCGAGGTAGCGGCGAAGGTCGGCGTCGGACAGGCCGGGTTTGGCGAAATGCTGAATCCAGGTCATGCCGCGTGACGCCAGATACGGTGCCGGGCGCAGGCCGGGCTGCGTCCGTAACATTTCGTAGGCGATCGGGCTGACCTTGAACGTATAGGCCGGCGCGTCATCGGCCCAGCCGCCAATGGCGAAGACCTTGCCGCCGACCTTCCAGACCTGAGCGCCGCCCCATTGCACCACGTGGGTGGTGGCCGGCAGAATGGTGCAGAAGGTGTTGAAGGCGGCGTAGTTCACGTTGGTACGTCGAACTTGACCCCCTGCGCCAGCGGCAGGTCGGCGCCGTAGTTGATGGTGTTGGTGGCGCGGCGCATGTAGGCTTTCCAACTGTCGGAACCCGCTTCGCGGCCGCCGCCGGTTTCTTTTTCGCCGCCGAAGGCGCCGCCGATTTCGGCGCCGGACGGACCGATGTTGACGTTGGCGATGCCGCAATCGGAGCCGACGGCGGAGACAAACAGTTCCGC
>Ga0164297_10005037_pt1 | contig 11512 bp, 16 predicted proteins | sample GEODES058metaG_FD_113539 | JGI IMG/M metagenome (GOLD analysis project Ga0164297, IMG submission 113539) | Dystrophic lake water microbial communities from Trout Bog Lake, Wisconsin, USA - GEODES058 metaG | ecosystem: Environmental > Aquatic > Freshwater > Lake | place: USA: Trout Bog Lake... | reverse complement strand
TATTCCTCAATATGATACTTTAACAACCCGTAAGACTCAGGTAGAAATTGATAATTTTAAAGATAGTAATCCAGATGCTACGGTAGAAGATATTGTAGCTCATTTAAAGACTTTAAATGATAGCCCAGAGGCAGCAAATCGCCGAGTTCCTTATATCACAAATAAGGCAGCTATTGAAAAGATGATTGAATTAGAAACAGAACCAGCAGCTCTTAATGAACCTTCTGCAAGTGATATTGCAAAAGAAAAACAAGCCAAGATTGCAAGAATCAAACAAGCACTTTTAAAATTACGATCTGGTAAGGCAATGCCTAAGGTAAAACCAGAAATTCCAGATACTGATGATGAGGAAGAAGTAGATGATACTATTCCAGATGATGTTAGATCAGAATATATCCCTAAGAAGGATGATGAAGAAGATTACGAAGCTTGAAGGTAATTTTCTGTTAATACCACAAATTTCATTCCTTGTTTAGCTGCATACTCTGTAGCGGCTTTCCATTTGCATTGATTTTGATTATACATCAAATTTTCATATAGTATAGTGCTAGTTTTTTTACGATTAGATGGTATTGGAGCCATGGTATGAGCTAAAGGTTTTACTTCAATTAGATACTTTTCTATTTTGTCATTTGGATCTTTGATAGCGGCTATTAAATCCACATAATACTTGTGGATCTTCTTATCTACGGGATTATAATAAGGAACTACAATAGATTCACTAGCCCAAGCAATTACGTTAGGATTAGTATCAAAAAAATAAAAAAATTTACTTTCCAATGCAGATCTATATACAGGATTGGTGTTACCCTTGTATTTTTCTTTATTGATAGGGGTATATATTCCTTGCTTAAATTTACTAGCCTTCATATTGTTATTTAGACATGGTTCAGATAAATCAAAATTTAGTTATAAATACTTTTTATAGAGTATGTAAACGTCCTACTTTTAAGAAGAGCACGTCTACCTATGTAGCTGAATGTCCTTATTGCCATGAAGGATCTAGCGCTGGTAAAAAGAGAAGATTCTTTTATATACCAGCTAAAGATCAATTATACTGTCACAATTGTTCAATTAATCGTAATGGATTTAATTTTGTTAAAGAATTAACAGATATGTCAGTAGCTGAAATATTATCTGAATCAGATAATCAAGCAGACACAGTAGATGAATTGATTAAAAAGTCAGAGATTTATAAAAAGCTTAATCCAAATAGCTTACCAGATGATTCTATTAATTTGTTTGATGCTAGCCAGGTAGATTTTTATAAAAACAATAAAGTAGTAAAAGATGCTTTAGATTTTATTAAAAAAAGAAGACTTGATACAGCAGTCAATAAACCAAAAGCTTTGTGGTTAAGCCTTACAGACTATACTCATAAGAATAGGGTTATATTTCCTTTTTATAGTAAAGGCGCCAAGATAGAATTCTATCAGTCTAGAGCTTTATATAAAGAAGATGCAGATAGAGCCAAATATCTATCCAAAGCAAATAGTGATAAATTTGTATTTAATATTAGTCTAGTATCTCCAGATTTAGAATATATTTTCTTACAAGAAGGCCCTATAGATGCTATGTTTTTACGTAATAGTGTAGCTTTAGCAGGCATACACCCAACAGAAGAACAATTAGAAATTATTACAAATTTATATCCATTACATAATTTAATTTATGTATTAGATAATCAATGGGTAGATTCTACCTCACATGAGGTAACAAAGAAATTATTAAATGCCGGCAACACAGTCTTTATATGGCCAGAAAAATTAAAAGAATTTAAAGATTTAAATGATCTCTGTGTTTATCTAAAGAAAGATGAAATCAAACCAGAATTTATCATTAAACATTCCTTTTTAGGTATGAAAGGATTATTAGAATATTCTCATATTAAATGCAAACAAAATTAATAGCCACAACAACACCAGGACATTGGAGTCCTTTTGAGCATGTATCTTGCACTTTTGAAATTATTACATCTCGAGCAATAGCAGCACAAATATTAAGACACCGTTCTTTTACTTTTCAAGAATTCAGTCAACGGTATGCAGAAATAACAGAGCTAGAACCTATTGAGTGGAGAGAACAAGGTAAAACTAATAGACAAGTAGGGGATAAACCCATTATATTAGATGCAGCTTTGCAATTACAGGTATCTCAAGCTCAAAAACAAAGCTATAATGCTTATCAAGCTCTTATTAAAGCGGGTATAGCTAAAGAAAGCGCTCGAATGATATTGCCTCTTAATACTCAAACAACCCTCTATATGACAGGAACATTGCGTAGCTGGATTCATTATCTAGAATTACGCTGTGCAGAAGGAACCCAGAAAGAGCATAGACTTATAGCATTAGACATAAAAAAACGTCTCGAGGTAAAATTCCCAGAGACGTTTAAGGTTTTAAATGAAGTTAATTTTAACGCTCTGAAGCATCCTTAATCTTCTTTTCTGAAGTAATAACAACAGATTTAAATACTTCTGCTAATCCACGAAGACTTTCTGCTAATTTTGTAATGCGCTTTTCTTCACGGCGAACAACACCTCTAAAAGGAACAGAATTCTTTAATTCTAATAGATTGATTTGAGAATTTAAGCTTTCTGGACCAGTTCCATTAACAAAGTGTGCCATGTCTTCAAGCCTCTTAATCCATTCATGAGCTGCATGAATACCAGTCTTATCAATAGCAAGTTGTGGATTATCAGCTACTTTAAAATCATCTGGATTAGTTCCTTTATCTAAAGATGCCTTCCAAGCTGTTTCATCACCTTGAGCTTCATCCCCAGCTGCTTCTTCTAATCCAGTCATATCCCATTCTTCGTTTGTAGCTTGTGTACCTTTTTTGTAGGTATCTTGTACTTTTTTCCATTGTTTAAATTTTTTATAATAATTTTTTAACAATTTTAAAGTATCTTCATAAGCTTCACTATCAACTTCATCCTCATCATAAGGATCCTCATAGAAATCATAGTAATCATCACGATTTGCGTAGCAGTATTCATCAAAATAATAAGCCACTATTTGAGCGTGTGTCCAATTTTCAACTTTAGAGTCTATATCAATACCTGGCTCTATATCTATTTCTTTATACAACCATTCTGTAAACTCGTCTTTATTTTTCCAATTATGTACAACTTTAAGATATGGAAAAATATGATACGATGAATTTAAATCAGAATAAGGTTCACTATTTTCTTTTAGTTCCATTGCTTTTTTTGTTGCAATAGCGCCGCGGATATCTTTACCATATTTCTTTACAACAGCTTTTTTATCTAATCCTTTAAAAATCTTATTGCGTTCTTTCTTTTCAGCAGGTGTCATCTTCTTCTCAGTCATCTCAGATTTGCCTAAAAGAAGCTTTTTCTTGGAGCCTTCTTTGGCTTCTAATAATGGCTCATCGTTAAGAGATTTTAAAAAGGTAGAGGAATACTTTGACATAATAATAATATTTATCTAAACTTTCATTGTTTTCTATTGAATTTAACCAAAAAGTCTATAATATACACATATGTCTAAAGCACTAGTAATACTATCAGGTGGTATGGACAGTTCTATATTGCTTCATTATGTAAGCAAAAAGCTCAATTATGATGAGATTTATGCTATAACCTTTAATTATGGTCAGCGTATTATTAGAGAGGTAGATTGTGCCAAATATCAGGTTGAAGCTTGTAAGGTTAAAGAACATAAGATTGTAAACATGGATTTCTTTAGAGATATCTCAACCATGTCAGCTTTAACCAATACTAATTTAAATATACCTAAAGCTAAAGACGATATCGGTAATGCTCAGCCTTTAAGTTATGTTCCTTTTAGAAATTTATTATTATTAACCACAGCAGCAGGATGGGCTGAATCTGTAGGTGCATCAGATCTATTTTATGGAGCCGTTCAAACAGATGACTTTAGCGGGTATTGGGATTGCACATCATTATTTCTAAATAAAGTAAATGATCTTTATAGTCTCAATCGCAAGAATACTATTAAAGTTAATGCGCCATTTATGCAATATTCTAAGGAGCAAGTGGTTAAAGAAGGAATTGAATTAGGCTTAAATTTTAATCAAACACATACTTGTTATGAAGGTAAAGAAATAGCTTGTGGTGAATGTGTTTCTTGTTCTGCTCGATTAAAAGCTTTTATTGATAATAAAACCATTGATCCAGTAAAATATGCTCGAGAAATACCTTGGAGCAAATATGAATGTAAATCTATTTAATTATGTGTGGTATAGCAGGATCAAAATACAAAGATAAAGCTTTTAAATTATATAATGATAATCTTGCAAGAGGTTATTATAGCTCTGGAGCTTTGACATTAGATTCTAATGGAGAATATCATACACATAAAGCTTTGGGTGTATTTAATGAGGCTATAGATTGTTTTAATCCACCTGGTATAGAAACCCATGCTAGATATTTTTTATATCATTCTCGAGGACCAACAGTAGAAACAAAAGAATTTGAACCTATTAATAATCATCCATTTTTTTATGGAGATTGGATAGTTGCTCATAATGGTATTATTAGCAATTTTGAAAGTTTATGTAAAGAATATTTTCCAGATGAAGATTTTACAGGTAGAACAGATAGTTGTATCATACCCCGTATGTTAGAAATTAAGCCAACTATATCAGAAGCGGTTGAACAACTTAAAGGAACTTTTGCTTTCTGGGCTTTTAATTCTAAACATAAAAAGACTTATTTAATAAGAAGTGCTAGCACTTTATTTGCCAATCAAATTACAGGATGTTTTTCTTCTACAGAATTTGAAGATAGCAAACCTTTAGAAGAAGGAATCATATATGCAATACAAGACTATGATTGCATTGTTCCAGCCGGTAAATTTAAACACAATTCTCCATACTTTATACTATAAATATAAAGAATGGCTAATGACGCAATAGACTATATAAACAAAGATATCTCCAATCTTAAAACAGATTTACAAACGATTAGTAAATTGGTCAGAGATGGTAATGGTCAACCAAGTCTTATGCAACAGGTTGCAACATTACAAAATGATATAGCTCATTTAGAAGTAGAAATGATAGAGAGATTAAACACTTTAGAATCTAGTGTCACAGATTGTCAAAGGCGCCATAAAGAGAATTCTAAATTGACCTGGCAATTTAAAACAGCTATTGCAGTGGCTTTAATTACAAGTTTTACATCTATTTGGATACATTATAATAATGATAAATCCAATAATGAAGATATTGTATTACAGCAGATTTTAGAAAAAATAGATCATATTAAAAAATAATAGTGATTAAATTTTATAAGCCTATATACTATCAATAGTATATGAAAGGTTTAAATTTAACAACAGAAGAAAAACAGCTAATAATTGAAGCTTTATTATTCTCCTCATCAGCTGAGGTTTGCTCAGAATGGACTCCAAAGCATAATCAAGATATGGTTATGTTGGCTAAAAAATTAAATAATCCAGAGATAAACCTTACCAATATATATTTATTTGATCCTAGTAGTGCTGATGATAAAGCCACTGGTTTGGTTCAAGAGAATTTTCCAACATTACATAAAGCTAGTGTTTATACCTTTTTATGAGCATCTTTTTAGGTTTTTGCTCACCAGATGAGTCTAAAGAAGCAAATAAAAAAAGGCTCGGTAAACATAGCATTTATAATAGTGAATGTTTTGAGGATATTACAGCAATTCATCCATTTTTAGGTAATACAGATAGTATTGCAAAACAATATAATAAATTAATACAAACCTATAGCTCTCAAGATTGTATATTGGTTTTAGTTCATGATGATGTTCTTATTACAGATAAGAATTGGATTAATAAATTAAAATTTGCATTAGAAAAATATGATGTTACTGGGTTGGCTGGTGGTAGCAATGCATCTATTAAACAACCTTGTCTATGGCATTTAATGTGCCCAAAAGAAACGTATAGTGGCACAGTAGGTCATCATATGGACAACAGAACTTTTAAAACATATTTTGGACCAACCGGTAGAGTATTATTACTTGATGGTTTATTTTTAGCTTTTAATCCTAAAAAGATATTTGAAGCGGGTGTAAAATTTGATGAATCTTGCCCCTCAAAATTTCATTTCTATGATATAGATTTTAGCTTGCAATGCAATAAAGCTAAATTTAAATTAGGAACCATTAATATTGACGTTACCCATGCCTCCCCTGGACTTAGATCATACTCTCAAGAATGGCTTAATGGACAAGATTGGTTTTTAAACAAATTTAACCGTGGAGAATATTAAAATTTATATTAACATACTATTATGATTATCACAGACCAAAAAATATATAACGGAGATTTTATTCACAAGCGTTTTGCTTATAAGTATTTTAGAGATCGCACATTGCCTATTGGCAATATTGTTTCTTTTAAAGCCCCTATGGAGGTAACTATTAATCTTATTGATTTAGAAGACTCTCTAGAAAAGGATTATATCTATAGTGAATCAGCTATTAATTTTTGTTGGGAGATTCCAAATCTAGATCCATTTGGTGCGGTTTGTTTTCAGCGCTTATTTAATACGTATATAGCTAATACACTTCACAAATATATCAATAAGCCTATAGAGATGAAGGGTGATGATATTATGATTTATGATAACTTTACACAAGGTGGGGTTGAGCAAACCAAAGGTAAAGCTTCGGTTAGTATCACCTATTCTAAAGAGAATGTAGCTATTGGTCATACAGGTATTAATGTAATTGCAGGTAAGAATGCACCAGCTTTTGCTTATAGCACTAATTTAACACCAGAACAGGTAGTTAAATTCCAAAATGATGTTATTGATCAATTCTACAGCACGGTAGATAATATCTTTATTGCCACGACAAAAATCATCGTATAATGTTTGATCATATCAATAAGATTCTTTATAAACCTAAAGAATCTAATTCTACTCATATTGAGGGAGAATTTCAGCCATATCTAATACAGCGGTGGTGTTCTATGCATTCACCGCAAATTGCTAATTTAATAAATGAAACCAGCAATAAGGTATGGACTATTATGGATAGTAATCAAATGTGGTATGATTATCTTAATGTAGTCATACCTAAAGTCCAATATAAGAAGATATCTTATATTAAAAAGAAAAAAGAAGAGTCCAAAAAAGATTCTAAAGAAGCTATACAAATAGTGGCCAATAGTCTTGAAATTTCTGTTCGTGAGGTAAATCAATATGTAGAAACATTTAACCTACTTATACCTTATGGCAAAAAACATTCAAAGCAAACTTGAGAGAGATTTAAAACGTCGTGGCGTAGATAAAGTCACTAGAGATACTGTATTAGAGACTAATGAGAGTTTAGATACAGATCTTACTAAAGGTATGGTTCGTTTAGAAGAACATATCAATAGTGATCTTAATTTAAAAGGTTGGGAATTGACCGCGGTCTTAGATGACATTTTAATGTGTCAATTTGCAGATATTAATGAAGATGGAACTATGATTAAGAGAGATGATATTTGGATTCCTATTAATGCTGTTCAACAGGCTTGGCGAGTAGCTAAGGTTTTATTAGCAGGGCCACGAGCTAAGGTAAAGCCCGGTCAATATGTTATTTTCCCAAGCACATTTGGTTTAAAAGCAAGTAACATAAATAATCTTAAACATATTGTATTCCTCAATGAAGATCGTATATTTGGCGTAGCAGCCCAGAGCAAATAATGAGATTATCCCGAGCAGGCTTAATGGCACTTTTAAGAAATAATGCAGTAGAATTAAGATTTACTCGCAGAAAGCCTCGTGTGGGAGATTTACCTCATCGTCGTATGTTGGCTACCAATGATGTTAGTCTTCTTAATAGCTCTGCTGGACGAACAGCTTTAAACTTTCGTCCAGCTACAGGTCGTTTAAAATTTAGCCCAGCTCAAAAGAATCTAATAGTTGTATGGGATATTTTTATGCAAGATTATCGTTTGGTGCCTGCTGAATCTGCAGATGTAGTTAGTGTCATTCCTACATCACCACCAGAAAAATTTTGGGAATATTTTAGCAAGACCTTGACTAAGATGTCTGCAGCAGACAAAGAAAGGTTCATGGACAAATAATGTTTGAATATATAGACAACAATCTTAAACACCTTTTTCAAAAAGATGTGACTCTTACCTTAGGTTCTAAACAATATAAAAAAGGTAAATTCATTAATTATAAATTTAATGGGTGTTATATTTCTTTTAATATTCTTTCTACTAAGAAAAAAGAAATATTTGAAATACCATTTCCTTATTCCGTGAGATCTATATCACCTAATTGTATTGTGTTTGATTATACTTTTGAGGCTTTGGCAGAACATGATTTTGAACTAAGCATTAATTTAAAATCTGTAAGTCCAGTCAAAAAATGTAAATTTTATAATACAACCTTATCAATAAGTTATTGACATTGGTTAAGGTTTAGGTATACTAGGGTTTGTGAAATTAGAATCTTCTTTAGTAAATTATTTTCCACCAGGGTTTTCTCCAAGACCACAGCAAGAAAGAGGTCTTAATCTTATTGAAGAAGCAATCAATAAAGGTGTTAAATTTATAATTGTTCAAGCACCAACAGGATCAGGTAAATCATTTATTAGTAAAACCTTAGGTAATGCTTCTGCAGAAGCTGATAAAGATTATAAAGATTTGGTTTTAAATTATCATGCTTATGATAAGGATTATGAAGAGATAATGCCTAAGAAGCCAATACATGGTTGTTTTGCTCTTACTACCACTATAGCCTTACAAGATCAATATAAACAATTGTTTGATGATGCAGTTCTTTTTAAAGGCAAAAGTAATTATCAATGTGATGTTGATAATGAATTTACAGTAGAACAAGCGCCTTGTTTGATAGCTAATAATTTGAAAAGATCTTGCTGGAATGAACATAGATGCCCTTATTATGAAAATCGTAATAAGGCTCTAACGGAAAAATTTACAGTTCTTAATTATGCTTCATTCTTTAATCTGCCAAATCATCTTAAGAAAAGACAAATAATTGTAGCAGATGAATGTTCAGAATTAGAAGATGAAATTGTTAAATTTTATTCCGCAACTATTGAATATGAAAAATTAGCCAAAGTTGGTATAGATTCTACCAAATTAACTACAGAAGATCCTAAACCAGTATTAGGCTGGCTTACAGATTTAGCAGAAGAAACTAAAGCAGCTATTGATCTTGGAGCTTATAAACAACGCAATCAAAATAGTAAAATTGAACTTAATAAACAGCAATATCGTAAAGAGCTTTATGATGCAATAACTTCTATTATTGATAATTGGGATAATACACAATACATTATTGAAAAGGATGGAGACAAAGCTACTTTTACACCTTTAAAGATAGATAGGCTTACGGGTTGTTTATTTGATTTTGCAGATGTAGTTATTTTAATGAGCGCTACAATTGTAGACAAAAAGGCTTTTGCTAATACATTAGGTATTACCAAATATGAATATATTGAATTTGAATCTACTTTTGATCCAAAGAAAAGTCCTATTCATTGCCATACCAAATATCCATTAAACCAAGCTCTTAAACAAAAGAACCTACCTTTTGTTATAGATCTAGCCAAATCTATAGCAGAACATCATAAAGGCAAAAAGGGTATAATTCATACCCACAGCCATGAAATTACCAAAGAATTACAAAGAAGCTTAAATGGTAATAGATTCTTATTTAGAGAGGGTGGAGCCAAAAATGCTCCTATTATCTTTGAGCATAAAACACGTAAAGATGATACAGTATTGGTTAGCCCATCTCTTACTATGGGATTAGATTTGGTAGGAGATTTAGGAGAATGGCAAATTATTATAAAATTGCCTTATGCTAGTTTAGGTAATAAAAGAGTTAAAAAGATGGCAGATTTAGACTCTCATTGGTATACCATGAAGATGTTTATATCTTTAATACAAGCTTGTGGTAGATGCACTAGAAGCCAAGAAGATACATCAATTACCTATATTTTAGATGGGCTTTCTCTTAAAACTATAGTAAAGAATAAAGATATTTTACCAAAATACTTTATAGACCGTATAATGTAAGTATATAAGTGCAGAACTATACCTTTCATTCTGAGATAGAAGACCTATTAACACAATGGCTACAAGCCTTTGATGGGGCTATTGTAAAAAGAAAGGATGCTAATGGTAATGTTGGCAATAATGTTGCTGTTAGATATGTATATGCACCAAAGCAAAGAGTTCTTTTTGACCTAATAGATAAAGCTCAGCACATTACTTTACCAGCGGTAGCTTTTTGGATTAATAGTATTAGTCGAGATAATACAAGAGTATTCAATAAACTTTACGGTCAATATTGGATAGATAACACTTCTTCACCTTATAATACATCTGTAGCAGATCAAAATCTACAACCAGTTCCTATTAATATTGAAGTTAATGTTAGTATATTGACTCGCTTTCAATCTGATATGGATCAGATTTTAAGCAATTTTGTGCCTTATAGTGATCCATATTTTGTCATTTCTTGGACAAGAGATGGTATGCCTAATCTAGAAATTAGAACAGAGGTTCTTTGGAATGGTCAATTAACAATGACCTATCCAACAGAGCTAACTGAAACACAGCCAACTCGAGTCTCAGCAGATACATCTTTTACTATTAAAGGTTGGTTATTTAAAGCAGATGCTAATCCAGTTGGTAGAATATTTAAAATTGATACTAATTTCTATGCAGTATCTGGGGTTCCTACTTTACAAAGCATTCAATCTCTAGTTAATCCAGCTTACACAGAATCATTTGCTATTTCAGCTATACCAGAAATTCCTTATACAGATCGTTGGATGACTCCAATATCTCTTTCGGGGGCTCTTAATCTTTATGGTAGTAATCTTAGTTACACCAATTATGTTTATTTAAGCAGTAACAATAGTCTGTTTAATGAAAAATATTCTAATACATTTAATCCATTTGTTTCTTCATTTAGTTTGTCAGCAAGCTATCCAGCATTGACCGGAGTGATTCCAGCTTTAGGTTATAATATTGTTAGTGATAATAAACTTTGTGTATATTATCAAGCACCTTCAGCATATGGTTTCTTTGATATCATTGTAGCTAATGATGCTGGTTATACATTCCTTACGCAAAGTTCTTATAATATTAAATATACAGAACAATATCCATATGTAGAAGGTATTGAGGTTCCACCTTTATCAGCCTTTATACCACCTTCTCCTACACCAAGTATTTCAATTACACCTAGTGTAACACCTACCCCATCAATTACGCCAAGTAACACTCCGCCAGTTACACCAACACCATCTATTTCAATAACGCCTTCTCGCACACCGTCAGTTACACCAACTCCTAGTGTAACACCAAGTATTTCAATTTCACCAACTCCAACCCCAACGCCTTCTCATACCCATTAATAATATATGTTACCTCCTATTACCTATGGTTTAATGAATCAGTTGGACGCTTACTTGTTATCAGCTAGAGGCTGGAAAGATGATCAAAATCTTATTTCTGCGGTTATACCAGACAATGTAAGCTCTAAAGGATGGCTT
>Ga0164297_10005036_pt1 | contig 11514 bp, 9 predicted proteins | sample GEODES058metaG_FD_113539 | JGI IMG/M metagenome (GOLD analysis project Ga0164297, IMG submission 113539) | Dystrophic lake water microbial communities from Trout Bog Lake, Wisconsin, USA - GEODES058 metaG | ecosystem: Environmental > Aquatic > Freshwater > Lake | place: USA: Trout Bog Lake... | reverse complement strand
AGATCGCATCGTCAAATCATTCATGACAGAGCGCTCCAACGCGGCTCCATCGCCATCGCGTCATCTGCCCAGCAGCGTTTCTTCAGAGCCCACATTGCTCACTTGTACAAAGAAAGCGATCCAGCCCACCGAGCATGAAATGGCGATCAATCCGCGGGCACGGTCAGCAAAATTGCGTGTTGCCGAGCGGACAGCCATTTCACTTCATGCCAATTCAGCAAAAGTGAGGGGATGAGATGCTGCGAGCTTTTCATACGATTGCCATTCTGCTGCTGATTGGATCGGCAATATATGTTTACAAAATCAAATATGCCACAATGGCATTGAATGGAGAATTGGCGCATCTGGATAAGTTGATTGCAGCCGAATCTGACCGTATTGCCGTTTTGAATGCAGAGTGGCAGAGCCTTAATCGGCCTGAGCGACTCCAGAAACTGTCCGAGGATAATCTCGATCTTGTTCCATTATCGACGGATCGGATTGTCAGATGGCAAGATATCCCACATCGCAACGATGGAGCCGAAACCTCGGCTGCGATTGACACGACAAAAAAGCCAAATGTCGGTCCCGTGCCGCAGGCAGCGGGGAGGTAATCCAGCGCTATGGCCCGTCGATTCTATCAAGAAGAGCCAGGCAACCGTGACTTCGAGTCCGATTTGACGGAGTCTGAAGAGAAGCGGTCAATCTATCGTCGCATTTATAATGCCCTTTTTAGCATGCGGCTCGATAAGAGCGGGCATCGTCTCTATTTTGTGATGCTCTTTTTCGTAATCATTTTTTCTTTGATCGGGTGGCGTCTCTATTCCTTTACCACTCAAGTCGAAGAAACAGCGTCGCGCTTTATCTCAACCGAACATCTTGCGAAATTTCGCCCGGATATTGTTGATCGCAATGGAACTGTCCTCGCGACCGATATCAAAACAGAATCGATTTATGCGGAACCACGTCGTCTCATCGATAAAGACGAAGCAGTGGAATTGATCACTGCTGTCTTGCCGGATATTAACGCGACAGAGTTGCGTGAAAAATTTAAACAGAAATCAGGCTTTGTTTGGATCAAGCGCCGCGCAACGTCAAAGGAACGAGACGAAATATTTCGACTGGGTCTGCCAGGCATCGGATTCATGCCAGAAAGCAAACGATTTTATCCCAATGGCATTGCCGCGGCTCATGTCTTGGGATTTACGGGTGTCGATAACAACGGCATTGCGGGCATAGAAAAATATATCGACAGCCAAGGCGTTGATGATCTCGGAAATGTTGGATTGGCCCAAAATCAAACTGCTTTGAAGCCGGTCAAACTGACGTTGGATTTGAGGGTCCAACATGTGCTTCGCGACGAATTGGCGAAGGGCATGGATAAATTCAAGGCCAAGGCCGTTGGTGGTATGGTGATCGATGTGACGTCGGGAGAGATTCTAGCACTTGCATCTTTGCCCGATTTTGATCCGAATAGCCCTGCCGACGCCCTTGATCCCGACAAAATTAATCGTGTCGTTGTTGGCACTTATGAAATGGGATCAACATTCAAGGCGATCACGATTGCAATGGCTTTAGACTCTGGGAAAGTGAATATCAATTCCCAGATGGATGCCCGTACCGACCTGCGCTACGGAAAATATACAATCGGTGATTTTCATCCAACCCATCGTATCTTGACGGTGCCGGAGGTTTTTATCCATTCATCCAATATCGGCACGGCAAAGATGGCACTTGCTGTCGGCGTTGATGGCCATCGCGCATTCTTAGAAAAAATGGGACAACTTGATCGTCTTCGCACGGAGTTGCCCGAAAGCGCTGAGCCGCAACTTCCAAGATATTGGAGCGAGTTGACGACTGTGACAGTCGCCTACGGACACGGCCTTGCTGTTGCGCCCATCCAAGCAGTTATGGCCGTGTCGGCTCTCGTCAATGGCGGATATTTGTTTCCGCCAACCTTTTTGCCTCGTACACCGCAAGAGGCGATGGCGATGTCAAAAACCGTTATTCGTCCGGAAACAAGCGAGGCAATGCGTTATATTATGCGCCTCAATGCAACGGCAGGATCGGCGACGAAAGCAGATGTGGATGGCTACTTTGTCGGCGGAAAGACAGGGACAGCTAACAAGAATATTCACGGCCATTATACGACGGATAAAGTCTTTACGACCTTCATGGCAATTGCGCCTTCAGATAAGCCAAAATATCTCTTTTTGACGATTATGGACGAGCCGCAAGCTGTGCAAGGGACATCGGGCTTTCAAACAGCTGGCTGGAATGCGGGTCCAGTGACCGGTGCTGTTATCGAACGTTCGGCGCAGTTCTTAGATTTGCCCAAGCGGTTTGATCCGCCAACCAATCCGTTCCCGACCATGGTCAAATTAGGCGCGTGGGGAACCAAATGAAGTTATCAAGTTTGGTGCCTCACATTGAAAATGATATCGGCAACGTTCAAATATCCGGACTGTCAGTCGATAGCCGCCGTGTAAAGCCTGGTGATTTATTTTTCGCGCTGGCTGGTGAACATGACAATGGTCTAGCCTATGTCAATCAAGCCATTAAGGCCGGTGCGAGAGCTATTGTTTATAGCAATTCGGTCCGCCTTAGCGACTGTGGTGTTCCCGCTATTGCGGTTGATGACGCTCGCCATGTCTTAGCGGTTGCGTCGGCGAAATTTTATGGGTCTCAGCCAGAGACGGTGGTGGCGATAACTGGCACGGCTGGAAAATCTTCTGTTGCTGATTTTACGCGGCAAATCTTTGACCATCTTGGATATCGATCAGCCAATATAGGGACTTTGGGTGTTGTCCAGAAAAGTGGCGTTGCCCCTGGTGGATTGACAACCCCCGGTCCCATTGAGCTTCATCGCACCTTAAAAGGCTTGCAACAAGCGGGTGTTACGCATTGCGCGATTGAAGCCTCGTCCCACGGCATTGAACAACGTCGTCTTGATGGTGTTGTCTTGAAAGCTGCAGCCTTTACAAATTTAGGTCATGACCACTTAGATTACCATCAAACGCGTGAAGCCTATTTGGAAGCTAAACTTCGTTTGTTTAGACATGTTGTTTCTGAAACCACACGCGTCGTATTAAACGCAGACTCACCTGAATCCGACTTGATTGCCGCAATCGCAGCTTCACGCGACTTAGATCTATTTTCGGTCGGCGTCAAAGGCCGTGACCTTCAAATTGTGTCGATCACACGCCAAAATTTTGGGCAATGCTTGTCTCTATCTTATAAGGGTAACCGAAGGGACATTCAATTTCCGCTCATTGGTGAGTTTCAAGCATCGAATGCAGTTGTCGCTGCAGGCCTTACGCTGTCACAAAGCGAGTCGGGCGATAGCGTTCTTGATGCGATAGAAAAATTGCAGGGCGTCAAAGGGCGGCTAGAAAAGGTCGCTTCATGGCGCGGCGGTATGATCATTATTGATTATGCACATAAGCCAGATTCTCTTGCCGCAACTCTAGATGCCTTGCGCCCTTATGTGTCAGGCCGTCTCATCTGCGTTTTTGGCTGCGGCGGCGATCGCGATCGTGCCAAGCGGCCGATGATGGGGCGCATCGCAATGGAAAAATCTGATGTTGTTATTGTGACCGATGACAATCCGCGCAATGAGGATCCCGCTTTGATAAGGTCCGAGATTCTCGCCGGGGGCAAAGGGGCGCATGAGATTGCGGATCGATTTGAGGCTATTCGCTATGGCATCAAATTGGTCGGGGACGGGGACATATTGGTGATTGCGGGGAAGGGGCATGAAGAGGGTCAAATCATAGGCACACAGACCTTGCCGTTTTCGGATCACGCGGCTGTCGAAACGATCATTGCGGAGCTAGGGTTATGAAGGCACCACTATGGACAGCTGATGCCTTGCTCTCAGCGACTTCTGGTTTCTCCTATGGCTCTATTCCGCCTATTCACGGGGTTTCCATTGATACTCGTACGCTTGAACCAGGCGATTTGTTCGTTGCTCTCGAGGGCGAAGCGCGAGATGGCCATGACTTTGTTCATGCAGCATTCGAAAAAGGTGCTGCGGCTGCGCTTGTTCATAAAGATCAAGTCGAGAATTTGAAGCAATTAGGGCCTCTCATTGGCGTTAACGATGTACTTGAAGCGCTTGTCATGCTTGGCCAGGCGGCGCGTTCAAGGCTATCGGGTCATGCGCAAATAATTGCAGTAACAGGATCGGTGGGAAAGACGGGAACCAAAGAGGCACTGCGTTATATTCTCTCTCAACAAGGCAAATGTCACGCTTCAGTAGCGTCTTATAACAATCACTTTGGTGTTCCTTTAACGCTCGCGCGTATGCCTGCAGACACACGCTATGGTGTTTTTGAAGTCGGCATGAATCATTCAGGCGAGATCATGCCATTGAGCGCTATGATCCAGCCTGACGTCGCGCTGATAACGACTGTTGAAGCGGTCCACTTAGAGCATTTCCAGACGATCGAAGACATCGTTAAGGCAAAGGCGGAAATATTTACTGGCCTTAATTCGGACGGTACGGCCATTTTGAATCGCGATAATGCCTATTTCTCTATTCTTCAAGATCAAGCCAAGAAGGACTCAGTCGGCCATATCGTGACATTCGGATCTGACCCGTTGTCGGATATTCGGCTAAGATCTGTTACGCATGAGGCTCATTGCTCACATGTGGCGGCCACAATTTTTGGGCGAGATATAAATTATACGCTGGGAGTACCGGGACACCATATTGTGATGAACAGCTTGGGTGTTTTGGCTGCTGTGTTTGCGCTTGGCGCTGACATTGAGGCTGCGGCAAAGGCGCTTGCTGAAATCTCTGCACCCACTGGTCGCGGAGCAAAATCCGTTTACAGGATAGGCGGGCGGCCGATAACGGTTCTTGATGAAAGTTATAATGCAAGTCCCGCGTCAATGCGGGCTGCCTTGTCGGTTCTTTCATTAACACCGCCAGAGCCAGGCGGACGAAGAATCGCAGTCCTCGGTGATATGCTTGAACTGGGACCTCAATCTGATGCCTTCCACGCGGGCCTAGCCCCTTTGGTTGAATCGCTGGGCGTCGATCTCGTCTTCTTGTGCGGTCAGCATATGCAACACTTATGGGAAACTGTTTCGAATGAGCGAAGAGGTGCGTACTCCGCAACGTCAAAAGATTTGACGAAGTCTTTGTTGGAGTCAGTGCGTCCGGGCGATGTGGTGATGATTAAAGGTTCGTTAGGAAGCCGTATGGGTTTGATTGTCTCTGAGTTGTCAAAATTTTTGAACAAGGAGAATTCCGTTGCTTAGTTTGCTCTCCGAATATAGCAGCTCTTTTGCTGTGCTAAATATTTTCAGATATATCACGTTCAGAACCGTTGGCGCGACGGTGACAGCATTGTTTTTTGTTTTCTTTTTTGGTCCGTCCATCATTGCGAGTCTTCGGCTGCGTCAAGGAAAAGGGCAGCCGATTCGTGAGGATGGTCCAGAGTCGCATCTTTTGACGAAAAAAGGCACGCCAACAATGGGCGGGTTGATGATCTTATCAGGCGTTCTGGTTGCCGTTCTATTATGGAGCAATCCGCGCAGTGTTCTTATCTGGGTGGTACTGCTCGTGACTGTCAGTTATGGAGCCATCGGATTTTACGACGACTATCTTAAAGTCACGAAGCAGACCCAAGCGGGATTGTCCGGGCGTGTCCGCTTGCTGATTGAGGCTGTTATCGGTTTGGTTGCATGCTTGATCATGACCCGCTTCGGCGGCGGAACATTATCGACTGCTTTAACCGTTCCGTTCTTTAAGGATATCGTATTTGAGTTTGGACTCTTTTTCTTGGTCTTCGGTTCTTTTGTCATTGTTGCAGCTGGAAATGCAGTGAACCTCACAGATGGTTTGGATGGGTTGGCAATCGTCCCCGTTATGATTGCAGCGGCGACTTTTGGATTCATTGCCTATCTCAGCGGAAATATTATTTTCGCGAATTATCTCCAGATCCATTTTACGCCGGGAACGGGTGAATTGGCCGTTGTCTGCGGTGCATTGATTGGCGCCGGACTTGGATTTTTGTGGTTCAATGCTCCGCCGGCTCAGATTTTTATGGGAGACACGGGGTCGCTAGCCTTGGGTGGCTTGTTGGGGACGGTGGCGGTTGCGACAAAGCATGAAATTGTTCTGGCAATCGTAGGCGGTCTCTTCGTTCTCGAAGCAGTGTCTGTGATTATTCAAGTCACATCATTCAAGCTGACGGGTAAGCGAATATTCTTAATGGCCCCGATCCATCACCATTTTGAAAAATTAGGTTGGAAAGAGCCGCAAATTGTTATTCGGTTTTGGATTATCTCGGTGATCCTTGCACTGGTTGGCTTATCAACTCTAAAGCTGCGATGAGTCTATGAATCCAACGTTACTCTATTCAGGTAGAAAATTTGTACTGTTCGGACTGGGGAATTCTGGTCGGGCGACCGCTCATGCCTTGGTGAGTTGGGGAGCTCAAGTGACGGGTTGGGATGACGCTGAGGCCTCACGATCGAAAGCGAGGGAAGAAGGCCTAACTGTATCCGACTTAACTTCGGATCTGTTTCAAACAGCATCAGCTCTGATTCTCAGCCCGGGTGTTCCGCTCACCCACCCCAAGCCACATTGGACTGTTGTGGCGGCACAAGAAGCCGGAATTCCTATTATTGGTGATATAGAAATATTTTGTCAGGTCCGAGCGCAAGTCGCCCCGGGTTCGGCTTTCATTGCTGTTACCGGTACAAATGGCAAATCGACTACAACCTCATTGATAGCCCATTTGTTGGCCGCTGATGGTCGCGATGTTGTTGTTGGTGGCAACCTTGGCCCACCCATCTTGTCACTCCCTTTACCGTCACCCGATCGCATTCATGTGATTGAATGCTCGAGCTTTCAAATTGATTTAACTCCTTCTTTAGCACCCACTATCGGCGTTTTGACAAACCTAACGCCTGATCATCTTGATCGGCATGGGACGATGGATAACTATGCTCTTTCTAAAGAGCGCCTGATAGAAGGCTCAAATTTGGCAATTGTCGGCGTTTCGGATCCATACAGCGCCGCGATTGCCTCGCGCCGCGCCGCTCTGAATTTGCCTTTACTGCGCGTGACAACTGACCCTGACGAGAAGCAAGGGCTCTACTACCAAGGAACCCGCATTTTTAAGTTATGCGATGATGAGCGTGTTGAACTGGCCGATTTAGAGGGATTATTGAGCTTGCGTGGCACTCACAATACTCAAAATGCAGCAGCTGCCATTGCTGTCGTATCAGCCTTGGGTATGCCGGAACAATCAATTTTCAGAGGCTTGAGATCCTTTCCAGGACTCCCGCATCGGCTTGAGGCCGTGGGCTACATTGGCGATGCTCTCGTCATTAATGATTCTAAGGCTACAAATGCAGAGGCTACTGAGAGAGCACTCGAAGCCTACGAGGGCAAGATTTACTGGATACTGGGTGGGCGATCCAAAGCAGGGGGCATTGAGTCTTTGGGTAGCTATTTTTCCCGTATCGAAAAAGCTTATGTCATCGGGGAGGCCATGAAGGAATTTGGAGAAACGCTTCACGGTCGTGTGCCTGTCGAAAAAGCTCTAACATTGGATCATGCAGTGCAGTCTGTCGCTCATGATGTTTTGGTATCCCCATCTGAGGGGGCGGTGATCCTCTTTTCGCCAGCCTGCGCATCCTTTGATCAATTTAGGAATTTTGAACATCGCGGCGACGAGTTTCGACGCATGATCAAATCGATCAATGGATTTAGAGCTATATCCGAGGGAAGTGATCATGCAAGCGCGTCTTGATCGTAACCCCTTGGTAGAGTGGTGGTGGACCATTGATCGGACGATCTTTTTTCTGGTCGCGATATTCATGGTCAGTGGAATTGTTCTGGGATTGGCGGGTAGCCCACCTGTCGCAGAGCGCCTCGGTCTGCCGACGTTTTATTTCGTAACGCGCCAGGCAGTGAACCTCGTTCCCGCCATAATATTGATGTTTTTTGTGAGCTTTCTTAGTCCTCGTGCAGTTCGTAGAACAGCATTGATTTTCTTTGTTGTGAGCCTTGTATTCGTTGTCGTGGCACTTCTCTACGGCGTTGAGGTTAAAGGAGCGCGTCGCTGGATCACTTTGTTAGGTATTACTGTTCAGCCGTCCGAATTTCTAAAGCCGTCATTTGTTATATTGGCCGCGTGGGCGTTTTCTGAAGGTGGGCGGAGAGTCGATCTCCCCGGAAACTTCTTAGGCTTTTTCTTGCTCTTTTTAACCATCACACCACTCGTTATGCAGCCGGACATCGGTCAAACGATGCTCATTTCTATTGTTTGGGGTGCGCTTGTATTTCTTTCCGGTCTTCATCTGTTTTGGGTGTTGGGAATTGGCGGAATTGGAATGCTTGGACTTGCAACAGCGTATCGGTTTTTGCCTCACGTTAAAGATCGGATCGATAAGTTTCAGAATCCGTCCGGCCGCGACACGTTCCAAGTTGATAATGCTATTTCGAGTTTCATTGAGGGCGGGTGGTTTGGAAAAGGGCCGGGCGAAGGCACCATCAAACGTATCCTGCCCGATAGTCATACGGACTTTGTCTTTGCGGTAACCGCTGAAGAATTTGGCATTTTTGTATGCCTCGTTTTAGTCTCGCTCTTTGCCATTTTCGTTTTGCGTGGATTGGTTTTAGCGCGGAGAAATAATGATCCCTTTTGCCGGTTGGCTGCGGCCGGACTTGTCATTCTATTTGGAATTCAAGCGTCTATAAATATGGCAGTTAACGTTCATCTGATACCAGCAAAGGGAATGACATTGCCGTTCATTTCTTATGGTGGTTCATCCTTGATATCACTGGGATTGGCAATGGGCTTTCTGTTGGCCGTTACGCGCAGACGTCCGAGAGCTGATCTTTTGGATCGCTTTACACCTGACATGGAACATTAGCCTTAATGACGAAGCATTGCGTCTTATTGGTTGCGGGCGGTACCGGGGGGCATATGTTTCCTGCGGAGGCCGTTGCAACGCAATTGATTGCTTCTGGTGTGAGTGTTCATCTCGCAACCGATAAGCGAGGCATGAGTTTTAACAAGACTTTTCCTACCGAAAATACACATGTGATTTCCTCTGCGACTTTTTCACATGCGTCATATTTTGATCTTTTTAAGGCGTTGCTCAAATTGATTTTTGGCTTCTTCCAATCGATTTTAATATTGATTCGTATTCGACCGTCGGTGGTCGTGGGCTTTGGAGGGTATCCCTCGATTCCGCCTTTGGTTGCTGCGATCTGTTTGGGTATACCGACCGCGCTGCATGAGCAAAATAGTGTGTTAGGCAGAGCAAATCGATTTTTAGGGCGGTTTGCTAAGGTTATTGGCACCGGGTTCAATCATATAGAGGCTCTACCGGGATCCCTGAAAGATAAGGTCGTCGCAGTGGGCAACCCCGTACGATCCGACGTTACTCTGGCAGCTGAGGTTTCTTGGTCGCTTCCTGCTTCGCCTCAGAAAATCCATATTATTGTAACGGGAGGCAGTCAGGGAGCTCGAATTTTAAGTGAAATCGTTCCGCAGGCGCACGCTATGTTACCAAAAAATATGCGCGAAAGGATTTATGTGACGCATCAAGCTCGCGGCGGGGATATTGCTCATTCCAAAGACATATATGATCGTGTAGGAATAGAGAATTCAGTTCAAGCCTTCTTCTCCGATCTTCCCCGATTAATCGCACACTCTCATCTTGTTATAGGTCGAGCTGGGGCATCAACTGTAACCGAATTATCGGTTATTGGTCGTCCGTCACTTTTGATTCCGTTGCCCGGTGCCATCGATCAAGATCAGGCCGCGAATGCGTCAATCCTCGCTTCACGCGGCGCGACAATTACGATCGACCAAAGATATCTATCACCTACTAATTTAGCCGCTAAGCTGCGCTTTCTCATTCAGAATGACTATGCGTTGGGTAGAATGGCCATGGCTGCGAAAGAGTCTCGGTCTAATAAAGCTGCAGCCAACTTAACATCACTCATTATGACTATTGGCGACTTAGCAGACAAGAGGATCCCTGCAGCATGAAACTTCCTACGAATTTGGGCGCTATTCATTTTATTGGGATCGGCGGTATCGGCATGTCTGGAATAGCAGAAGTGTTGCATAATTTGGGATATAGGGTGCAAGGTTCTGATGCCGCCGAGAGTAGTAATTCAAAAAGATTAAAGGAATTAGGAATTTCTGTCTTTATCGGACATGACTCTAAGCATTTGGGCGAAGCGGAGGTCGTTGTCGTCTCCACAGCCATTAAACGAGATAATCCTGAACTTCTTTCGGCACGTGAAAAAAGAATTCCTGTTGTAAGGCGGGCCGAAATGCTGGCTGAACTGATGAGGTTGAAGACGAGCATTGCTGTTGCTGGGACTCATGGCAAGACGACAACAACCTCACTGGTTTCTGCTTTACTCGTTGCAGGGAAATTTGATCCAACAATTATCAACGGTGGGATTATTAATGCTTACGGGACGAACTCAAGGCTTGGGGCCGGTGAATGGATGGTCGTCGAGGCGGACGAATCCGACGGAACTTTTCTGAAGCTTCCTGCTGCCATAGCCGTTGTAACAAATATTGATCCAGAACATTTGGATCACTTTAAGACGTTTGATGCGGTAAAAGATGCGTTTCGCAATTTTGTTGAAAATCTTCCCTTCTATGGATTTTCAGTGATGTGTCTCGACCACCCTACCGTGCAAGAAATTGTTGGAAAAATCGAAGACCGCCGCATTATTACTTACGGAGAAAATCCCCAAGCTGATGTTCGGCTGCATGATGTTAATTTGCAAGGGGGGCGTTCTCACTTCTCAGTCACAATACGAGATAAGAAATTTAAGAAATCAATTCTTATTGACCATGTTGAACTGCCGATGCCCGGCTTACATAATGCTCTGAATGCGACAGCGGCCATTGGTGTTGCATTTCATTTGGGAATTGATCCCGACATAATTCGTGAAGGGATTAGAAATTTCAGTGGTGTAAAGAGACGTTTCAGTGAGGTCGGGCAATGGAATGGAGCTAAGATATTTGACGATTATGGCCATCATCCGGTCGAAATTTCAGCAGTGCTTCGAGCGGCTCGTGCATCAACGCAAACAAAAGTTATCGCCGTGGTGCAACCTCACCGTTACACGCGCCTTCATGCTTTGTTTGAGCAATTTGCGACCTGCTTTAATGATGCGGATTGTGTTGTTGTTGCAGATACCTATGCTGCAGGAGAGTCACCAATAGAAGGTGCTGATCGGGACACTTTAGTTGCTAGCATAAAGGCCCATGGCCACCGCAACGTTATTGCGCTTCAAGACCCTTCTAACCTTGCAACATTGATTAAGGACCTTGTTGGGCCTGGTGATTACGTCGTGTGTCTAGGCGCAGGTAATATTACTCAATGGGCAAATGCTTTGCCGCAGCAATTGTCTGAGCTTTAACTCTCGGTGGATCTGATGGATCGTTACGGAATAGATGAGTCACGGTTCCCGGGCAGTTTAGAGTTCGATATTCCTTTGGCGAAATATTCTTGGTTTCGTGTCGGTGGGCCTGT
>Ga0164297_10005035_pt1 | contig 11514 bp, 8 predicted proteins | sample GEODES058metaG_FD_113539 | JGI IMG/M metagenome (GOLD analysis project Ga0164297, IMG submission 113539) | Dystrophic lake water microbial communities from Trout Bog Lake, Wisconsin, USA - GEODES058 metaG | ecosystem: Environmental > Aquatic > Freshwater > Lake | place: USA: Trout Bog Lake... | reverse complement strand
TGAGCTAATCGCAACGATAGGCATCGTCAGTTCAAGTCAACAGTCTCGGCCTTCTGGCGGGCTTCCATCATGTGCATCCCGGAAGCCTCATAAGCCTTGATATAGAGTTCCTTCAAATCCTCTTTACTGATGCCTCTTACATCGGACTCCCGAAGGTTTGGAAGGTTCGCTTTCAGCGCAGAGTAATGTTTCTGAACAAAGGCATCCTCGGCGGCCTTCTTAGCCGCCGCTGCCTCTTCAGCCGCCGCTTTCTTTGCGGTAGCCGCCGCTGTTGCGGAGTTCGTGGGCTTTGCCTGAACTACTGGGCCGAAGGTGACCATCAGGCAGGCCAAACAAGTGAGTAGGTGCCTGTGCATGTGGCTAAAATAGGCGAATCAACGGAGGCCTATCAAGTTAAGAAATGGACTGCAATGCGCCTGAGTCAAATGATGCAATCAGGTTGCTAGGGTTTCCTGCCCAGCACTTCCTTGAGGAATGGCGCCGTGCGGCTGACTTTGCTCTTGGCCACCTCTTCAGGTGTTCCCGTTACGATGATCTTGCCGCCGTTCTTTCCTGCCTCCGGGCCCACGTCGATGATATAGTCGGCCTCGGCCACCAGATCGAGATGATGCTCCACGACGATCACGGTGTGTCCCTCATCGACCAGTCGGTGAAGGACCGTCTGAAGGAGTTCCACGTCGGAGGCGTGGAGTCCGATGGTCGGCTCCTCAAGGATATAGAGGGTTCCGCCGCGCCTGGCCATGCGGGGGCGATCGGTGGCGCTTCCTCCGCGGGCAAGTTGCGTCACGAGTTTGATTCGCTGGGCCTCGCCACCGCTCAGTGTCGGGCTTGGTTGGCCAAGCTTCAGGTAACCAAGGCCTGTCTTCACGAGAAGTTGCAGCGGTTTGCGGATCTTGGGATGCGCGGCGAAGAACTCCGCGGCCTGCTCCACGGTCATCGAAAGCACGTCGCCGATCGACTTGCCGTCATACTTCACCTCCAGGGTCTGCCGGTTGAACCGGGTGCCGCCGCAGTCCTCGCAGGGCATGTAGGAGACCGGCAGGAAGTTCATCTCCAACTTGATGACCCCTTGGCCCTCGCAGGTGTCGCAGCGTCCATCCTGGTTATTGAAGGAGAAGCGGCTGCCCGTGTATCCGCGTATCCTTGCATCGGGGAGGCCTGCGTAGAGATTCCGAATGGAATCAAAGATCTTCAGGTAGGTGGCCGGCGTGGAGCGCGAGGTCTTGCCGATCGGCGACTGGTCGACTTCGATCACCTGGGAGAGATGCTGGACGCCGGCGATCGATTTCCAATACTGCGGTCCGCTCTTTTTCCGGCGACCTGTTCGCACAAGCGCCTCCTCGACCGCGGGAAGCAGGACTCCCCTGAGGAGTGTGCTCTTGCCAGATCCGCTGATGCCGCTAATGGCCGTCAGTCGCTGCAGGGGGAAGCTCGCGTCCACCCCGTCGAGGTTATGCCGCTTGGCTCCCTTGAGTTCGAGCCACGCGGTGACTTCCTTCATCGATCGGCGTGATCCCCGTTGGGGATGCACGGGAGGATTGCGCAGGAACTTTCCTGTGACGGAACGCTCGTTGGCCATCACCTCGCTCATCGTGCCGAAGGCGATGATTTCGCCGCCATGGGTGCCGGCTTTGGGGCCGAGATCGATGATCCGGTCGGCGCGGCGCATCGTCTCCTCGTCATGTTCGACGATGATGAGGGAATTTCCCTGTGCCGAAAGTTCGCCGAGCGCATTGAGCAGGCGGGTGTTGTCACGGGGGTGGAGCCCGATGGTCGGCTCGTCCAGCACGTAGAGAACACCCCGTAGGTTGGATCCCAGTTGGGCCGCAAGGCGGATGCGTTGGGACTCGCCGCCGCTGAGGGTTTTCGCGGAGCGGTTGAGCTGGAGATAGTCGAGACCAACCCTTCCCAGGAACTCGAGGCGCTGACAGATCTCGGGAAGGATGTCGCGGGCCACCGTCTCTTCGCGTCCCTTGAAGTTCCATTCCTTGGAAAGGGAAAGCGCTTCCGTTGCGGAGCGGGCCGAGAAGCTCGCAATGCTCTCGTTGTTGATACGCACGGCGCAGGCGACGGGATTCAGGCGGTCTCCCTGACAAACGGGGCACGGACGTGTCTCACCCTCCTCGCGGTTTTCAAACGATTTCTCGGCGGCCAGATCGGCCTCGAGTTGGGAATCAAAGTCCTGGGCCCGTGGAATCTCACTCCACACTTCGCCGAATCCACGGCAATGTTCGCACCAACCGTGGGGTGAGTTGAAGGAGAACAACCTGGGATCAAGCTCCTCGAAAGAGCGTGCGCAGTCGGGACAGTTCATTTCGGAACTGAGGATTCGGAAGTCCGATGAAGATATGTTCTGCGTTCCCTTGACCGCTTTTGTCGTGGTCTTGGTCTTTTTGGCGGATTTTGCTTTGGAGGTTTTCCCGGCGGCAGGAGCCGGTTCGACAGGACGCGCCTTGGCCGTTCCCTTGCCGATCTCCAGGGCATGCCTGGTCAGTTCAAGGATACCTTTCTTGGAGCCCTTTTCGATCGTGCCGATCAGGACATCGATGGTGTGCTCCTTGAAGCGCTCCAGGGCCTCGAACTCATCGACGGCAACCAGTTCGCCATCGACCAAAAGCGTTGAGAATCCATGTTCGCCGGCCCAGCGGGCCACTTCGGTGTGGTATCCCTTGCGTCCGCGAATGAGGTTGGCGAAGAGTTGGACCGAGGAGTCCTTGGCCATCGCCTCCAGTTCCGAGGCCACTGCGGTGAGCGAGCTTTTTTCCACGGCGACATGGCAATCGGGGCAATGCTGGGTGCCGAGCTTCGAGAAGAGCAACCGGAGGAACTGGTGGATCTCCGTGACGGTGGCCACGGTCGACTTGCCGCCGCCGCGCGTGATCCGCTGTTCGATGGCGACACTTGGAGGGAGTCCTTCGATCCGGTCGACATCCGGCTTCTCAAGCTGCTCCACAAACTGACGCGCATAGGGTGACATGCTGTCGAGGAAACGCCGTTGCCCTTCGGCAAAGAGGATGTCGAAGGCCAGCGTCGACTTGCCGCTGCCGCTGAGTCCCGTCACCACGATCATCTCGTCACGAGGGATATCGATGGAGATGTTCTTGAGATTGTGTTCGCGCGCCCCCTCGATCTGGATCGATTTCGCTCCGCGTGAAGGGGGCTGGGAGAGAACCTTTTCCAAACGGAGCGGAGGACGGCCGGCCAGGACCTCGCGGAGATATCGTCCCGTATGGGATCCTTCGGTTGCCGCGACCTCCTCGGGCGTTCCGGTCACCACCAGCTTGCCCCCTTGGTCACCGGCTTCGGGACCGATATCGATGACCCAGTCGGCTGTCTTGATCACATCGAGGTTATGCTCGATGACAATGATGCTGTTGCCCTCCTTGACGAGGCGCTCGAATGCCTTCAGCAGGATCGCGATGTCGTCGATGTGGAGTCCGGTCGTCGGTTCGTCGAAAATGAGGAGTGCCTCGCCCGGCTCCTGTCCGGCCAGACGGGAGGCGAGTTTGAGTCGCTGGGATTCTCCGCCACTCAGCACATTGAGCGGTTGGCCGAGCTTCAGATACTCGAGGCCGACATCGGCAAGGAGTTGCAGGGGGGCGCAGATGGCCTCGGATTTTGCACCGCCCTTGAAAAATTCAATCGCCTCGCGCGCCGTCATTTCGAGCACGTCATGGATTGATTTGCCGCGATGCCTGATCGCGAGCACACGCTCCTGGTAGCGTTTCCCCTCGCACTCGGGACAACGCAGGAACAGGTCGCTGAGGAATTGCATCTCGACCTTCTCGAAACCCAGGCCGGAGCAGCGGTCGCAGCGCCCCTGTCCGGAGTTGAAGGAGAAAGCGGAGGGACTCATCCCGGCCTCGATCGCCTCGTCCTCCATGCCGAAGAGTTCGCGGATCGCGTCAAAGACCCCGAGGTAGACGGCTGGTGTGGAGCGTGGTGTCCTGGAGAGGGGCGACTGATCGACCATCACCACATCGGAGAGATCATCGCCACCCTTGATCGAGCGGCAGCGACCGGCGGCCTCCCCCTCCTCGGCGGCGGCCGAAGTGAGGTTGCGGTAGAGGACGTCGCGGACCAGGGAGCTCTTTCCCGATCCCGAGACTCCCGTCACGCAGCAGAAGACCCCCAGCGGGAATTTGATATCGAGCTTCTCGATATTGTGATGGCGGATCCCCTTGATATCGATCCAGTGCTTCGGTTTTTTCCTCTTGGCCGGCACGGGAATCACCTTGTCCCCGCGAAGGTAGGCCGCGGTGAGCGATTCCTTGGAAGAGGGGAGTTCGGAAAGCGGTCCGGAGAACATGAGGGCGCCGCCCTCCTGTCCGCGGCCGGGGCCGAGGTCGACGATGTGATCGGCCGAACGGATCACCGCCTCCTCATGCTCGACAACCAGGAGCGTGTTCCCCTTGTCGCGTAGGGCCCGCATGATCTCGAGGAGCTTGCCGACATCGCGCGGATGAAGTCCGACGCTCGGCTCGTCCATGACGAAGAGCGTGTTCACCAGGGAAGCCCCCAGACAGGTGGTCAGGTTGACGCGTTCGATTTCACCGCCGGAGAGGGTCTTGGTCGCGCGGTCCAGCGTGAGGTATCCGAGCCCGACCGATTCCAGATATCCGAGGCGTGACACAATCTGCTCCAGCAGCATGATCGCGCCGGCATCCCCAGCGGGCAGTGGCAGCTCCTTGAGCAGCGGGGCGAGTCGCGACACGGGCGTTGCCGCGATCTCGGGCAGGGTGAGGGGCTTGCCGGGAAGCGGGAGCCGGAAGTTCAGCGTCTCCGGTTGGAAGCGTCCCCCGTTGCAGGTCGTGCACGGTTTGTAGGCGCGGTAGCGGCTGAGGAAGACGCGGATGTGCATCTTGTAGGTCCGCTTTTCCATCCAGTGGAAAAAACCGTCGATTCCATACCAGCGGTTGTTCTGCCAGAGTTCCTCGCTGGTCAGGTCAGCCCCCTTCTCCCCTTCGATCACGAAGCGCTGATCCGACTCCGGCAATTCCTCGAAGGGAACGTGGACATCAATGTCCTCCCTGGAACAGGCGCGGAGAAGATCCCGCTGGCACTCGCGCGACTGGCCGCTCTGGAAGGGTTTCACCACCCCTCCGGCGATGGTCATGGAGCGGTCCGGCATCACCCGGTCGTAGTCGATGCCGATGACGCGGCCGAATCCCCGGCAGTCCGGGCAGGCCCCGAGGGGGTTGTTGAAGCTGAAAAGACCGGGAGCCGGGGGCCGGATATCAAGATCGCAATGCGCGCAATGCCATCCCGAGGAGTGTGGGAACTGCTCACCGTTCTCCGGATCGATCAGGGTGACTCGTTCCTTGCCAAGTCGCAGGGCGGTCTCGATTGCCTCGGTGAGTCGGCCGCGTTCCTCCTTGGAAATGGCAAGGCGATCCTGAATGACCTGCACGACGGCCGGCAGTCGCGTCAGCGAAGTCGGTTCGTCCGTCCGATGGATGGCGCCGTCGATCCAGACGCGGAGATATCCCTGCTCCTGAAGGAAGGTGAAGAACTCTGCCGGCGTCCGCTGCGGTGGAGGGGCCTCACCCTCCTCCGGTTCGGTGCGGGTCGTGACCGGGAAGGTGATCAGGAGGCGCCGCCCCACCAACGATGCCAGCAGCGAGGAGGTGACCGACTCGGGCGACTCGGGGGTGACCGGACGTCCGCACCCCGGGCATCGCGCGGTGGCGGCGCGCGCCATCAGCAGCTTCAGGTAGTCATTGATCTCGGTGATGGTCCCGACCGTGGAGCGGGTGGTCTTGACGCTGTTGCTCTGCTCGATGGCGATCGCCGGCGGAATCCCCTCGATGGAGGTTGCGCGGGGCTTGTCCATGCGGTCGAGGAACTGCCGCGTGTAGGGGCTGAAGGTCTCGACATAGCGGCGCTGTCCCTCCGCGTAGATGGTGTCGAAGGCGAGACTCGACTTGCCCGATCCGCTCGGCCCCGTGACGACAATGAGTGACCCTGTGGGAAGGTCGAGGTCGATGCCCTTGAGATTGTTCTGCGTGACGCCTTGAAGGCGTATCCTGGGGGAATCAGGCACCTGCTGAGTGTCGGGGTGGGGGGAGAATGCTAAACAAGGCCTCTGATCAGGCCGAGGCGGGGCCGTTCTGGGCGGGCTGGTTTTTCAGCTCTTCGGTTCGGAGCAACACGCGCTGGCGCATGATCTTTCCGGCCTTGAACTTCACGGTGGCACGGGAGGGAATGGGGACATCGACCTCCGGTTGGTTCGGATTACGGCCCACGCGGGAACGGGTGAGGCGCACCTCGAAGACACCGAAATTCCTCAACTCAACGCCCTCTCCCTTGGCAAGCGCCTCGGTGATGTGATCGAGCGTCTTCTGGATGACATTGAAGACATCGCTCTGGATGAGACCGGTTTCGTTGCTGATGGCGACGACGAGATCGCGTTTGGTGAGATTGGCCATGATGAGAAGGAAAAAGAGGGTTGGATTCTCTGTCGGGGGCCAGAAAGAAAGGAATGTCCTACACAGGAATTGCAGACCCGGCAAGATCTATCGGGAATCTCTTGCTACCGCCCGCTCGCGATCACCGCCGAGCGCCACCAGGCAAGCAGGTCGTGATGAGCGGCGTTCCATTCCGAGATCGGTTCGCTGATCCTGGCTGTCCAATTGGCCGACCCGACGGCACCGGGAACATTGAACCGCTGGTTCGTTCCGAAGAGATCCGTCACCATCGGAATGGCGATCCACGAGTTACAGGAGATAAGTCCCTCCAGAAGAGCACGATGCACCAGATCACCGAAGGGCGTCAGCGGTTCGATTTCGGGATGACCGGAGAACTGCAGGAGTTCCCCGAGAATCTTGCGGCATCCTTGTTCCTCCTCGCCTCCATGGGTGGCTCCCTCACGCCATTCCTCCCACTGCGTGATGACCGGCGCATGGTCGTGGGTGGCGTAGGTGGCCACGGAAATCCGATCATAGGTCGATCCCGCCTTCATGGTGCCGTCCGATTCCCGTTCCCACATCGGGATTTTAAACCCGGGTAGTCCCATCTTTGCCATCACCGGACGGACGTAGGGCGCGACCTCCCCGAGATCCTCGGCAATGAGCCGATGGTCACCGAGTTCCTCGTTCAGGATGCCGAGAAGCACCTCTCCGTGCCGCTCATTATGAGCGCAATGTTCCGGAGTACTGTCGTCGAAGTCGACGAAGCCCGGCAACGGGCCCCCGGTCTTTGACCGCGCCTCATCCTCGGAGAGACCGGTGAACTCCGCGTTGCGCTGCGGAGCCCAAGGGAAACTGTAGATGCGGAAGAACCCGAGGGCGTGATCGACGCGCAGGAGATGGAAGACCGAGCGCAGCAGGCGAAGACGCCTCCTCCACCAGAGAAAGTTGCTCCGTGCCATCACTTCCCAACGGTAGAGCGGGAATCCCCAGTTCTGACCCCACTGCTCGGTGAAGGGGTCGCTCTTGAAGACATGCTCGGGAGGAGCCCCGCAGGAGCGCGTGGAGTCGAATTCCCCCGGGGATGCGAAGACATCGGCGCCACCCGCGGCGACACCGACGGGAACATCGCCGATCAGGGCGACACCGAGCAGTTCCGCGAGGTCCGCGACCGAGGCCCATTGGGAGAAGGCGATCCACTGGACATAGGCGAAGAAAAGGCGGCGCTTCTCCACGGCCTCCTGTTCCTGCGCCGGCAGGGAAGCCAGCCAGACGCGGGCGGACGAGGCATTGCGTTGGGCAAGAGGCCATCGGGAAAGATCCTCGGCATGATTGTTGGACTCCAGCAACACCCTGTAGAGCGTGTAGTCGGGCAGCCATGCGTCCTGCTGCTCCAGGAATTGGGTGAAGAGTTTCGAGCGTCCGCTCCGTCCGTCTCCCTTGCGGAAACGATCCCAGGCCGCCTCCAGCAATTCGCGCTTGAGTGCTTTCACCCCCGCGTAATCCACGGGCCCTGACCGCAACGCGGACAGATCGCGTCTCTCGGTGATCCGGCGGTAATCGCCCGGGGTCAGGTCCGGAAGCCAGGAGGGATGGGTCGTGATCGTGGCCGGATCCAGTGCGAAGGCGCTCAGCACATTGTAGGGGCTGTGGTCGCCGCCGGTCTCGTTCACCGGCAGGATCTGCACGGCCCGGAAATTGTTCCCGGCAGCCCATTCGATCATCTCGGAGAGTGCCTCCGTGTCGCCGACACCCAGATCATGTTTGCCTCGCAGGGCAAAGAGAGGAACGAGAATTCCAGCGATTTTTTTCTCCGGATCGAGCATCATGGTTGATTCCAAGCCTGAGCGCGGGAAGGAGGCCTTGCAAGATCTCAGAGATATTTTGACGGCTTCGCTCATTCCCTCTTGGCGACTCCATCACGAGCGATGAGGATGGGTTCCATGAACGTCACCTATTACGGCCACTCCTGCTTCTCCGTCGAGGTCTCCGGCAAGACACTGCTCTTCGACCCCTTCATCACGCCGAATCCCCTGTCCTCCACGATCGACCACGCGAACCTCCGCCCCGATTACATTCTTATCTCGCACGGCCATTTCGATCATGTTGCCGACGTGGAGGCGATCGCCCGCCTGAGCGGCGCCACCTTGATCGGCAATTACGAGGTCCTCCAGTGGTTCGGAGCCAAGGGGATTGAGAAAATCCACCCGATGAATTCCGGTGGCTCCTGGAACTTCGACTTCGGTCGCGTCACCTTCACCCCAGCGGTCCACTCCAGCAGCATGCCCGACGGCACCTATGGCGGTCAGGCCGGCGGCTTCCGCGTGGAGACGCCCGAGGGGGCCTTTTACTATAGCGGCGACACCGCCCTGACCCGGGACATCGAGTTGATCGCGCTGGCGGGTCCGCTCAGGTTCGCCGTCCTCTGCATCGGCGACAACTTCACCATGGGGGTCAAGGATGCCGTCACGGCCGCGGAATGGCTCGGATGCTCCGAAATCATCGGGGTTCACAACGACACCTTCCCGCTCATTGCCATCGATGGAGAGGCCGCCAGGACTGCCTTCAAGGCGGCGGGTAAGAACCTCCACCTCTTGGAAATCGGCTCCTCACGGGACTTCTAGGGGAGTTTTCAAGGGGAGATTCCAAAAAAGCGTTGACATGGCGGAGGGCTGTGATTTGCTCACCACAAGTTTCGGTTTTTCAGGATCTCTCCCCACACGGTTGCCGGTGAGTTGAAGTAACAGCCCCGGTTGTTTGGTTTTCGGGATCCTCTCCAAACCCAGCGCAGCATCCAATTTTTCAACAAGTGGCGGCCCTTGTCAGGACGGGGCTCCGGTTTTTCGATGAATACCGGTCCCGTTAGGAAGCAACGTCCGTCCCCAATCACCATCCAAGTCCCAGTTTTCCTCAAGCAGTCCGGCAGTACCCATTTTTTCACCCCCATAATTCCATGAACGACGATCACGAACCCCAGGGCCAGTCGCACGACCAACCTGCATCCCAACCATCTTCCGATACCTCCGCCGGTCAGAATGGCCAGAACGGCTCTCCCGAGGGAGGGCAGCAGGGTGGGGGACGCAGATTTGACCGCAACCGCCGTGGTGGCGGAGGCGGACGCAATCCCCGCGGACGCCGGCCCTTCCGCAACAACCGTCAGGATAACCGCGGCCCCAACGATCAGGGTGGCCAAGGTGGACAGGGAGGCCAGGGCGAGCATGGCCCCGGGCCCGATGAATTTGCAGAGCCCGTTGCCGGCGAAGCCGCTCCCCACGATGGGCCGCCGCCCGAACCGACCTACGCCGAGGGCGTGGTCGAGGTCTCGGGCAAGGGCTTCGGATTCCTCCGCGAGGCCAAGCGCGCTTACGCCGCCACCCAGAACGACATCTTCATCACCCCCGAGGTGATCCGTGAGTTCAACCTGCGCGACGGCGTGTTTATCAAGGGAGAGACCCGTCGCGGGCCCCGAGGCATCCAGCTTTTCCGGGCCACCGAGATCGAGGGACAGGATCCGGCCAAGTACGTGAACATCCCCTACTTCGAGGAACTTACCACCATCAGTCCCAACAAGCGCATCAAGCTCGAGACCGTCCCCGAGCGCTTCACCACCCGTGTCATCGATCTCATGACGCCAGTCGGCAAGGGCCAGCGCGGACTCATCGTGGCACCTCCCCGCACCGGCAAGACCACCCTCCTTCAGCACATCGCCGATGCCGTCGTGAAGAACCACCCCGAGGTGAAGCTCATCATCCTGCTGGTCGACGAGCGTCCCGAAGAGGTTACGGAAATCCGTCGCACCGTCCCTCAGGCCGAACTCTACGCCAGCTCCAACGACAGCGATCTCCGCAGCCACACCCGCATCGCCCAGATCGCCATCGACCGTGCCAAGCGCCTGGTCGAGCAGGGGAAGGACGTCTTCGTCCTCATGGACTCCCTGACCCGTATCGGCCGTGCCTTCAACAACGCACAGGGCGGCGGAGGCCGCACCATGAGCGGCGGCATGGACTCCCGCGCCATGGAGATCCCGCGCAAACTCTTCGCCGCAGCCCGCAACACCGAGGAGGCCGGCTCCCTCACCATCATGGCCACCGCCCTGATCGAGACCAACAGCCGCATGGATGACCTCATCTTCCAGGAGTTCAAGGGTACCGGCAACATGGAGCTCGTTCTCGACCGCAAGATCAGCGACCAGCGCATCTACCCCGCGGTCGACATATTCCTCTCCGGAACGCGTCGCGAAGAGCTGCTCCTCTCTCCCGAGGACATGCACAAGATCAACATCATCCGTCGCGGATTGGCCGGTCACAAGCCGATCGAGGCCATCGAGAGACTACTCTTCTTCATTCGTCGCTACCCGACGAATGCCGAACTGCTGAAGAACATCCCGGGCTAACCCTGGGGTCGGGATCGGGCGCGGCGTTCGCCTCCTTGTCCGATATACCCCCTCGCCGGCCAACCTCTCGTTTAATCCAGTTCCAGCCACTCGCGCAGCTTGCCATCGAGTGTTGCCGCATCCTCCGTGCTTAGCCGCCCCACGATTTTGCGTACAAGTTGGGATTCCACGGTGGCCAGTTGACCCTTCACCGCGCTTGGAACATTCAGGCCGCAGGACTGCCACCCTCTGAGGGTGAAATCCCCATTTTTCAGGCGGGATGTGATGGGGACCAGGAAAAGATCGCCCCCCGTGGAGCCATGGCCGATCACGATGGCGGGTCGTACCTTTGTACTGCTCAGATCCGAGAACGGGATCGGCAGCAGAACGACGTCATTTCGAGAGCAGTTCATTGTAGACGTCGTCCTCGGAATTATTCCACACCTTCATCAGGCCCTGCTTTGACGATTCGACCCACTCGCGGCTTTCCCGGTCGGTCGGGGGGATGATCCCGACAAACTGCTCCAGGCAAAACAGCAACTCTTGGTTCAACGACCGACGGTTACGTGCTGCGCGTTGTTTTAGGGCATGACGCAGCTCCTGAGGAACATCTTTCAGAGTGATCGTTGACATAGTGCAACCATAAAAGATTCATTATGAATGTCAAATGATTCCTTTATGGATTTATTGGTTGCGAACTCGGCGCCTCGGAGGTTTGACCCGAGGAGGTGATCC
>Ga0164297_10005029_pt1 | contig 11527 bp, 10 predicted proteins | sample GEODES058metaG_FD_113539 | JGI IMG/M metagenome (GOLD analysis project Ga0164297, IMG submission 113539) | Dystrophic lake water microbial communities from Trout Bog Lake, Wisconsin, USA - GEODES058 metaG | ecosystem: Environmental > Aquatic > Freshwater > Lake | place: USA: Trout Bog Lake... | reverse complement strand
TCATACTATCTAAGAGCTCCCCGTGCACAATTTCTCGTCCTCCGCCGGAGCGCAAGCTTCCGCGCGCGTCTATCCCTGATTGTTAGCGTTGCTCAATCGCCCACGTGCTCTTCGGCTGTTGTCCGCGTTCCTTGTGGCGTTACTTGCGAGTGTCTCTTCGTCCTGGAACGCCGCGTCCTGCTCCGCTGGTGCAGCTGCGCGGGTCCTGGTCTCTTGGACAGAGAACTAGACAGTCGAGTGGGCGTGCGCACCGGGCTGCGGCTTGGCTGCGGTGATTTGTGCCAGTGCTGACCGGAGGGCAGGGCGTGCAACTCAAGTGAGCAACTCTTCCGCTGTGCCCCAGCGCAGCTCAGAATCATGGAGACGTTTCCCGACTTTGACACACTCGTGTGGGCCAAGCTGGAGGGCTGGCGGCCGTGGCCTGCGCTGGTGCTGGACCCTGAGACGGTGCAAAAAATCGACGCCGCTGTCCGGAAGGACCTCGCCGTGGACGGAGTCCACACGGCCGAGGACACCTCCCTGGTCCGCTTCTTGGGAACCGGTGACCACGCGCGGCTGCCGCTGTCCAAGCTGATGCCGTTGCAGGACGACAGCACGTTCAAGGTGCTTAGCACGGGCGGCAAGCGTGGTGGTGGCTTTGAGACCGCAGTAACTGAGGCAACGACCTGGCTTGAGCGCCACGGCAAGCGCAAACCGTCTGCAGGCAAGACTACAGCTGCAGCGATGCCAAAGAGCACAGCCCGGCCCGTGAACCGCGCCGGCGGTGGCGAGGTGACTTCAGGCAGTGCGGGCGCTGCTGCTGGGGCATCGAAGCGGCCACAGCAGCAGCTGCGCGTGAAGCATGAAGACGATGGTAAGGCGCTGCACGACTCCCCAGACAAGCCCATTACTCGAGGCCTTCCGTCTGCTCGCCACCGCGCTGCTGGTGCACCCGCAACGACGACGGTGAGCGGCAGCGGCGCGTCACGAGACAGTGGTCTGTGCGGCGCAGCGCCTGCTGAGCTGGGGAGCGGTGGGGGGCCTGTTCTGTCTGCATCCACGCAGGCGCTCCAGGCTGCGGCCAGCGAAGCAGCTGCCCACTTTGCCGCCGCGCAGCGCGCGGCGGCGGCAGCGCACAGACGAGCGGAGGCCGCCCGGCAAGAGGCTGCTCGATGCGATGCCGAAGATGCCGAGGCAGCGCAAACAGTGGCTGTAGCCGCGGAGCGGGCTCGGAGCGCGCGTCAAGCCGCAGACAGCGCGCAGCAGGCTGACTGGGCGGCGTATGAGACGCACCTGCGGTCGGTAGCAGTCAAGGCCGCAATGGCTGCGAAGGCAGCTGCCGATGCAACCGGGGCAGCTGCGCCTGATGTTGCGCCAGCTGCGATGCCGCCACCGTTGCACGCTGTTGAACATGCACCTGCGACGCACAAGGAGGAGACGCGGGCGGAGCGCGCTGAGTTTGATCTGAATGGAGGAGGTGGTGGGGACACCGCCACCGTCACACAGCAGTGCTGGCTGCCCCTCAAGAAGCGGCGCTTGTGATGCGGCAAGGACAGCCAGATTGGCGTGGGCAAGACGATCGCAGATAATCGGGCGCCGATGGATTGATGACAATGCAGGCAACACGTAGACGATTCACTCACTCACAGCCCCTTCAGCTTGTTGGCAACGCCCGCAACAGCCGTCCACTCTTCCAGCGCAGCCACAGCGGTCACGTAGTTCGCCTTTGCAGCTCCTAGGGCGCCTGCCTTCTGCAAGCTCGCAACGCCAGCCAGCGCCTTGTCCGCGGTGCCCGACAGCGAGGCGGGGCCGGCAGCAAGCACCCGCTTGAGATCAACCACCCACAGGCCGCTGCGCGCGTGATAAGTCAGAAGACGTGTCACAGCACATGTGTGCTCTCCCTGTTCGCAGGACACGCACCTTGCTACAGTCTTCGCCTCCTCCAGCTGACCGGACGCGAGCAGCGAACCCGTCTTGGAGAGCGCGTTGACAGCAGTCTGCAGTGCAGCTGCAGAACATGAGTTGCAAAGGGGGTGTGCGTCAGAGCCACTGCTCACTGCTCCACCGTCCAGGCGCCCGATCCCAGCAACAGGGCACTCGCGTATGGAGTGCAGAAGCAAGCCGTGTGCGAGAGACGCACCAACGTCCGCAGGAGAGGAGTAGCCCTCGCTGGCAACAAAAGCGCGGCCGCTGGTCTTATCTGCGGCAATCTTGGCCTGGCGCCCAGCCTTGGCCTTGGCCAGCAACCTAATGGCCGCGAGGCACGTGTGTCATCGCGTCAGCGTCGAGAAGAGCGTCCCAGCGCGAGGCGTGTGTCGAGACTGCAGAATGCTGGAGTGTGCCGTCCAGCGGCGACGCGTGCACGCACTCCTCATCCTCGTCGTCTGGCAGCAGTGCAAATGCAGGGCGAGCCGCAAGCAGCGCAGGCATCGCCAGCAGCGCGGCCGCCACGCAGCGACGGCTGCTGACAGCCTCAGTCGCTGCCGGCGGCACACTGCTCGCGCGGCAAACCCCGCTGCGGCGAGCAGGCGCAGCCTGCCGGCACCGCGATGTGGTGGGCGCAGACGATGTGAAGCACGCCATGGCGGAGGGAGACTCGTACCGCCGTACTCTTGGCTTCTCCGCCGGCCCCGTTCTGACGGGGTCTCAGTTCCTGGAAGCCACGGGGCTCACACACAGACGCTGGGTGAGCGCTTAGTTTAGGGCTTGAAACACGTCACGTGTGCTTATGGCGGGTGCCATCATCGTCATCCTGCGCCTGCAGCTGCCACTGCAGCTCCTGGCGCGCGTCCTGGACGCTCCTGCGCGACTGCTGGTCATCAACTCAAGTATCTGTCTTGCAGTCGGTGTCGGAGTGGCGCTCAGGTCCTGGGTGCGTTGCCGTACACGAACCGCACGTGACCTCTGACGAACCTCTGACTCTGAGCTTCTCACTTGCTCCCTCGCGTCACACTCAACCTCGCGTGTCACGCTTGCTTCTCCGCTTCCGCAGTCTATCACGACTGCTCAGAAGCAGGAGTCTGCGTGCTTGGCGCACGTCCTGCTGCTCGCGTGGCTTGTTCGACTTGCAACAGCGACGGCTTTTCTCCTCCACGAGTGGGCGCACCTCTGCGCGGCCATACTGGTCGACGCAGCCATCATGCTGACTCAACTTGAACTCCCGTCTCTGCTTTCGGACGACTCTCCATACGGACGGCACAAAAAGGGGGTCCTCGATCCCATACACTGGGCGAACGTGCTTGGCAACGTGCCACTCAGCGCTTGGCTTCGCTGTCTGCTCTTGAGACCACTGCCTCGGTCACCGTTTGTCCACATACATACGCGTTCACCGGTGTTTGTGCGCACAGCTGCCCCAGTGGTCTCGACAGCTCTGGCCTGGGCCACCTGGTGGGTAGCTTCGGAGCGCCTGCTGCCAAACGACATTGCAGACGTGCTGTGCGTGGCAGCATGGGCGGTTGCCGCCGCCAGCGTCAAGTCTGATCTCCTCCTCTGCGGTGAGGAGGGCACCTTTAGGTGCGGCAACTTTGGTTGCCTGTTGCAGCTGACAGACGAGCGCGTCGCTGCCCTAGATAGTGGGCCCCGCATCCTGGAGCGCATGTGCGCAATCACCCAGGTGCGAGGCGGTCAGGCAGCCGGCATCGCGTCGCTCACATCGCAGCCTCCTGTGGAGACTGTGAATGTGTTGCACAAGACCCCATCGTATCGGTTGAGGCGCAACAGCATCGATGGCTCCTCTCGAAATAGCATCGACAGCTCTGATCCGGAGGGCACGCCGCGCCAGTCGATGGCGGTGACGCCCCTGGACATGGAAATGGGTGTGCCCCGCGATACCGGGCGGCCCTCTAAAGTGACCGTGGGCGCGTACGCGCCGCCGCTCATTAGCAGCATCAGGCAGCGGCTGGTAAACACGAAGCGCGGCGACATGCCTCGATCACTGCGGCAGTTGTACCAGTCTGCCGCAGGACACGAGTACCCAGAGGGCGCAGGCAGTGCCGCGTTCATCGGTCACACGCGCTTTGCCACCGCCTCCCTGCCCGCGGTGAAGGAGACGCACCCGCACGAGTGGACGCCGTTTAGAGATGACAGCTTGTGGGTCTTTGCTCACGGCAAATTCCAGCTGGAGCGCCGCCGAGTGGGCATTCATTTGACGCACAACGGTGACTTGGATGCGGTTTCGCTGTTCAAGCGTGCCGTAGAGGTTGGTGAACTTGGACTGTGGCTAGAGCGCGTCCTACACATGCCGAACGACACCCGCGGGGACTCGCCGAAGGGCGCCGGCATGATGGAGCTCCTGTGCTGTCAGGGCATCTGGGCCTCGGCCGTGCGTTGGGCATACCAAGATGTGGTGGCGCTCTCTTTGCTTGATGCTTCAGGCGGACACGCGCTGTCGAAGACTGCCCCGAACACTGCACCTGGACCTGGGTGGTGGGATGCATGGGCCACAATGCTCAACGATGTGACGGAGCAGCGCCAGGAGGCACTAGGCATAGCGCTCGAATGTGGGGGCCACCGCTTTGTAACGGGGCCAGTGATGCCGTTTGTGGAGTGCATTGTCGATCACATCCGATCGAAGCTGACAGTTGATCACGCAGCCGCACTGGGTTTGCATCCAGACAACGTGGGCAAAGCCGCTTCCGGGAATATGAGCCCCGCAGCGCTGGCCCATCTCGAAGAGGTTGCCCGCCAGAACGGCTGCTTAACACTTATGCCGCCGTTGGCGCTGCGCAAGTTCCTCAAACGCGCGGTCGAGGCCTGGCTCCATGCCGATGTTGCAGACGCATTGCGCCAGCTGCTTTCCCGTGCCACGGGTAGCTTTGGCGTCACGGTTCTGTCTGCATGTGAGCCGGACACTGTCGCCATTGCTGCCAAGGGGCAGCAGATGTCGCTTGCCCTGCACTCTGGGGCCAGCATCGCGCTCTATGGCAGCGAGGCGGCCGCCATGAAGGTGCCTGTTGCGTGCAGCGGGAGCGACATCAAGTCCTGGGAGTTCATGACGCACAGGATGGATCTTGACGAGTCTCACGGAGAAGTGCTCCGCCTTTCTCTGCGACCACGGCCAGTGATCAAGAGCGCCGCCGCAGCAGATGCCCTGCTGATAGTGAGTCCAGATGATATCCTGGATGAAAGCGCCCTGCATCGGAAGGAGGGCGCCTTGAAGCCGGCATCGTGGGGTGGCTTCATGTGGTCAGGCCTGCACATTGATTCGTTCAGGTTCAAGACGCGCAAGGAGGTCACCGGCTATGAGCTGCGCACCAGGCTGGTGCCACTGCTGGACAACCCGCTGGTTCAGCCCCTCCCTCTGCTGAGTGGCCCTGCCCAGAATGACCCAGTCGGTGCAGACATTGAAGCCATCCCGCAAGTGCTGGCCCGCGTGCGGTCTGAATGGCAGGATGCGGAATCACTCAACAGGATGACAGCCACCGCGTTTGCGCGCATGCTGCTGGAGAAGATGGCGCACAATCAGCACTTCAGCGGCAGCGCCCACGAGGCGCGGGACATGGACGTTCTTATCGTGGGCGTTGAGATCTCTCTCTGGATGGCTGAGCAGTTCGCCGCTGATTTAACGCGCGCCCTCCCGCACGTCCACGCACAGGCGATGAGCGCGAACAAGGTGCTCCACATGTTCGGCACGGAGCAGCCGGATGTTTCCTGTACGGGCTTCCCAGGCATGGCACGCGCGACGCTCCCTGTGCGCAACGCCATTGTGCTGGTGGTGTCACAATCGGGGCAGACATTCCCGGTGCTGAATGCTACCCGTCTGCTGCGCCACACCCTGGGTGACCGCGTGTTTGTGCTCACCGGCGAGTATGACACGAAGATGGGCCTTGTTGTTGGCCAGAACTATGCACGGCCGCAGTCAGCGCACTTCTGCTGCCGCATCTTCAGCAACCTCAGTGGCTGGCGCCCAGCAGAGCCCACAACAGTGGCAGCATGCGCTGCCCATGCAACGCTTACTGAGCTACTCGTGTTCCTTTTGCACGCGTACACTATTGAGCTGCAGCCGGATGAGGCACACGCGCTGCTGGGCCTCACGATGAACAGAGACGATGTGCGCTGTCTTGCAGAACTCCGAGATGCAAGCACCCTGCAGAGCGTACCCGAGCTGTGCCTTCGAGCCGATGGCAAGTCTACAGTTGGCCTCTCCATCCGGGAGGCGGGCATGCAGATTATAGCTGATTGGACAGCAGGCGGAATGCCTGGCGTGCATGAGAACCTGGTGGCTGCCGGGCAGGAGTGGGCGTGTCGCATTAACGAGGGTTGGCATGCGACGGTATTCAATGCGTGCTACGTTGCTGGCACTATTCTCTTTCAGTGGGCCCCATTCAATGTGGTCTCTGTGCTTGTCGGAGCAGGCGGCCCCTTCTATTTCGTGTGCCAGACGTCGGCCAAGAAATGCGTAATTGGTTTTGCCCTTCGCTTTATTGATGTGGTCATCTACATCTGGATTGGTTGGTTGTTTCTGCTCCTGCGCAGACGCCTGCTGCGCCGGCCCGTGTTTGCGCGCCGTGGCAAGCGAGTGCTGGTCATCGCAGATGTGCCGTGGGTGCACCAATCCATCGAGATATATGTGTCTAAGCTGTTCGCGCTCGCCTACGGCGACAACGGCCTCGATGTGCACGGCGCCAACCCGGTTGATTCTTTTGTTCACCGGTTCACCCACCGCGTGCAGCGAGGAGTGCTCATCGCCCTTGGCCGTCCCGACGGTCGAGTGTCTAGTCTCTCCCGAGTGGAGAATGCTTGTTTGCTGGCAGCCATGCAGGCTGCGGCGATCCAGAACTTGGGCACTGGCCCAGAGATCGTGTCCGTGGGCCACAACACACACCATGGCAACCCCAGCGCCATCGCGCGTCATGTCGTGCTGCCCACACACCGGCGGCCGTTCACATGCGAGTTTCTGGCCAAGACTGTGCTCGGTGCCACTGATAGCCACGGGCGCATGGACCCCACCGCTATCCTTGCGAAGCTTGGCGCGGGTGTGGTGGTGACTCCTGAAGCGATGCTGCTCTCAGGCTCTAACCGGAACATGTGTGACCGCTGTGGTGACAGGGCCGCCAAGAAGGTGTGCCTCAATTGCGGTGGCCAGCAGTTCTGCATTCTGTGCAGCATCATGGTCCACGCGCACGGGGGCCCCGAGTCCAAAGGCCACGTCCCGCTTCCTATCCTAGCAGCGCTGCGGATGCGCCTGAAAGCCCGCCAGGCGCGCGTGCGTCTGCTCCTCCGCAAAGGAGAAGGCAATGACGCGGGCGACGGAGCGCAGCAGGCGCAGACAGTGGCCTTTGACGCTCTTGGAGCAGACGTTGGCTCTGCCTTCCCGGGGTTTGGAATCCGCTCCGCTGCAATCATGTTGAAGGGCCACGGCAAGCTGCTTGCCGCCCAGGGTGCGCCGCTAGGCATGCACCACGCGCGGGCGCTGCTCTCCCACGTTGCTGCGGACCGCGCACGGCAGCGGTGGAAGACAGCGATCACTGCTGTCTGCGCTGCTCGGAACCCGTGGAAGCGGTTGCTGATGGACCTTGCTGCCCAGGGGGAGGAGTCGTTCAGCAAGTTCGCAAACGTCATCGAGGAGGTGGACATCGCCAGCCACGCGTTGCTGGCAGCAGAGGCGCCCATGAAGGACGTGTACGAGGGCCGCTTCGCATCACTGGAGCGCTACATCGCCTTCCTCGTCATGTTCCACGCCATGGCGCTGCGAGTCTCCTTCACCAGCTGGCCGCTGCCGCCGTGGGACATCAGCCGCAGCCAGAGCATCCTGCGCGTCGCTTCCACAGCGGCCCCTGTGTCTGGAGCTGAGGTTGCAGCCCAGCTGGCGGGCGAGGCTGCACACGCCGCTTTTGTCGTGCGTCGCCGCCACTCCGTCGCCAAGTTCTCGGCAGAGGAAGGCGAGTTCCTGGACGCAGAGCAGTGACTTGATTTGTGAAGAGAGACTCCGTCGTCGTTCGCGAAGCACTGTTCCCGTGCGCTGTGTCGTAGCTCACAGAACGCCAGCTTTGTACTGGCTTGCGCACCGACGCACCAGCTTTCGCTGCACAGGAGAGGGGGACTCAGACTGGGAGAGAGATCTCTCGCTCGGCCCCGCGACTCAACGCACCTGCGTTGTGCTCAGCCCCAGGCGTTTCAGCTCGAAGGTGTGTGCTTCCAGTGCCTGCTCGAGCGACAGCTTGTCGAGTGCGTCCTGCAGCTCCTTGCGTGAGTCTGCTTTGACAGCAGCGGCGGCGCGCGCCGCAAACGCAGCCTTCAACGCGTCGTCTCCGGCTGCTGCCTCTGTAGCAAAGGCGCGGACGTGACGCAGGAGAAACGACCTGCAGGCAACAGCGGACGACATCGGGCGGGCGAGGGGCAAGGCTCTCCACTCTTTTAGCCTACCCCCGGCGCTTGGGCGAAGCTTCCTACGAGCGGCAGCGGCGGCATCAGCCGCAGCGCTTGGGTGATCAGAGTACTAGCACAAGTGCTTTATGATCGGTCGTCACTGCCTCCGAGGAGGCTCCGAAGACCGTCGTGATGGAAAGCATTTCTCATCATCTCACACCAGCGGCTGCGGCATGCAGAGCGCGGGAGGTTGGGAGAGACGTGGTCAAGGTGTTGCACATCATGAATGTCATCACGGAGTCCACAGAGCAAACACCTACGCAGGGCATAAGAGAGTCAGTCGCGCGCCAGCCAGCACTCCATGCGTGCGTGCGTGTCTGTCCGTGTCCGTCAAGCCTCAGTCATGGAGTAGTGTGCGCAATTGCCGACGCCGCGGGGAGAGGGACACGAATGCCCCCGCCACGGGTCCGCCGCCCGGCCTGGGGGGAGGTTCGTTCGCTTTCGCGGCCCCCCAGAAGGCAGCGGCGCGCGCAAAGAGGCTCCAAATCATCAACGGCTGCCAGACATGCAGACATGCAGACACACAGAGCCCTCTGAGCCGAGTGCAGAGAGCATGCGTGCTGCTTGCCAGTGTGCTCAGTGGAAAGAGAAGTCGTTTTTGTGCGTGTTGTTTGTTCACGGCTGGCTTAGGTGGCCAGCCTCATAGTCTTCAGATCAAGATGTTTGCATCATCGCACACACTGTTGCATCGGTTGCAACCAAAAAGGAAACATCAGCCCATGGGTCCACGCACCGCTATGCGCCACCATCTGGCCCTGTGTGCAGCAGCGCTGTGTAAGTGTGTGCGTGTGGTCAACATATCCGAATGGTTTCCCAAGCTCAAGACGCATGCGACACGGGCTATCGGGTAGATCACCCGTGCTACGCGCCCCGTCAGAATGCCAGACGGTCCCCTTTGCTATGCGGGCAGCTGAACGCCTGACCAGCACACAGAACGTGCAACGGCCGGCTGCCTGATGTGCTGCCCGGGCGCCTAGGAAGAAGCTGCATATTGCGTGCTGACCCCGGATACGAACGCACCACCACTGTCGCAGCAGCCATCTCCACTTAAGAGGTAGGTGCAGCGATGCCGCTGCTGCGGGATGCGGCCGGCGTGTGAGTGACAAGTGAGGGTCGTCAGTCGAATTGGGCCAGCAAGGGAAGCTGTCGAGCTCCCTCGTCCGGCCGCGGCGCAAGAGGGGCCACATTGCGTCCGGATAGCGTGGTCGCCCGCTGTTATTGCGGCCCCGGGCTGGGTCTTCGAACTCCCAGCCCGGAGCCCAGTGGGTTGTGGCCTCAGGGAACGAGCCAGGTCGGGCATGGGAAGCCGCGATAGCTAGATGAAGAGGCTGGCTGGCGGCAGCGGAGCAGGCACGCAGGCACGCAGGCACGCAGGCAATGCGTCGCAGGGGCGGCAGCGCGGCGAGAGGGATCAGTCGAGAAAGTGCTTTATCTCTTCGTGATCGGCAGCGGCGTGTGACGCCAGTACGAAACACGGACCAATTGAAGGGTTATTCATCGTCTCCCTCTCGCGGCGCGCTGGCGAGCAGCATGCGCGGAAACAAACAGCCACGGTGGACGGTGCCCACCCACCCGGTATGTGCCATCCTCCGCCTTGCTGCTGCCTCCGTGCAACGCCAGAGCCGAGAAGAAGAGTCGGGCACAACGCACGCGTACCCGGTGGAAGGTGGTGTGCGAACGCGACCCTATGGGCAGCCGCCGCGGGTGCAGATCTGTTCTGCTGCCGCCAGCTCGCCAACCGCGCCGCCAGCTCGCCAACCGCGCCGCTGCGTTGCCAGGCAGGAAGACAGCTTCCACCCAGCGTGCTGCGGACACCGACTCTTCGGCGTCCAGTCCCGCCTGAGGAGGCGCATTGGCAAAGCATACAGAAGCCATTGTCAGGGAGTTGTTGAGAGAGCTCAAACACCGCAGACGGGCCAGCCTCGCGTGCGTGTGCATACAAGCATTGCGTCGTTCAGCCAAGGTCTCTTCTGTGAAGAGTGAACAAGGTTCTCTGCACCGCGACCAGCCTCGTTGGGCGGCCGACTCAAAGCGAGCTGGGTTAAGCTGGTGTGGTCATCGTCACGACGCGCCCCGCCAGAGGCCCCACTCCGGGACGCGCTGCACGCTGTGCGCACCTTGGAGAGAAGCGCTTCGACGGGAAGAGAGAGAGAAGTGCAGCTGCCGTGACGTGGCACCGTTGCCCAGAGGAGCTCCTTTCCTTAGACGCAATGCAGGCGCTGGCGAGCACCCAGTTCCGGGCGGTTGTGCAGAGCGCACCGCTGAGGCCCGCGCCGCGCCGCGCGGCCGTGGCCGTGTGCGCAGTGAAGGTGCGACAGAGTGTGGGAACAGTCCCGGTTGGCGGTCGCGACGAGCCGCTCGGCACACGTAAGCCTGCAGACGCGGCTTGAACGGCGCAACGGCAGGGGGCGACGCGGTGGCCTCTGCCCGGGCGAGCGCAGTGCGCACGGGGTGGAGCTTACTCACAGGACACCATCCCACCGGCCTGCCGTCTGGCCGCCGAGTGACGGTGCTGTGCAGCGCTGTCACGAGCGGGTACACCATCCACGTCTGCCCCGCGTCGTCCCGGCGCGATTCTGGTGCCCGCCCGCTGCGGGTGCAGCCATCGATAACGCCGGGGGCAACCAAGGGCTCTGACCTCGTCTCTGCCCCACACCGTCCTGCTCTGACACGCGTGCCCACCCTCGCAGGCTGAGGGCAAGCAGAGCGCACAGCTGTCCGCGGCTGTGCGCCCCGCGCTAGGCCTGGTGCTCAGCAACGCGGTGCTCGCTGCACCTGCGTTTGCGGAGGCGGGCAAGATCTTCGACTTCAACGCCACGCTGCCGCTTATGGCTGGCCAGTTCCTGCTGCTCATGATCATCCTCGACAAGCTGGTGTACTCACCCGTCGGAAAGGTGCTGGACGAGCGCGACACGGACCTGCGCACCAAGTTGGAGGCCGTCAAGGACAACGCCGGCGACCTGATGAAGTTCACCACCGAGGCGGACGGCATCATCCGTGCTGCCCGCGACGAGGCCGCGGCTGAGATTGCCAAGGCCAAGGATGAGGCCGAGAAGGAGTCCTCCCAGAAGATTGGGGCAGCCAAGGCGAAGCTTGACGCAGAGCTCAAGTCCGCCGTGTCCGCCCTGGAGCAGCAGCGCGCAGCCAGCATGGCGTCCATCGACACCGAGGTTAACAAGCT
>Ga0164297_10005027_pt1 | contig 11531 bp, 10 predicted proteins | sample GEODES058metaG_FD_113539 | JGI IMG/M metagenome (GOLD analysis project Ga0164297, IMG submission 113539) | Dystrophic lake water microbial communities from Trout Bog Lake, Wisconsin, USA - GEODES058 metaG | ecosystem: Environmental > Aquatic > Freshwater > Lake | place: USA: Trout Bog Lake... | reverse complement strand
GGCCGAAAAAGGGCTCGGTCGTGAAGTCCATCTTCGTCAGTGATCCGTCCAGCGCGCGGGACAGCAGGGCGCGGGTGATCTTGATGCTCATGCGCTTGCCGATGCCGAAGGCACCACCGCTCCAGCCGGTGTTCACCAGCCAGCAGGTGGCGCCGTATTGGGCGATCAGATCGGCGAACATCTGGCCGTAGACCTCGGGCTTGCGCGGCAGGAACGGGTGCGCGAAGCAGGTGCTGAAGGTCGCTTTCGGCTCTGCCCCCAGGCCCTTTTCGGTGCCGGCGACTTGCGCGGTATAGCCCGACAGGAAGTGATACATCGCCTGCGCCGGGGTCAGCCGCGCGATCGGCGGCAGCACGCCGAAGGCATCGCAGCACAGCATGAACACGTTCTTGGGTTGCCCGCCGCGGCCCGAGAGTTCGACGCTGGGGATGAACTCGACCGGATAGCACGAGCGTGTGTTCTCGGTCAGGCTGGCATCCGTCAGGTCCAGATTGCCGTGGTGGTCGCCGATGACGTTTTCCAGAACCGAGCCGAAGCGGTGGCTGGCGGCGAAAATCTCGGGTTCGGCTTCCTTGGACAGGTTGATGACCTTGGCATAGCAGCCGCCCTCAAAATTGAAGGTACCGGTCGGGCCCCAGCCATGTTCGTCATCGCCGATCAGCGCGCGCTCGGGGTCCGAGGACAGGGTGGTTTTGCCGGTGCCGGACAGGCCGAAGAACAGCGCGACGTCGCCATCCTTGCCGATATTGGCGCTGCAATGCATCGGCATGACGCCCTTGGCCGGCAGCAGCCAGTTCATCACGGTGAAGATCGACTTCTTCACCTCCCCGGCATACTCGGTGCCGGCGATGACGATCAGCTTCTGTTCGAAGGACAGCGCGATGGTGGTGGAGGAGCGGACGCCATCGACCACCGGATCGGTCTGGAACAGCGGCGCATGCAGGATCACGTAGTCCGGCTGGAAGTCCGCCAGATCTTCTTCCGGCGGGCGGATGAACATGTTGCGGGCGAAGAGCGCGTTCCAGGCCTGCGTGGTCACCAGACGCACGCGCACGCGGTGTTCCGGATCGGCGCCGGCATACAGATCCTGGGTGAAGAGTTCCTGGCCCTGCAGATAGGCTTGCACGCGATGCTTCAGCGCGTTGAAGCGCTCCACCGGCATCGGCTGGTTGATCTTGCCCCACCAGATGTCCTTGGTGACCGAGGGTTCGTCGACGACGAACTTATCCTGCACGGACCGCCCGGTATGAACCCCCGTCTCGACCATGAAGGCGCCGTCGATCGACAGGCGGCCTTCATTGCGGCGAATCGCTTCGGCGATCAGGCGGGCGGCCGTCTGGTTGCTGTGCACGGGACGCGTCGCGTGGACGCCGGTTCCGGCCAATACATCATTAGCCGCGGAAGCGGCGGGGCGATGGGCGTGGTTCAAGTTACGTTTCCTGCCTATGTCCGAACGAACTGAGTGACGAGTGATGGACTTTTCCGGTCATATATACGCACCGGTCACGCGCTGACAAACCCGAGCCAAGCCTTGGCGCCGCGGATCGATGCGCCAGGGTCGCGACCCGGAAAGCCGCGCGCAGGTAAATAAGCGATTTGTGGCAATTTTACGGGAACCACGGGGTTTGACGTCGAGCGGAGCCATATCGTTGCGGACAATACTATGCTGCAGCGCACATCGTTCAGTGGCCCAACCGCGAACACAGCCGCTTTGGCGAACCGCGTTGTTCAGTCTATCGGGATCAACCGCCGCCCGGTCGCGCGGTCAAATACATGCGCGAACTCGGCGCGCAGCGACACCAAGATGCTGCCCGCGACCGCGGCAACACCCGCCAGGCGCACAACGATCGAGTCGTCGCCGCCGATCACCCTGCCATAGATCAGCGTTTCCGAACCCAGCGGTTCGACCAGATCCACCGCCACGGGCAGCGCCCCACTCGGCGTGCCCAAGGCGTTGGGCGCATCGCCGCTATCACCCGGACCAGCATCCGGACCACCGGGCGCCCCCCCGGCCGCCCCCCCATATGGGACAGTGCCGGCGGGCGCGGCATGCAGATGCTCCGGACGGATTCCCAACACCACCGCATCGCCCGCATAGCGCGCCGGCAACGCAATCAGCGCGCCGGTCTGCAGGCGGATGGCGCTGCCACCATCCTCTAGCCTGCCATGCAGGAAATTCATCGACGGCGCACCGATGAAGCCGGCGACATACATATCCGCCGGCCGCTCGAACACCGCCATCGGCGTGTCGAGCTGGGCGGGCTGGCCGTCATGCAGGATCAGCAGGCGATCGCCGAGCGTCATCGCCTCCACCTGATCATGCGTGACATACAGGCTGGTCACGCCCAAGCGCTTCTGCAACCGCTTGATGTCCGCACGCATCTGCACCCGCAGCTTGGCGTCGAGGTTCGAAAGCGGCTCATCGAACAGAAACAACTTCGGTTCGCGCACGATCGCGCGTCCCATCGCCACGCGCTGGCGCTGCCCGCCGGATAGCTGGCGCGGCTTGCGGTCAAGCAAGGCCGATAGTCCCAGCAGGGCGGCGGTTTCCTGAACCCGAGCGAGAATGGCGGCCTTCGTCAGGCCACGGATTTTCAGCCCATAGGCCATGTTGTCGAAGACCGACATATGCGGATAGAGCGCGTAGTTCTGGAACACCATGGCGATGTCACGCTCCGCCGGGTCCAGATCCGTCACATCGCGCCCGCCCAGGATCACCCGCCCGGCATTCGGCGTCTCCAGCCCGGCCACCAGACGCAGCAGCGTCGATTTGCCGCAGCCCGAGGCACCGACGATCACCAGCATCTCGCCGTCCTGCAAGGACAGGTCGATCGGCCGCAACACCTCGGTGCTGCCGAAACTTTTGCGCAGGCCCAGCAGGTCCAGAGTCGCCATCTATTTCTCGCCCTCGGTCAGGCCGGCGACGAACCAGCGTTGCATCGCCACCACCACGATCACCGGCGGCAGCAGGGCGATGATGGTGGTCGCCATCACCGCGCCCCAATCGGTCTGGCTGTCGACGCCGATCATCTTGACGATGCCGATCACGATCGTATCCAGATGCGGGTCCGTCGCGACCAGCAGCGGCCAGAGATACTGGTTCCAGCCATAGACGAACAAGATCACGAACAGCGCGGCGATATTCGCCCCCGAAACCGGCAGCGCGATATCGCGCAGAAAGCGCAACGGTCCGGCACCGTCCATGCGCGCCGCCTCCACCAAGGCATCGGGGATGGCGGTAAAGACCTGGCGGAACAGCAGCGTCGCGGTGGCAGAGGCGATCAACGGCACCCACAGGCCGGTGAAGCTGTTGATCAGGCCGAAATCGGCCATCACCGCATAGGTGGGAATGATGCGCACCTCGATCGGCAGCATCAAGGTGATGAAAATCAGCCAGAATGCCGCCCGCCGGAAGGGAAAGCGGAAAAACACCACCGCATAGGCCGAGGTGACCGAGATCGCGATCTTGCCAAGCGCAATCGCCAGCGCCATGGCGAAAGAGATCGCCAGCATGTGCCAGACCGGCTGCCCGCCGAGGGCACCACGGCTGAGAACGCGCGCATAAACGCCGAAGCCGGACGGATCGAGCCAGGGTGACAAGGCACCGCGGGCAATCGCATCCGGGTCTTGCGTGGAACCGGCGAAAACCAGCCAGACCGGCAAGACGAACAACAGCACGCCCAGGCCGAGGATGATATGCGCCAGCCAGTCCGGACGGTTGTTCATGACAGGGTCCGCCGCCCCATGAAGCGGAACTGCACGGCGGTAACGGCGATCACCGCCAGCATCAGAAGCACCGATTGCGCCGAGGAACCGCCGATATCATGGTTGATATACCCGTCCCGGAAAACCTTAATCACCAACGTTTCCGTGTCCTTGCTCGGCCCGCCCTGGGTCAGCGCGTAGATCGTGCCGAAACTGTCGAAGGCGGCGTAGACGAGATTGACCACCAGCAGAAAGACCGTCGTGGGCGTCAGCAACGGAAAGGTGATGGTGCGAAAACGCAGCCACCCCTTGGCCCCATCCATCCGCGCGGCCTCGATCACCGCGCGCGGAATGGATTGCAGCCCGGCCAGGAAGAAGATGAAATTATAGCTGACCTGCTTCCAGGCCGAGGCGGCGATGACCACGCCCATCGCCTGCACACCGTTCAACGTATAGTCCCAGTCGAACCCATGCGTGTTCAGCCAGCGCCCCAGCAGGCCGAAACGCGGATGCAGCACGAAGACGAACAGCGCCGCCGAGGTCGCCGGCGCAACCGCATAGGGCCAGATCAGCAACGTGCGATACAGTCCGCGCCCGGCGATCACACGATCGGCGAAGACCGCCAGCAGCAGTGCGACGGCCATCGCCAGCACGCTGACGGCGACGCAGAACACCACCGTACGCAGTGCCGACTGCAGATACAGCGGGTCGGTCAGCAGATCCTGGAAATTGTCCAGACCGACGAAAATCCAGCCCTGGCCGAAGGCATCCTCGGCCGTCAGGCTGGACCAGACGGCGGTGGCCGCCGGCCAGTAAAAGAAGAACACCGTCAGCAGCAGTTGCGGCGCCAGCAGCAGATGGGGCAGCAGGCGTCCGCTGAAGACGGTGCGCCGGTCCATCAGGCTTTCGCGGACTTGGCGAAATCCTTCAGCACCTTGTTGCCGCGTTCCACCGCGTTATCCAGCAGGGCCTGGGCGTTCTGGCCGCCCTGCAGCGCCTTTTCCATCTCTTCCTGGATGATGGCGCGGATCTCCGGCAGGCGGCCCAGCCGCAGACCGCGGGTGTTGGCGGTCATCTTGCCGCGGGCGAGTTGCTCGACAGGAATGTCGGCGCCGACGTTCTTATCGTAATAGCCTTGCTTCTTCAGCGCCTCGAACCCGGCATGGGTGACCGGCACATAGCCGGTGTTCTGCGCCCAGGTGGCGTCCAGGTCCGGCGTGCCGATATAGCGCAGGAAGCTCGCCACCGCCTTGTATTCGGCCGGGGTGCGCTTGGGCGCCGTCATCGTCCACAGGCTTGCACCGCCGATGATGGAGTTTTCCGGCGTCTTGATGACCTCGGGGTCATAGGGCAGCGCGGCCTCGGCCCATTCGAACTTGGCGCTTTTCACCAGATTGCCGCGCGCGGCGGACGAACCGAACGAGATCGCCGCATCGCCCGAGAGGATCACCGGATCGGGCGCGCCGTCGCGGCCGGAATATTTGAAGGTGCCATCCTTCGCCATGTCGAGCAGGCGCTGGATCTGCTTGACCTGCGCCTTGCCGTTGAACACGAGCTGCGTATCCAGCCCCTCGAACCCATTTTCCTTGGTGGCATAGGGAAGATTGTGCAAGGCGCTATATTGTTCGAGCTGGATCCAGGTGAACCAGGATGTGGTCATCGGGATCGGCGCGGCGGACTTGGCCTTGATCGCGTCGCAGGCAGCGCGCACCTCTTGCCAAGTGGCGGGCGCCTTGTCGGGGTTCAGGCCCGCCCTGCGGAACGCATCCTTGTTGATCCACATCACGCCGGTGGAGGAGTTGAACGGCATCGACGCCATCCGCCCATCCGCCAAGCTGTAATAGCCGCGCACAGCGGGAATATAGGCTTTCGGGTCGATCTGCAGGCCGGTTTCCTTGGCCAACTCCCACACCTGCTTCACCGCCTTGCCGGCGCCCAGCATCGTGCCGGTGCCGACCTCGAACACCTGCGCCAGGTGCGGCGCTTCGCCAGCGCGGGAGGCGGCGATCAGCGCCGTCAGCAAATCACCGTAGGAGCCTTTGTAGACCGGCTGGATCTCCACCTCGGCTTGGCTGGCGTTGAAGCCGTCGGCGATGCGCTTGACCTCCTCCGCTAGGGCGGCGGTCATGGCGTGCCACCAGATGATGGTGATCTTCTCGCCGGCGCGGGCGGCTGACGCGGACAATCCCAAGGGGGCGAGCGAGAGCGGGGCGGCGGCGAGCGAGAGCGGAGCGGCGGCAAGCAAGGTACGGCGGCGCATGGTCTTGAGTCCTTACCAATCGATATCGTCAGCGGTTACCGGCGATCCGTTGCAATCGCATTACCAGATGATGATGCCTGTATGAAGCCGGGGCATGAAGCGGTCCCTGCCGTTGCTTTCGGCCCGATGCACCAAAGGTCGGTTCGCCAGGGGGCGATGCGCCAGGGGTCGGTTCGCCAGGGGCCGGTGCGCCCTATTCACCGGCTTTCGCGGCGTGACGCCCGGTCAGGTCATCCCCCGCCGTCGTCGGCATGAACAGTGCAATCGGTGCCGCCGCCAAGGACATCAGGCCGACTACCAGGAAGGCGACGGAAAAATCGCTGATCTGCGCGGTGACGTGGCCGGATAGGGTGCGCGCGACCTCCAACGCCAGGGCGCCGACGGTCACGCCGATGGTGGCGGCGAGTTGCTGGCCGGCGGTATAGAGGCTGGTCGCCGCGCTCATGCGCGGGCGCGGCACATCGCCATAGGCCAGGGTGTTGAAGGCGGTGAACTGGAGGGAGCGTAGGAAGCCGCCGATCAACAGCACAGCGTAGATCGCCGCCGCCGGCCAGGTGGGCCGAAAGGCGGCACAGACCATCAGCATGATCCCCGACAGGATTCCGTTCCAGATCAGCGTGTCACGAAAGCCGAACCAGCGGAGCGCGGATTGCGCCGCCGGCTTCATCACCAGCGCGCCGGCCGAGGAGGCAAAGGTGACCAGACCGCTCTGCGCCGCGGTATCGCCGAAGCCGACTTGCAGCATCATCGGCAACAGAAAGGGAATGGCGCCGATACCGGTGCGAAACAGCATCATACCGCTGAACGACAGGCCGAAACACGGCAGGCGCGTGAGCGAGAAATCCAGCACCGGCGACGGGTGTCGGCGGGCATGGCGCCAATAGAGCGCCGCCATCAGCAGGGCGCAGGCGAACATCCCCCAGGTCCAGCCCACCGGGATCAGGCCGCGACCGGCGGTCTCCATCGCCCCCATGGCGAACAACAAACCAAGACCGGAGATGACCAAGCCGCGCAGATCGAAGTTGGCGCGCGGCGGTTCCCGGAAATCCTTGATGAACAGCGTCACCGCGATCAAGCCGATCAGACCGACCGGGATATTGATGAAAAACGTCCAGCGCCAACTGAACCAGGTGACGATGAAACCACCCACCGGTGGCCCGACGACCGGGCCCAGCAGCGCCGGCATCGTCAGCCAGGCCATGGCGGCAACCAGTTCGGTCTTGGCCGCCGTGCGCAACAGCAGCAGCCGTCCGACCGGGACCATCATGGCGCCGCCCAGGCCTTGCAGGACTCGTGCGGCGACAAGCTCCGCCAGCCCGTCGGACAAGCCGCAGAAGATCGAGCCGGCGGTGAAGACGATGATCGCCGCCCGGAACACGTTGCGCGTGCCGAACCGGTCGGCGACCCAGCCGCTGGCCGGGATGAACACCGTCAGGCTGAGCAGATAGGAGGTCAGCGCGACGTTCATCCGCACCGGATCGTAGCCGAATGACCGCGCCATCGTCGGCAACGCCGTGGCGATCACGGTGGAATCGAGGTTCTGCATGAACAGCGCGCACGCGACGATGACCGCTGTCAGGCGGGTGCGATTCGACACGCGGATGGTGGCGCTATCTGGCATCGGCGCCAGTTTCGCCGCTACCGCGTGGAAGGGGAAGCCTCCACACATTGCAGCGGGCATGCGTGGACGCGGTATCGCAGCGGATTTGCGCGAAGGGTCGCCGGTTATCGGGGGTCCCTGCTTGTGTTTCGCCCTGGCATGGGGGCGGGACTCCGCCACGAAGACGAGCGGACATACGGCGACGCGATGACGTCGTGGATCTGCACGAAGGGTCGCCGCTGACAGGGTGCGGCCGCCGGTATGTCATCCTGGCCATCGGTGACCGGCGCGCTCGGCCATGCGCCGTGACGCGACTGTCTTCGATCACGCGCAGCCGCGGGGTATCGGCAAAGACGCGCATTCGCGGGGTATCGGCAAAGACGCGCATTCGCGCGATGCAGAAACGAAAATGGCTGGCGCGAGGCCAGCCATTGCCTAGGCGATCGGTTAGACGGCGGCTTTACGCCTCTGTCTCTTCCTCTTCGCGCACCTGCACGGGGCCGCTATCGAGGCCCTTGGCGGCGGGATCGCGATCGACCAGTTCGATGATCGCCATATCGGCGGCGTCACCGTAGCGGATGCCGGCCTTCAGCACGCGGGTGTAGCCACCGGCGCGGGCCTTGTAGCGATCGGCCAGGGGACCGAACAGCTTGCCGACGATGACGTCATCGCGCAGTTCGGCGATTGCCAGGCGCCGATTGGCCAGACCGCCCTTCTTACCGAGGGTGATCAGCTTCTCCGCGACCGGGCGAAGTTCTTTCGCCTTCGGCAACGTGGTTGTGATCTGCTCATGCTTCAGCAGTGCGTGCGCAAGATTGCGCAGCATGGCGATGCGGTGGGTGGAGGTAACGCCGAGCTTTCGGCCGGCTACGCCGTGACGCATGGGAATGGTTCCTTGATACGCTTTAGAACGGCTCTTCCAGCCGCTTCGCCAGGTCTTCGATATTTTCCGGTGGCCAGCCCACAACGGACATACCAAGGCCGAGCCCCATGGAGGTGAGGACTTCCTTGATTTCGTTGAGCGACTTGCGACCGAAGTTCGGCGTGCGCAGCATTTCCTGTTCGGATTTCTGCACCAGATCGCCGATGTAGACGATATTGTCGTTCTTCAGGCAGTTGGCGGAGCGGACGGAGAGTTCCAGCTCTTCCACCTTGCGGAGAAGGTTGCGGTTGAACGGCAGGTCGTCCTGCGGTTCTTCGACGCGCACCTGCTGCGGCTCATCGAAGTTGATGAACAGTTGCAGTTGGTCTTGCAGAATACGGGCCGCCAGAGCGACGGCGTCTTCCGGCGTGACGGCACCGTTGGTTTCCACCGTCAGCAGCAGCTTGTCGTAGTCGGTGACCTGGCCCACGCGGGTCTGGTCGACGCGGTAGGAAACGCGGCGCACCGGGGAATAGATCGAGTCGATGGGGATCAGCCCGATCGGCGCGTCTTCCGGGCGATTGCCGGCAGAGGCGACGTAGCCCTTACCGAGGTTGACCGTGAACTCCATCCCCAGCCGCACACCGTCGTCGAGCGTGCAGATGACGAGGTCGGGGTTCATGATTTCGATATCATGGCCGGCGGTGATCTGGCCGGCGCGGACTTCGCCCGGGCCGACGGCCGTCAGCGACATGCGCTTGGGGCCTTCGCCGTGCATACGCAGCGCCAGTTGCTTGATGTTCAGGACGATGTCCGTCACGTCTTCGCGCACGCCGGGGACAGAGCTGAACTCATGCAGCACGCCGTCGATCTGCACCGCCGTGACGGCTGCGCCTTGCAGCGAGGACAGCAGGATCCGCCGGATCGCATTGCCGAGCGTCATGCCAAAGCCGCGCTCGAGCGGTTCGGCGACGATGGTGGCGATACGCGCCGGATCGGCGCCGGGCTCAACCTCGAGCTTTTCGGGTTTGATCAGGGATTGCCAGTTCCGCTGAATGACTGCGCTTTGTCTCATCTACACACCTTTCGCACCGGGCCCACACCCGGCTGACAGCGTCGGAGTCCGGCGCGGGCATTGTGCCGGCGCCTTACGCAAATACCGTCAGACGCGCCGGCGTTTCCGCGGGCGGCAGCCATTGTGGGGGATCGGGGTCATGTCACGGATCGTGGACACGGAGAAGCCAACCGCCTGCAGGGCGCGCAGCGCGCTCTCACGTCCCGAACCCGGCCCGCTGACTTCGATTTCCAGCGTTTCCATGCCGTGTTCGCGCGCCTTGCGGCCGGCGTCTTCGGCGGCGACCTGGGCGGCATACGGGGTCGACTTGCGGCTGCCCTTGAACCCTTGGCTGCCGGCGGACGACCACGCGATGGCATTGCCCTGCGCGTCCGTGATGGTGATCACCGTGTTGTTGAAGGTCGCCGCGACATGCGCGACGCCGGAGGTGATGTTCTTGCGTTCCTTGCGCCGGGGGCGCGCGGCTGCGGCGGGTTTCGCCATGAGTTTCTCAATCCTGCTTCAACTGCCGACCGCGCCGTGAACCGGCGCGGCCGAATGGGTGACATACAGACCCGAGGGTCAGTATTATCGGGTGACTTTCTTCTTGCCGGCGATCGCAACGGCCTTACCCTTGCGGGTGCGGGCGTTGGTGTGCGTGCGTTGCCCGCGGACCGGCAGACCACGGCGATGGCGCAGACCGCGGTAGCAGCCCAGATCCATCAACCGCTTGATGTTCATCGACACTTCGCGCCGCAGATCACCTTCGACGCGATAGTCGCGGTCGATCAGTTCGCGGATATGAAGGATCTCTTCATCCGACAGCTGGTTCACGCGACGATCGTCGGGAATGTTCAGCTTCTGGCAGATTTCGGCCGCTTTGGTCGGGCCGATGCCATAGATATAGCGGAGGCTGATCGTCACCCGCTTGTTCGTCGGTATATTCACGCCGGCAATACGCGCCACGCTCGACTCTCCTGTCGCCGGTCTGAAACCGGCCTTTCTTCCCGCCCTTGAGGGCTAACAAAATGCGCAAGCGGCGCCTCTCCCACGAAGGGGGGCTGCGCCGGAGGCGCGGACTATAGTCAGCGCGACCCAAGAGTCAACGAAGAGTTGGTAACTTTCCGTCGGACTCGTGAATTAACGCCATCGGCCTATCAGGCCCCATCCAGCGCGGCATCGATCTGCCGAGCAACCTCGTCGATATCCGCCATGCCATCGACGGTGTGCAGTGCGCCCGTCTTGGCATAATGCGGAATGATCGGCGCCGTCTGGTCGTGATACGCGGTCAGGCGCGCTGCCACGGTTTCGCGATTATCGTCCGCTCGTCTGGTGAAATCCGTGCCCCCGCAGGAGTCGCAGACGCCAGCCGTGATCGGGCGCTTGAACGTGTCGTGATAGCCGGTGCCGCACTTGGCGCAGGTGAAGCGGCCGGCGATACGATCGACCAGCGCCGCGTCATCGACCTTCAGTTCCACCACCGCGTTCAGTCGCAGGCCTTTGCGGGCGAGCATCACGTCCAACGCCTCGGCCTGCGGTAGCGTCCGCGGGAAACCGTCGAGAATGAACCCATTGGCGGCATCGGCCTGATCGAGGCGGCTGGAGAGCATGCGCACCAGAATATCGTCCGACACCAGGGAACCGGACTCCATCACGGCCTTGGCTTCGCGCCCGATCGGGGTGCCGGCGGCAACCTCGGCGCGCAGCATGTCACCGGTCGAGATCTGCACGATGCCATACTTGCTTTCCAGGCGCTTGGCCTGGGTGCCCTTGCCCGCGCCAGGCGGGCCCAACAAGATCAGATTCACCGACGTCCCTTTGCCCTGCTTTTCTTGATGAGACCTTCGTATTGGTGCGCTACGAGGTGTGATTGGATTTGCGTGATCGTGTCCATGGTCACGGAGACGACGATCAGGATCGACGTGCCGCCGAAGTAGAAGGGCAGACCATAATCACTGATCAGAATTTCCGGAAGCAGGCAAATCGCCACGAGGTATAGCCCGCCGAACACGGTCAGCCGCGTGCGGATCCGGTCGAAATACTGCGCCGT
>Ga0164297_10005025_pt1 | contig 11533 bp, 10 predicted proteins | sample GEODES058metaG_FD_113539 | JGI IMG/M metagenome (GOLD analysis project Ga0164297, IMG submission 113539) | Dystrophic lake water microbial communities from Trout Bog Lake, Wisconsin, USA - GEODES058 metaG | ecosystem: Environmental > Aquatic > Freshwater > Lake | place: USA: Trout Bog Lake... | reverse complement strand
TTCGTCAAAACCTAACTGTAAATTTGCGTCAACGGTGTCGTAGCCACTATCCTGCAGTTGGTATGCACGCAATTTATTTACCAGTCCGATTCCTCGACCTTCTTGAGCCAAATAAAGTAAAACACCGCTACCTTCCTTGGCCATCGCCTGAATACCACCGCGTAACTGACTACCGCAATCACAACGCATAGACCCCAACAGGTCACCCGTGAAACACTCTGAGTGAAGCCGCACAAGAACTGGATGAGCCAAGTCAGGATCTCCAACAACGATCGCAAAATGTTCTATGCCACCATCCGTTGGTCTGAAAGCCACGAGACTCGCATTTTCGATATCGTCCAGAGGCACGCGAGCTCTACTGACAATTCGCAGTGAGCGAGCTGAGTCTGTTTTGTAAGACTCTATCTGAGATGCATCAACAACCAAGACGTTTTCCGGTGGGCTATCAATGCCGACTAACACTGCCGCGGGTAACAAGCGAGCTAGCTTGGTTAGAAGCAAACAGGCACTCTCAATTTTGCCTGCTTGAGAAATATGAAACTTACCCAACTCGATCGAGTCTAGACAAGATGTCGGATCAGACAAATACTCGATTTCATCTGCGCTCAATCCACCAGGATAGCGAACCAATAGGCTCGCCGAACGATCTTGCGAGAAACCCAGTACCTTTGCTCGTGGCCCCGTAATCGCTAAAGATGCAGTTGACCGGGTATTCGACTCAAAGGCTGCGAGCGATTCCGCACCAACCCCTTCGCTAGCAAGCATGAGAACAAGGTGCTGTTGGTCACGAACAACGATAGCAGAACCTCGCCGTAAATCTGCAATTGCACGATCCACCGCAATCAATGAATCCGAAGTCTTAGCGCTCATGTTTGGAACAGACGACACAGCCAATACCCTAAATTTATTTGAGTTATGTTGTACCAGACAACAAACCGCTCTATTCTGAAAAACGTTAGATGTAAACCTCGAGATCCAGATTGCCCTGTATTATGCCAGTGCCATGACCAATCCAACGACTAATCCCCTAGATTCTGAACAACTGCATAACTTTGTTCAAGACCCCCCCCTTAGCGAATCCGATTTAAACGTCATCTGGGAACCTATATTTGGGTCATTCCAGGCAAAGGAGTCTAGTGAAGCCGTTGTCATCGGGCAGCTCGGCCAATCCCTTGATGGTCGCATAGCGACCCTGACTGGAGACTCGAAATATATCAATAGTGCATCCGGATTAGACCACTTGCATAGATTGAGAGCCCTAGTCGATGCTGTCGTTATCGGTGTTGGAACCGCGCAAAGCGACGATCCACTCTTGACGGTGAGGCGGGTAAAAGGGACTAACCCCGCCCGGATTGTCATAGACCCGTCGGCAAAACTATCTAGTAACGCAAAAATATGGGCTGCTGACGGAACAAGACGTCTGATGATCACCGGTGCATCCCATACCCCAGACTTACCTGAGGGAGTCGAGCACATTGCATTAGAGACCGATGGCAGGCATATTGCCCCTCAACGAATCATTTCTGCATTACTTGACCTAGGCTTTAAAAGAATCCTGATCGAGGGTGGTGCCGAGACAATCGGACGTTTCATCGATGCAGGGTGTATGGATAGGCTACATCTTATTGTGGCACCCGTTATCCTGGGCTCTGGCCAAACAGGTCTAAACCTTGCAGCTATAGAAAAAGTAACCCAAGCGATCAAACCAAGGGTACATATTCACCGACTCGGGGATGACATACTGTTTGACTGCGATTTAACTAGCCACCGCACCGCGAAGCACGTGAGCAAAAAGTCGAGCTGAGTCCTCCCAGCTTGGTAAGCTCAACGCGGTTGCCCGTGCCCCTGCAGCAAAACGCGCCCGAGCAGTTTCGTCTTCGACCATAGTCCGTACAACACCAGCCAAGGCTTGAACATTGCCTGGTTCAACTAACAATCCAGCCGACGCAGGTACAGTACCAGGGATCGCTCCGCCTGTAGTCCCTATAACAGGCAAACCGTGGGCCATTGCTTCTGCGTACGCCATACCGTAACCCTCAAAATGAGAGGCCAATACGAAAACATCTGCCTGTCTATAACGTTCGCTTAAGGCCTCGGCAGATAGCGTCCCCAGCCTGATGATGCGATCCGTGAGTCCATTGGCAATAATTCGAGCAGCTAAATCAGCAGCACAGGCTGGATCACGAACTCCGTCACCGACGATTGTTAAATGCCAAGCTAGATTTTTTAATGTAGCAAGCGCTTCAATCAAAACATCAAAACCCTTTCTGGGAGTCAAAGTGCCCACTGACAACAATTGCACAACCGATCCTTTACTGCCATCGCCAAAACCGTATCTCTGCGTACCGGGCAGTACCGTGCTGATTCTCTCAGGCTTCAAATTAAATTCAAGCATTAATTTGGCGGTAGCTGGGCTCGTCACAACAACATGGCTGGCATGCGCCAAAGCGGCTGTTTCGCTTTGCCACAATTGCTGCTGCTGAATTGCAGACAATCCATTCTCAAGTGCTAATGGGTGATGAACTAAAGCAATCAAAGGGAAATGATCTGCCAGTAACTCTGCTTCCTTGGCCATCACACCAAAAGCCAGACCATCGATCACGATAGGCGTCTGAGGCGATAGCGCCTCTAGCCGGTCTAATGCAGTGTTTCGGGTCTCACTTGTAGGCCATGGGAAACCGTCTCCCAACTCAATATGCTCGACCAACCAGCCGAGCGCCTTTAGTTCCGACATTATCCTTCGATCGTAGCCATACCCGCCTGTCGCCGTATTCAAATCTCCAGGCACAGCAAACGCGATCCGCATTGCAATCACAACACTGCTTCGTACCACGCACGTGCGACGTGTGATTCTGAGATCGTCACTTTGATCGCATGCAATTCTTCAATAGCCCGTCCGAGCTTACCCGCGCGAGCCGCGCTCGCTAAACAATCAAAAATATGTTTAGTCAAAAATTCAGTCGTAGTATTGATCCCTTTGAATTCAGGTATCTCATCAAGATTCGTGTAATTGAGAGGCTTCAAAATCGACTTCAAAACGTCATGTGCACAACCAATATCAACAACGATGCCATTTGAATCAAGCTCTCTTGCAATAAACGCGGCATCCACGACAAAGGTAGCGCCATGCAGGGCTTGAGCAGGCCCAAAAACGCTGCCTTTAAACGAATGGGCAATCATAATGTGATCACGAACTTCTACGGTAAACATGAAAATATCCTTTAAAAATCAATACGAAATAGGCTGACACAACACAGCACTCTGAGAGTTAAATATTCTTGGTAAATGTTGACAAATACTGTGCAAGGGAATGGGTTCGTCCAACAACACATCAAGGACCTCGTCGTCCAATAAACGGATGGCTGCGCTCAAGCGCCTAGCGTAATCCCATCGAGGGCGACGCGAGGCAGCCATATGTCCAACTTGACTGCTAATCAACTTCAATTGTCTGCTATGAAACGCGCCACCTAGCGCCACAGGTATATCGCCCGAGCCGAACCAACTCAACTCCAGGATTGTCGCTTCCTCACCCGCGAGGCTGATCGCTGTGTTTAACCCACTTGCCACTCCGCTTGCATGGACAACCAAATCACACTCTTTTGGTGTGTCATCGGGTTGCGCAAATGACATACCCAAAGCATGAGCCTGTCGTTCGCGAGCGGCATTGATGTCAACTAACGTCACTTCTGCACCAGGTAACTTTGCGCATAAATATCCCGTGAGCAGCCCAACGACTCCACCTCCAACAATCGTGATCCGATCTGCAGGACCTGGCGCCCCATTCCAGATCGCATTCAAAGCAGTCTCCATATTGGCCGCCAAGAGCGCTCTCAAAGGTGGCACCGATATGTTGACGGGGGTAATTGACGATGTTGCGATCTGAAAATAACTTTGATGAGGGGAAAGACTAAACACCGTTTGACCTAATAAGTCATCGGGACCCCGCTCCACCACTCCCACGTTAGCGTAGCCATATTTGACGGGGAATGGGAACTGCCCCTCCATGTGAGGAGCTCTCATCCTGTCGTAATCTGCAGGACAGACGCGCCCCATCGCGACAAGTGACTCTGTACCGCGACTCAAGCCACTAAACAAAGTTCTTACCAAACAATGATCGGTCTGCAATTGACCTAGGACTGCCTCGCGAATCTCGGCCAAGCCAGGTGCCGTGTACCAAAGCGCTTGTGCCCTGCAATTATCGATCGAAGAATCCATGGTCATCTTGAAATTTACAGAGTTATTTGAGTGGCAATCACCTGTCATATACTGCCAACACCGTATCACCACAGTATAAATGACCATCAGGCCATGCTTTCGAAATCAATACCTGCAGCAAATACTCAAACACATGTAGCGACTCGGCGGTTAGTATTTTCGATGCTAGTAGCACTAACCACTGCCTCAATGTTTGGGCTAATGGCTATTACGATCAAACTTACTGAGCCTAGCGTCATAAAGATTGCTATCGCTATATGTTATCTAGCTGTATTACCCTGGCTAGCGATCGGTTTTTGGAACGCTATTATTGGCCTCATACTGATGATTTCTATAACCCGTTCGTTAAAGCTGCTGATGCCACAACCACTGGTGCGTGCGACAAATTGTGACAATCAAGCTCCTCTGGAGTTCTCAACGGCCTTACTGGTGTGTATACGTAATGAAGTACCAGCAAGCGTCATCAAAAATCTGAGCATCATGGTTAGCGGGCTCATCGATTTAAATCTCTCTAAGCACTTTCACATTTACATTTTGAGTGACACGAATCAGGTCGAAAAAATAACTCCAGAAGCCAACGCGTTCGAGTCGTTAAAACAGAGCTTGCAGAACAAAATCCAAGTGACTTATCGGCGACGGGAACAAAACGAAGGGTTTAAGGCAGGCAATATCCAAGATTTCTGTCAGCGCTGGGGGCATTTGCACGAGTTCGCCATCACACTAGATGCCGACAGCTTTATGTCGGGCAAAGCTGTGGTTCGTCTTGCGCGAATCATTCAAGCCGATCCGAAGTTAGGAATACTGCAAGGACTCGTAGTAGCCCTACCGTCTGCGAGCGCGTTCACCCGGCTATTTCAATTTGGCATGCGCTTGGGCATGAGATCATGGACGATGGGAAGTGCATGGTGGCAAGCAGACTGTGGACCGTATTGGGGACATAACGCCATATTTCGTATCAAGCCGTTCTACGAGCATTGCAAATTACCGTTGCTTAAATCAAAACAAAATGAGCCGAAGCATATCTTGAGCCACGATCAGGTCGAGGCAGTACTGATGCGGCGAGCTGGCTACGACGTTAGAGTTCTGCCTGTCGAAGATCACAGCTTTGAGCAAAACCCTCCTACCATGCCAGAGTTCATACAGCGTGACTTGCGATGGTGCGAGGGCAATATGCAGTACGGCGGGCTAATTACACTCCCCGGCCTGAAGACAGTGAGTAGAATCCAACTCGTCCTAGCCATGTTGATGTTTATCGGTGCACCTGCCTGGATAGGTCTGATGACACTCAGTGCACTCGCGTCTTTGACAGGTGGCGAGATCACAACCGCGATCAATGCGTCGGCACTGTCAGCACTCTTTTTTGCAACTCTTTTTATGTTTTATCTGCCAAAGCTCGCAAGTGCTCTAGTCATACTATTGACTAAAAAGCAGCGTACCGGATTTGGCGGCGGGATCAAGTTCTTGGTTAGTTTTGTTTTAGAGACAATTTTTTCACTCTTGCTGTGCCCAGTGATGTGGTTTAGTCAGAGTATGTTTTTGCTCAGACTCACCGCAGGTCAAACACGAGGATGGCATGCTCAAACAAGGACCGATCACTCAGTGCCATGGTCACAGGCCATCAGTCAGCTCTGGGGGCACACACTATTTGGCGTAACGTGCTCAACTGTACTGTACATGACACATCCTGAGGTCTTTGCCTATGCCATGCTCTACATGCTGGGTTTAATTCTCGCCATTCCACTTTGCGTAATTTCCTCATTACCTTGCATCGGGCGATGGATGATGACTCTTGGACTGGCGCAGATACCAGAGGAAATCGACCCTCCCTTGGAAATTCTTGAGCTTGATCTTCATGCCCTAAAAGGGCGATTCAACCCAATACACCCATGAAGTTCGTACATCTTTACAAAAGAGTACTACTCCAACTTGGCGATGATGTTCGCTTAGCTTGGTGGTTATCCGCAGCCAATGTTGCGCTTGTGCTCGCGCTATTTGCTGAGCCAATTTTATTCGGGCGCATTATTGATGCGCTAACAAAACTAAGTTCTAAGGACCTAACAGAGGCTTGGTCATATGTATCGCCATATTTAATCGCATGGGTCAGCTTTGGTTTATTCGAAATTATTTGTGCAAGTTTTATGGCCTTGCATTCTGATCGACTGGCACATCGAAGAAGACATATCGTTTTACGTCACTACTTTGAACATGTTTTGCAACTGCCGGCAGCTCATTACAACAAAATGCACTCAGGGCGCTTGATGAAAATCATGTTGCAAGGCGTTGACTCACTGTGGGCGTTATGGTTGGGTTTTTTCAGAGACCACATGAGTTCGTTCATAGCCTTAATTATTTTGGTACCCATTGCCTTTTACATAAATTGGTACATGGCTATCTTACTCGTAGCGCTATGTACTGTTTTTGCATGCCTTTCAATTTTTGTTGTCCGCAAAACACAATTGTTGCAGAAAGAAGTTGAACAACATCACTCCGATCTGGCTGAACGAGCCAATGATACGTTGGGTAATATCGCCCTCGTTCAAAGCTTTGCCAGAATTGAAGACGAAGTCAATGCAATAAAAGGCATCAGCACTCGCGTGCTTGACGCCCAGTTCCCCGTACTTTCATGGTGGGCGATCGTCAGAGTGCTTACTCGCGTATCAACAACTCTGACCGTATTAAGTATGATTGGATTAGGAATTTGGCTCTACACACAGTCATTAACTACGGTCGGAGAGATTGTCACCTTCATCGCATTTGCAACACTTGTGATAGGTCGGCTCGAACAAACCGCTCAATTTATCAATCGCCTGGCGGGCGATGCGCCAAGGCTACAAGAATTTTTTGATATTCTGGATACCAATCCGACGATAAAAGACAAGCCCGATGCCATCAAGATGACTCGTGCGCTAGGCCACATTGAATTCACTGATATTAATTTTTCATACGATGGTCGTCATGATGCCCTCGAAAATGTCAGTTTTTCAGTAGAACCGGGCCAAACAGTCGCGTTGGTGGGAGCTTCAGGCGCGGGTAAGTCTACCGCCCTTGCGCTGCTGTATCGAACATTTGACCCACAATCAGGTCAAATCAAAATCGACGGCGTCGATATTCGTGACATCACACTCGAATCTCTGAGACGAAACATTGGTGTTGTTTTTCAAGAATCGATGCTATTTAATCGCACCATCGCCGAAAACCTGGGAGTTGGAGCACTAGACGCTACCCGAGCACAGATGACAGAGGCGCTACAGGCCGCTCAGGCGTTGGATTTTGTCTCCAGACTGCCCAACGGCTTAGACACCATTGCAGGTGAGCGAGGAAGAGCTTTATCAGGTGGTGAACGTCAGCGATTAGCCATCGCAAGAGCCTTACTCAAAAATCCATCGATTGTCATTCTTGACGAGGCAACCAGCGCTCTAGATAGCGACACTGAGGCCAAATTATTAACTGCTCTCGATGCCGTGACAAAAGATCGAACAACACTTGTCATTGCCCACCGTCTCGCAACCGTAAAAAAGGCCGATAAGATCCTAGTACTTGAGCATGGAAAAATCGTCGAAAGCGGCAATTTTGCGGACTTAATCAACAAGAATGGACGATTCGCAAAACTGGCTCATGAACAATTCGAACTCTCCAATACCTCACCAGCGCTAAAAGACGCTCAGCCATGACAGGTTTTTCTTTTGAGTGGCTCTCATTGAGAGAACCAGTTGACCATCGATCCAGAAACTCATCGCTCCTAAAGCGAATGGCTCGACACTTCGAGGGCTTGCCGTTTAATGCCAAAAATCCCATGCGACTTACAGACTTAGGTTGCGGTACAGGATCGAACCTACGTGCATTGGCTGACAGCATGCCTGAGTTTCAGCACTGGACTTTGGTGGACTACGACCCGGCACTTCTGCAAGCTGCCCGAGTAGCTATCGTCAGTTGGGCAGACACTTTGCAAGTTGAGAACATCGATCAGACACGAACATCAGCCTCATCAACGGCGCCCTTAAACGTTACCTATAAAGGGAAAGACATCCGCATTGAATTTGTCTGCGACGATTTATCGTTGAATATCGAAAAAATCTTGACTATTCCGACAGACCTCGTCACAGCCGCTGCTTTTTTTGACCTGGTTTCGCAAGACTGGCTAATGAGATTTGCAGCAGCGTTAAGTACTCCACTCTACACGGTGCTCACATACAACGGGCAAGAAAATTGGTATCCAAGCACGCAGACCGATGAGGTGGTGCTAGCAGCATTTCATGAACATCAACAAATTGATAAAGGTTTTGGTTGTGCAGCTGGTCCGCTGGCAACTGAGATTCTGGTTGATACTTTGAATAAAAGAGGATTTCATCTTCAAACGGCTCCCAGTCCATGGGTACTGAATCAACCAATTGACCAAAAGCTAATTGCAGCACTGGCTAATGGCAGTGCCCAGGCTGTGAACCAAATTAGCAAAGTTAACCCTGACCACGTTGAAAGATGGCTCGCACGCAGCATCTGCGCCTCTCGTTGCGTGATTGGTCACACGGATTTATGGGCGAGCAGATAACGCCGCAATGATGCGTACATACTAGGCTATCTAGCGCCAGCCCGATTCACTCCTCCATTAACATCACGCTCACGAATCAAGTCAGGTCGAGGCGTAACACCAACACCGGGCACCCCCACTCCTGGCGCCACGCCCGGACCCGATGCACCGACACCGAGTCCCGGTGCTACACCAGCACCCGCGGCGCCCGCACCAACACCAGGAGCACCAGCACCGACTCCCGGAGCGACACCCGCGCCCGGGGCACCCACACCTGGTGCCACACCAGCACCAGGCGCTCCGAGCCCAACACCAGGATCAGCGGCGTAACTGAGTTGCGCAATCAGACCTACTGCAAGGGCTAATAAAATCTTTAGTGTTAGTTTCATTTTTGTCTCGCGTCCTTTCTAATTGATTCAAAAAATTTACTGATGCAATGCAACATTTGAATAATATCTTTTGAATGTAGCGCAAATATGTCGATAGCGTTAGCATCTCTCCATTAATAACAAACTGGGCCACTCATGAGCAAAATCTTTCATTTCACCAAATCGATAAGCTTGCTGGCGGTTGTATGTCTATTAGCAGCTTGTAACTCGATGCCAAACAAAGCGACCACCTCTGTGGATAAAAAAGCTGATTCGTCTCCTCAAACCGCTCAACTCATTGTTGAAGATTTTATGGTGCCTGGCGCCGATCCTGGTATTGAACTGTATGTTCGGAATAAACGTCTTGCCGCTACTAACAGCTACAACAAAGACAACGTTGTGCTCTTTGTGCACGGTGCGACTTATCCTGCTGAAACGGGCTTTGATCTTCGTTTGGATGGAATTTCCTGGATGGATGTCCTCGCCATGCAAGGCTTTGATGTTTACATGGTCGACATACGGGGCTTTGGTAAGTCAACTCGCCCTAAGGAAATGGATCAGCCTGCCACACAAAACAAACCCATTGTCGATACCGATACGGCTGCACGCGATTACGCTGCGGCTGCGGACTGGGTTCGTAACCGCCGCGGTATCTCGACACTCAACGTTATCGGTCACTCGTGGGGTACGGCAATCACCGCACTGTATACAAGCAGGCATTCAGACAAAGTGACTAGACTAGTTCTGTACGCACCAGTCTGGTTGAGAAAAACTGCCTCACTCACCGATGCCGGCGGCGTTTTAGGCGCCTATCGGACTGTCACAATTGAAATGGCTCGTAAACGAAAAGACAGCGGATTAAAAACTGGGCAACAGCCCATGCCTGACGAATGGTTTGAAATCTGGGCTAAAGAGACCTTTGAAACCGATCCGGTTGGATCAAAAGCCACTCCTAAATTCGTGCGAGCACCAAATGGTGGCACTCAGAATAGCAGAGACTATTGGTCTTCAGGTAAGCCCATGTATGACCCCGCACAAATCAAGGTGCCTACCCTTTTAATTTTGGCCGAATGGGATGCGGATACCCCACCCTACATGGCGGAGACCTTATTCCCGCTTCTAACAAACGCCAAACAGAAAAAGTTAGTCATCCTCGGAGAAGGAACCCATTCGATCATGAACGAAGTGAATAGGTATAGTTTATTCAACGAAGTGGAGCGATTTATCAAAGACGGGCAGTCAATTCGTTAATGAAGAATAACTTTATTGATATCGCGAAGTTCAGCAGGTTTGCCGTCTCTGGGCTAGTTGCACTGCTGACAACGCTCTTGACTGCAGGCTGCTCTACAGAGATACCCAAGGGCATGTCTGCAGTCACCCCGTTTAATATCGATCAATATCTTGGCAGATGGTATGAAATCGCCAGATTGGATCACTCCTTCGAACGAGGGCTCACCGACGTTACCGCAACATATAAGCTAAATACCGATGGTAGTGTGGAGGTTATCAATCGAGGATTCGATCCTAAAAAAAACGACTTTAAACAAGCTATCGGAAAAGCGTATTTCACAGGCGATAAAAATACCGGTTCGCTCAAAGTTTCTTTTTTCGGGCCCTTCTACGGTGGCTACCATGTCATTGCGCTTGATCAATCAAAATACGCTTGGGCAATGGTAGCAGGACCAGATCGGGATTATTTGTGGATATTAGCCCGTGATCCGAAATTGAACCAGGAGGTTCTCGACACCCTCTTATCCAAAGCTCGCGAACTAGGCTTTGACACAGCTAAACTAATTTGGGTTAACCAGAGCAAAAGCTAACTACAAGGCATCATCGCAGTGGATACCGTCAAACAAGATTTGAGAGAGTACGTTCACGCAGCGTGGGATACCGTCGTCGACGAAATCCGTCTTTGGGGTCGATTCGTACGAGAAACATGGAAGCTGTTGAGCGTTTTTTTTGTTGTCCTCGCTTTGCTTTTGTGGTGGGCACGTCCCTTTCCCCCGACCCATGTCGTAATGGGCAAAGGCTCAGTGGGAGGTTCATACGAAACCTTAACTAAAAAATATGCCGCGTATTTTGCTAGACACGGCATTACATTGGAACTGGTGGAATCGGCTGGAGCCGAAGAGAATGTCTTGCGCCTCAAAGACAAGAACGATCCGATGATGGCTGCGTTTGTACAGGGCGGGCTGATCGACGCTAAGCAAGTTGGCTCCCTTCAGTCTCTTGGTAGTGTCGATTATGAACCGATCTGGATTTTTTATCGTCGTGATCATTTCGATACGGATAACGTTCTATGGGACCAACTAATCAGCAAACCTATGGCTATCGGAGCCGTAGGTAGCGGAACGCACACTCAAGTGCTGCACATCCTCGCGCTAAATGACATGCCACTGACCGATACATACAAAACTATGGCGAG
>Ga0164297_10005024_pt1 | contig 11534 bp, 11 predicted proteins | sample GEODES058metaG_FD_113539 | JGI IMG/M metagenome (GOLD analysis project Ga0164297, IMG submission 113539) | Dystrophic lake water microbial communities from Trout Bog Lake, Wisconsin, USA - GEODES058 metaG | ecosystem: Environmental > Aquatic > Freshwater > Lake | place: USA: Trout Bog Lake... | reverse complement strand
TGACTATTGAAATATTCGCAAAGAAGTGGCTTAGTGATATCATCGGAGGTAGGTCCTAGTCCACCCGTCATAATTAGGATGTCTGCATCTGTTTTTTCACTGTCCAGCGCATTCAGTATTGCCTCACGGTTGTCTCCAACTGCCACCCGTCTTTCAACTTGTATCCCGATCTTATTTAATTGTTGCGCTATCCATGCGGAATTCGTGTCTATCACCTGACCGATCAATAACTCATCTCCAATAGTAATTATGGTTGCCTTAATTGATTTCATTATTGCCCCGTTTGTAGATCACTTGTAAAATATGGTTCTAATTTTTCTTTCAGGTAGGCAGGAATATTCACTTTAGTTTTTTTTACCGGATCATAAAAAACCAGCGTAACTATTCCGCGGTTCAGCAGTTCGCCGGATTCATTAAAAAGTTCAGAATAAAATCTGATCTTATGGTCGGTTGGCAGTTTCTGAAGTGTTGTTTTTACGGTGATGAGGTCATCGTACTTTGCAGGTCGCAGGTAGGTACTGTTCATCTCCACTACCGGCATAAAAACGCCATTCTCTTCCAATTCTTTGTAAGTTATACCAAGACTTCGGATCGCTTCTGCACGACCGGCCTCGTAATACAGGGCATAATACCCATAATACAGGTATCCCATTTGGTCAGTCTCGCCATATCTGACCCGTATTTTTGTTTCTGCGATGAACATGTTACTGTCAGCTTATTTTACGATCCGTTCTGATTCCTTAATATTATAAAGGCTATTGGCCTGAGTAAGGCAAGTCACTGTAATGTCATTAATACAAACATGGGCCGGCTGATTGGCGCAATACCAAACTATATCTGCAATATTTTCGGCTTGCAGCGGACGTACATCATCATACATTTTCTTGGCCCGTTCAGCATCTCCTTTGAAACGAACCAATGAGAATTCTGTTTCCGCCATTCCGGGATTTACAGATGTTACCTTTATGCCATAGGGTAACAGGTCTATCCGCATAGCCTGACTCAATGCATCCACCGCAAACTTGGTAGCGCAATACACATTACCGTTCTTGTAAACCACTTTGCCCGCAGTAGAACTGATATTGATGATGTGGCCATGCGCTTGTTCACGCATGATAGGGGCTATCAGGCGGGTTACATACAGCAGGCCTTTTACGTTGGTGTCTATCATCGTGTCCCAATCGTCGGTATCTCCGGCATCTATGGTAGCTAATCCTGCAGCCAACCCGGCATTATTGACCAAAATGTCCACTGCGTCGATCTGTGTTTTTAACTCGTTCATCGCTTTTTCTACCTGAGCTTTATTACGCACGTCAAATTCCAGCGCTATCACCTTGCCGCCAAACTGTTGCTCCAGTTGCAGTTTCATTTCCTTAAGCCGGTCACCTCTGCGTCCCGTGATACAAACCGTATAACCTTCTTTTGCAAATCTGTAGGCGATCGCCTTTCCGAATCCTGATGTGGCACCTGTTACCACAATTGTTTTAGCCATAAATCCGTTTCTATATTGCCATAAAGATAAGCAGTTACGGCTAACAACAAGGGTAGCGTTTACCGAATTGTGATTTTTTTTCCAAAAGAACTGTGTACTTTCATCCTAAATTATCGAACATGGCATTTCAATTCTATATAGAAATAGAGGGTCTTGAAAATCCCCCGGTATGGAGAAGGGTTAGCGTTCCCGAAGATTTTAATTTTTTGGACCTGAGTGATGTGATCCAGGCAGCGTTCGGATGGTCGGGCCATCATGCTTTTACATTTGCGCCCAAGGGTTATGGTTCATCGCCGAGCATTGGTATTTCAGGCGATGAAGACAAGGATGCAGAAGGGGTGCTGCTGAAGGATATCTTTAAAAAGGTGAAGCAACAGTTTGTGTATATCTATGACTTTGGCGATGACTGGTTCCATAATCTGCGTTTAGAAAACATTACGCACACGGTCTCAAACCATGCCGAATTGCTGGACGGCGGTGGCGCCTGTCCGCCTGAAGACTGTGGCGGAGTTTTTGGGTACAGTGATATGCTGGACATACTTGCCGATCCTGAAAATCCGGAGTACCATAGTATGAGAGAGTGGCTTGGATTGGAAGAACGGGCACAATGGGACCCGGAAGCAATAGATCTGGAAGCGCTGAAAGAAGATGTTCGATCCATCGAGTTTTGATCGTTCAGCATGCTGATCAAATCGCCTTGCTGAATTTTTTTTGTTCCCCGGTAGCCTTGCTGCGCTGCAGGTAAAGATCAAATGCACTACAAATATTTCTGATAAAGTGTCTTCCTGTTTCAGTAGCAGTAACGCCTGTATTTGTAATGATAACCAGTTTGTTATCTTCAAGTTTCTTTAATTCAGGCATGGTGTATTCAGCCAGCAGTTCGGCGTCTTGTTCCCTGAATATTACTTGCCCGGTACAGCTCATATCTAATATATAACGCTTAAAAGCAAGGTCCTCATCCGACAAAAAATACCCTTTTACAACCGCAAGCCGGTTGCTGTTGATGGCATCGTAGTAGTCATGTATCGTCTTTTCGTTCTGTGAGAATGCATTGCCCGTGTCACTGATGCTGCTAACTCCAAGGCCGATCATGATAGCGCTTTGCTGCGTGGTATACCCCATGAAATTGCGGTGCAGTCTGTTTTCTTTGAATGCAATAGTGAGGTCGTCGTTGGGCAATGAAAAGTGATCCATGCCTATGTCCATATAACCATTTTGTGCAAACAGCTCTTTACCCAAAACATACAATTGCATTTTTAGGTCGGCACCCGGCAGGTCATTTTCGTCAAAAAGCCGTTGTCCTTTACTGGTCCACGGTACATGGGCATAACTATAAAATGCAACGCGGTCAGGTTTCAGGGTGATGCATTGTTGCAAAGTTTGCTGCATGGAGGTTACCGATTGACGAGGTAGCCCATACACCAAATCGAAGTTCACTGAAGTATAGCCTATTTTTCTTGCTGTTTCGGTGGCGGCCACAACCCGCTCAAATGGTTGTATGCGGTTAATGATCCGCTGAACTTCCGGGTCAATATCCTGAACACCATAACTTACTCGTCTGAAACCGAGATCATACAAAGTCTGTAAATGTTGTGCCGTTGTATTGTTGGGGTGGCCCTCTAATCCAAAATCATGGGCTTCATGTATTACTGCGCTATCCAGTATTTTGGTCAGCAACCGGCGCAAATTGTCCGGAGAAAAAAATGTGGGTGTACCGCCTCCTAAATGGATCTCGCGGATTACCGGCGGTTCATCCATCAGCGCCAGATACATTTGCCATTCCTTCAGCAAAGCATCGATATATTCATTTTCTACACCGTGGTTGGTGGTGATCTTTTTATTGCAGCCGCAAAATGTACACAGCGATTCGCAGAACGGTAGGTGCAGGTACAGACTGATGCCCTTGGTACGGTTGCCCTTGATGAACTGTTCACTGAATACGGATTTCCATTGTTCCGCGTCAATTGCTTCTTTCCAGTAAGGAACAGTAGGGTAGCTGGTATAACGCGGTACGGGAATGTTGTATTGTTGTAAAAGGCTCTGAACAGTCATGGCTCATGATTTGGTAAAACAATGCAAAATTAGCAGTTAATAACGCATGCTTGCCATTGTATAAAAAAAATGACAGATGATTTTGCTCATTGGTTGGAGCGATTAGTTTACCGCCAGCTTACCTCGGTATCTCTATCCGTGCTACGATCTCCTTTAGTACATCATCGGTGGTTACGCCTTCCATTTCACGGTCGGGTGTAAGGATGATGCGATGACGGAATACGGGATAAACCGCTTCTAAAATATCTTCCGGAATTACAAAATTCCTGCCCTGTAATACACTGAAAGCCTTTGCGATCCGAAGCAATGATACTGATGCACGAGGTGAGGCACCTACATAGAGTGAGCTGTCATTACGGGTCTCATAACTGATCTTTGCTATAAACTCCATCAATTTGGGTGTAACATGTGTTTGTGCAACCAAAGTGCGCGCCTCGCGTAGCAATGCCGGGCTTACTATGGCGGTCATTTCGTTGAACAGGGTTGTAATGGCACCGCTATTATGTTTTTCCAATATCCTGATCTCTTCGTCTAACGATGGATAGCCAACTAATATCTTCATCATAAACCGGTCTAACTGCGCTTCGGGAAGCCGGTAGGTGCCTTCATGTTCTATCGGATTCTGGGTAGCGACCACCATAAACGGGGAACCCAGTGTATGTGTAGTTCCGTCAACCGTGATCTGACGTTCTTCCATCACTTCAAAAAGAGCTGCCTGCGTTTTTGCCGGTGCACGGTTGATCTCATCAATCAGAATAATATTGCTGAAAATAGGGCCGTGTTTAAATTGGAATGAGGAAGTTTGCTGATTGAAAACACTGGTTCCGATCACATCACTCGGCATCAGATCGGGCGTGAATTGGATGCGCGAAAAGCCCGCATCGATCAATTTTGCAAGGATCTTTGCGGTCAATGTTTTGGCGACGCCGGGTACACCCTCTATCAGTAAATGTCCATCGGCCAGCAAGCCGGCCAGCAACTGGCGTACCATGCCTTGCTGCCCCACCACTACCTGATGGATATGGCTTTCCATTTTATCTGCCAGTTCGGTAATAGCATTTTCTTCTGTTCGGTATATGATCGAGTCTTCCATTGCGTCAGCTTTATTTCATAGTCCGGCTTACACACTATGAAACACAAATTTGCGATAAAAAAATTAATCTTTTGGACAAAAAAGTGGATAGATGATACTATTTCGATAAGTTCATTGATCGGCACTATTTGTCGGGATTATATCACCAACTTTAAATCCATGGATCTTCAACAAAAGATCGTGTTCGGACTTTGAGGTTTTTCGGGCATTATGGGCTTCCTGATCAGCAATATAGCGTCTTACGTGTTTTATAGCCGATTCGCAGACTGATAAAGCAAAGTATGCTCGTTGCCATTCAAAACGTTCATTAATTATTTGTTGCTTGTTCACCCAATTAGAGGATTCGCCTTTGATCAGCTTTACGACATTCGCAATTGTTTGGGTAGCCTTCAATGATACCAGCAGATGTATATGATCTTCGACGCAATTTATAGCATCCAAATAAATCCCTTTTTCTGCGCAATTGTTCTTTATATGAGCTATCAATAATGGTTTAAGTTGTTTGCTGATCAGCGATCTTCTTCGTTTAGTGGCCCATATTAAATGGCTCATTTTGACGTAAGGCATAGCGGTAGGGTGGGTTTAGTGATTATATCGACAAATAAAGGAAATAATATTGATATTTGAAGCTCGGATTATTATAGCCTCGGATTTAAATCCGAGGCTATAAGGAATATGGAATAGGAAATATAGCCTCAGAATTAATTCTGAAGCGAATGGGAATAAACGCAGAAAATTATAGCCTCAAATTATATAGCCCCGGATTTAAATCCGGGGCTATATAAAATTGGGAATTGTAAATAATTAATTCCGGAAAAAATAATATTATCCTTGCAATGCAGCAGCGCCGCTCACAATCTCGGTCAGCTCGGTTGTAATGGCAGCCTGACGGGCGCGGTTGTAGCTGATCTTTAAAGCTTTCAGCAATTCATTGGCATTTTCGCTGGCTTTGTCCATAGCAGTCATACGGGCACCATGTTCCGATGCATTGGCATCCAACACCGCTTTATAAACTTGTGTATTCAATATCTTGGGCATCAGATCCAATAAAAGAACATCAATTGACGGCTCAAAAATAAAATCGGTAGCTATAGCCTTTTTATTAGTGGTTGGTTTTTGTTCAGTTTTTGGTATTGGCAGATATGGCTCTACAGTAAAAATTTGAGTGGCTGCGTTCTTGAATTGACTATAGACTAATTCCACACGGTCATATTCTTTGTTCAAAAAAGCAGTTTGGGCATAAACGGCAGCGCGGCGTACGTTGTCAAAAGACAGATCGGAAAACATATTCCAATATTCCGATACTACTTTAAAGCCATACCGTTGAAAATGTTCATATCCTTTTTTGCCGATAGGCAGGATCGTTACATTGCCTTTGGCTTGCTGTGCAGCATATTTTTCTGCAATTGTTGCGCGCGTCAGCTTTACTACATTGGCATTGTATGCACCACAAAGGCCTCTGTCGCTGGTAATAGGTATCAACAATATTTTTTCGGCATGACGAACTTCTGCCAGTGGCATACCGCCATCGGTAGAGGCATTGCTCACGATATTGGACAGCATTTCCTGTAATTTCTTGGCATAAGGACGCATTTGCAATATAGAGTCCTGCGCACGGCGCAACTTTGCTGCGCTCACCATTTTCATGGCTTTGGTGATCTGTTGGGTGGATGTTACCGATTTGATCCGGTTACGAACTTCTTTCAGTTGTCCTGGCATAGTAAATAAAAATAATGCTACTAAATTGGGTGCAAAAGTAGTAAAGATTTGGCAATGAATGAAGGATGATTTTTCTATTCGTCAAAATCGCGATCGAATACCTATTTTTGTGTCATGCAGCATTATTTAGAGGGATTGAATGCACAGCAACTGGAAGCTGTGCAACACGTGGACGGACCCCTCATGATCGTAGCCGGTGCCGGCAGCGGTAAAACCAAAGTACTTACTACCCGAATTGCTTACCTGATGGACCACGGCGTGGACGCCTTCAATATTTTGGCGCTCACATTTACCAATAAAGCGGCTGCTGAAATGCGTGAGCGTGTGGAGAAAATTCTTGGCAACCGGGAAGCCAGAAACCTGTACATAGGAACATTTCACTCAATTTTTGCCAAAATGCTGCGGGTGGACGCTCCTAAACTGGGCTATCCATCAAATTTTACCATATACGACTCGGATGATGCCAAGAGTGTCATTAAGTCTATTATACAGGAAATGGACCTGGATGACAAACATTACAAGCCGAATTATGTGTACAACCGTATCAGCGCTGCTAAAAATAGTCTGATAGACCCTGTTGCTTACCGGAACGATACTTTTATTCAACAGGAAGATGTTAGAAGCAAGCATCCATCCATTGCCGATATTTATGAGCGATACGTGGCCCGTTGCTTCAAGAACGGTGCGATGGACTTTGACGATCTGCTTTTTAAAATGCATGAATTGCTGACAACTGTGCCCGAAGCACTGATTAAATACCAACGCCGTTTCAAGTATATTTTGATTGACGAGTATCAGGATACCAATGCTTCGCAATATGCAATCATAAAAATGCTGGGTGCCATGCACGAGAATATATGCGTGGTGGGAGATGATGCGCAAAGTATCTATTCATTTCGCGGGGCAACAGTGCAAAACATATTGCAGTTCAGAGATGACTATGATGACGTAAAGGTGGTGAAACTGGAACAGAATTACCGCAGTACCCAAACAATACTGCATGTGGCCAACAATATCATCAGTAACAACCGGAAACAGATACCCAAGGAACTGTGGACCAGCAATGTGACCGGGGAAAAGTTGATCATTGCCCGCACGCTGACCGACAATGACGAAGGCAAATTTGTGTCTGATGCCATAAAGGAGCAGCAAATGCGCAACCACTTTGCAAATAAAGATTTTGCCATACTGTACCGCACTAATGCCCAAAGCCGTTCGTTTGAGGAAAGCCTGCGACGAATGAATATCCCTTACAAAATTTATGGTGGTATATCATTCTATCAACGCAAGGAAGTGAAGGATATGCTTGCTTACCTGCGGTTGGTAGTGAATACGCGCGACGAGGAAAACCTGAAACGGATCATTAATTATCCGGCAAGGGGGATCGGAAAAACAACGATTGACAAGATCATCCTTCACGCTAATGAGCAGCAACTTACATTTTGGGAAACAATAGAGCGTGGGAGCGGCAATGCCAAAGTGGATGATTTTGTGCGAATGATCAGGGTATTTCAGTCGTTTTTGGAGACAAAGAATGCTTACGATCTGGCTTCAGAGATTGGTAAACGTACCGGACTGCTGCAGGAATTACATAATGATAAGACAGTTGAGGGGTTGGCGCGTTATGAAAATGTGCAGGAACTGCTGAACTCAATAAAAGAATTTACCGAAACGCCGGATGAAGAGGGTGAATTGCTGGATAAGAGCATTGGCAGCTATTTACAGCAGATCACACTGCTGACTGATGCTGATAATGATGACGACGAAAATGCCGATACAGTAAAGCTGATGACCGTGCATGCAGCAAAGGGACTGGAGTTTCCTTGTGTGTTTGTAGTTGGGCTGGAGGAACAGCTATTCCCAAGCGCTATGGCTATGTACGATCGGGATGATCTGGAGGAAGAACGCAGATTGTTTTATGTTGCAATAACAAGGGCAAAGGAACGTTTGTGGGTCACATACAGCAACAGCCGGTATCGCTTTGGTACACTGATTCAGAACGACCCCAGTCGTTTTTTAGAAGAAATACCGGCAGAACATACAGATAAGTCGTATGCGGCGCCAACTCAGAGAGGCAGTATTTTTCAACAACCCGGTAGGCAAACGGCTACGCAGGTGCAACCTTCTGCAGCATCGCAGCTAAAACAGATCGCGGATAAGCTGGCGGCTTCTACAGCGGTACCAGCACATCAACCATCGGCTGATTTTAAAGCGGATGATCCGGCTGACATGGCAGTCGGCATGAAAGTAGAACACCAGAAATTTGGGTTTGGAACTATATTAACAATGGAAGGCGGTAGCCAAAACCGAATGGCCAGTATTGACTTCGGTAATGGCGTTGTTAAGAAAATAGTGCTCAACTATGCTAAGATACGGATAGTGAGATGATAACAACAGAGATGGTAGGTTGCTTTCTAATTATTTTGAAAGTTGTGATCTGCTGAAGATGGTAGTTATTAAACCAGATTGCAATTGTTATAATGTGTTGTGCAGGCTTTGTATCTTTAATGTAAATGCTTAGGAGTGTCCCCGCATTTTTTATTCATGTAAGAAAATATATTTGCAGAATTACCCAAGATTTCCACGAGATTTTACGTCTATATTATAAATGGGTAAATTATTAACTGTATGGTAAATAGATTTTTATTATTTTATATATTAACAATTATCTTTTGTGGGTTGATGCGAGGCCAAGTGATCACCACCATAGCCGGAATAAATATTGCAGGATACAGTGGCGATGGTGGACAAGCAACAGATGCAAAGTTGTTTTACGCGTCCACTGTGACATTGGATGGAGTGGGTAATATTTATTTTTCTGATAAGAACAACAACGTAATTCGTAAGATAGACACCATGGGTATTATTACCACTGTGGCGGGCAACGGATATGGAGGTGATGGCTTCGGATCAATTAGTGGTGGCTATACCGGAGATGGTGGACCCGCCACCGCTGCCGAATTATTTTATCCGTGGGCTGTAGCCGCAGATATTTCGGGAAATTTATTTATTGCTGACCGAGCAAACAATGTGGTGCGAAAAGTAAACAGGTTAGGGGTCATTTCTACCTTTGCAGGTAACGGTTACAACGCAGGCATCGGTTTAGGAGCGTATTCCGGCGATGGTGGGCCGGCAGACTCCGCCGAATTAAATTATCCCTCCGGCGTTGTCGTTGATCATATCGGTAATGTGTACATCGGTGATAGTTACAATAATGTAATAAGGAAAGTGGACACCGCCGGCATTATTACTACTATTGCAGGTAATCACACTCCGGGATACTGTGGCGATGGTGGCCCTGCCACCGCGGCATGTTTATCTGATCCATATGGAATAGCGCTCGACGCTATGGGGAATGTATATATTGCTGACAGGAACAATTATGTGATTAGAAAAGTAGATACCAGCGGTATCATCACTACGGTTGCAGGAAACAATACACTTGGCTATACCGGAGATGGGGGAGCAGCGACATCGGCATCGTGTGGACTAATGCATGGAGTTGCTGTCGACAGTTCAGGGAATGTTTACTGTGTTGATGAAACAAATAGTGTAGTCCGTAAGGTTGATCCAATTGGTGTTATCAGTACTTATGCCGGTAACGGATCTGCAGGTTATGCCGGCAATGGTGGGCCTGCAACTGATGCAGAATTAGCATATCCGTTAGGTATTGCCATCGATGCAATGGGTAGGTTGTATATTGCTGACGACTCAAGTAGTACTTTAAGAATGGTTTCAATTGGTATTAGTGGTATGGCCTCCGTAATTGAAGGTTCTTCCACCGTAAGACTTTTTCCAAACCCGGGACACAATGCAATAAACATCAAATCTCGTTGTGTGATAACTAATATAGATATCCTTGACATTATTGGACAGCGCGTTTTATGTAAAACAGTTGACCCCTGCCATCAGGTACAAATCGATATCAGCAACCTGACGTCGGGCGTTTACATTGTGAAGATAAATGGATCCGTTGCAAGTAGGATTATTAAAGAGTGAAAAAGGTATTGTAAAATGCTTGTTACTTCACCCAAATATTACCTGAAGATTCTGTTGAACAGGTAGAATAGAATTGTTTCAAGGATATCAATAAATGGCAATTTTAATATTATAGACTTGAGTATGATGCTCTACTATGCCAAGATATGGATAGTGAGATAATAACTGCAAAAAGACATGGAGTTGTTTTCGGTACTGTAGTTTTTTAGATGCAATAAAGGGGAAATATTGGAACAACCTCAAATTCAATGTTTTTTTGCGCGTAGATTCAATATTTTAATTGATTGGTATCCTGATAATTATTCCAAAAAGATAAGAGAACGACCATTTTCTTAACCGGATAATGGCGATAAAAAAGGGTAATTTGTTTGTTGAGTACGACCCTCCTGATATTCTTTTTTTTAATTGATAATGAATATAACATCGGGTTGGTTTCTATATTTAATACTACGTATTCTGTACGCAGAATGAATTTTTTAAGTTCGTTTACTGACCACTCAGTCTTAAGATATTCAATGTTTTGGGAGTATGTTTTCTTTGCCTCGTCTGACCAAAAGATTGTTACAGCCATTTTTTATACTTTTTCATTACTTCATCATGAGGCGTTAACTTACCTTGTTGTGCATCTTGTAACCCTTGTTCAATTGATATCTTGGCGTCGTCGCTCAAATCATCCCACAAATCATGGTCTTGTTCAACCTCGAGTATTGCCCTCACCATTTTAAGCGCTTTTTCATCGGCTGAATCAATTTGTTTTTTTACGCTGTTACGCAATATTTCTGTAGCGTTCATCTGCATGGTTTTATACACAAATTTACGGATTTAATTGGAATATAAGTTTGTTACAAAATAAGCCATTTAATTTGATCTCTGCCGTATCTTCTATGGCCTAAAGTTGCCATGTGGTGGTATCGAAAATTATTTGACAATATGGTACTTTACCATTGGTGTTACTAAAAAGATTGCACTCAGCTCAGCCAACTCCTGCGTTGTTAGATTACATCTAGGAGGAATCAAAATATGCCGGTATCTAAACATTGTTCAGCAGGAAGTTGGCCCTAGATCTCATTTAATTGCGACTGTACAAACAACTTGGAACAGTACATTTTGTATAAAGTATTGATTTATGTCTTTGTTTGCTATTTTTATGGCATTAAAAATATTCGGAATGAAACGATG
>Ga0164297_10005023_pt1 | contig 11534 bp, 14 predicted proteins | sample GEODES058metaG_FD_113539 | JGI IMG/M metagenome (GOLD analysis project Ga0164297, IMG submission 113539) | Dystrophic lake water microbial communities from Trout Bog Lake, Wisconsin, USA - GEODES058 metaG | ecosystem: Environmental > Aquatic > Freshwater > Lake | place: USA: Trout Bog Lake... | reverse complement strand
CCGTCTGACATTGCGTCGATACTTACCAAACAGCCCCGTAAATCGAGTAGATCTAATAGTTCAGGAATCGCCGTGATCTCATTTCTCCTCTGTAGGCACTTGACCTAAGGACATCGACGCACCCCTTGACCAAGCGTTCACCCTAGGAAGCGCTTGAATTGATTTCGATCGATTGAAGCTTCCACGGAGAGTTTTTCCATCTACGCAAATCTGATCTTTTTTGATACCGATACTTTCTTTTACTTCCTGAGTCCAATCGATAAAAACTCTTTGAAAGAGCTCAAAATCTAAAAAAGCCTTCTCAATGTGTCATGAAAAGGAATACCGCCTTCGAGATCTAAAAAACCTCTGAGCCATTGCTCTTTAGCTGGCCGAATCTTCTATCTCGGTCTAGCATTCACATCCACTGATCACCGCGCATACCGCGATAAAAAGGAACTCAATAAATTTATGTCTAGTGTTCTGGCCAGTTCGGGGATCTTCTAACCTGGATAAATAAACCATTAATGTTGTTTTTGCTACGCCTTTCATGATGACAAACTCCTTCTTCGCGGAAATTATCACACAAACTCGCCTGCTGTGCGAATTCATCTTCAATGGCTTTGATCCGCCATCCAAGTCATATGCGTAACCCCTGGAGCCTGAACAAATCGCAGGTCGGTTTAAGCTTGCTGGCAATAGTATTAGTCATGAATACTATTTACCGGCACATTTGGAAAGACAAAAGTTCTGGCGGCTCTCTCTACAAACATTTGAGACATTCTCGAAAAAAATATAACAAACGTTCCTCAGTAGCAGCAGGTCGAGGGTACATACCTAATCGCGTGGATATTGATGAACGTCGAAAAATCGTAGAGCAAAAAACGCGTATTGCGGATTGGGAAGATGATACCATCATTGGAGCGAAGCACCAAGGCGCTATTGTTTCCTTGGTAGATCGTTGTTCAAAATTCACCATACTCAAAAAGATCGATCGTAAAACAGCAAAAGATTTTACCAAGGCCGCGGTTGAAGAACTAGGGGGATTCTCGTTATTATTACTTGTAATTACAATCACCCTTGACAATAGCAAAGAATTTGCCGATCACGTCACTATAGCAGATAAATTCGGTGCCAAAGTTTACTTTGCTAAACCCTACCATGCATGGGAGCGTGAACTCAACGAGCATACTAACGGTCTGATTCGCCAATACTTACCAAAAAATACTGATTTCACTGAAGTTTTTCATGAAATGGTGCAAGAAATTGAAGACAATCTCAATAACCGACCACGCAAGATCTTGGGCTATAAAATACCGATGGAAGTGATGATGATGCACCAAAATATGCAAATATTCAGTTTCATTTTGGTCAAAAGTTATTTGGGATAAATTCGCTTCCCAGAGAACTTATATCGGACCCTACAGGAGTTTCGAAATATGGGGATCTCACCGTCTGTCGAAACTGTCACAGGTGGATTGAAAAAAATTGCTCCCCTTTTTACTCCTATTTTTGAAGCTATTCGTCAAAGAAATCAAAGAGAACACCAGCAGATGAAACACGTTGGATGATTTTTGTGCCGCTTGAAAGAAAAAAATCTCATCAATGGTATCTTTGGGTTTTTAGATCAGAAACAACGGTTGTTTTTTATGTAAAGCCTACACGAGGAAGCATTGTTCCTGAGGAGCACTTTGGAGATATAGGCTGGGGAATTATGAGCACTGGCCGCTTTTCTCCTTATAAAAAATTGATTGCAACTGGACTATTTTTGGTGGCTTTTTACTGGGCACACGCAAAACGAGATTTTTTGGCATTCAATGCTGATAAAGATTTTGATGAATGGTCTAATCAATGGATTGAGCGGATTGAAAACATCTACTATCTGAACAATGAAAGAATAACCCATGAGATTGGCAGTGAAGAGTTTTTAGAATGGGATAAAAAACTGCACGAAGCTATGGATGATCTCAAATCATGTCTTCATCAAGAACTGATTCTTTTTAAAGATGAAAAAAGATCAGAGCGATTTAAAGTGCTTAAAAGTCTTAAAAATCACTGGAACGGACTTATTCTTTTTATTGATTACCCCTGGATTCCTATGGATAATAACCCGGGAGAATCTAATTTGCGTGGTTGTGTTTCAGGGCGAAAAGCCTATTTTGTCTGTGGAGCAATCTGGAGCCCATATTTTTATGGTCAAACTGTAAGTATTCTTCAAACAATGAAAATGGGGTATAAACGAAAAAAATGGTTAGATTTATATCTCAATGCATGTGCTATAGCAGGCGTCAAAGCGCCTGATGATATTTTTCAATTTTTGTCCTGAGTATGAAACCAGAAAAACTTATAGAATTAGGTAGTAACCCTGAAAATACTGCAAAAGAAAGATCAACGATAACAAAAGAGGAAATCCAAAAGAGATGCGATGACCTCATGAAAAAAAACAAAAAGAAGGCCGAAAAGCGGAAATAGTCTATAAAAAGATCAACTAAAAAAAATCGAAACGGCTCTAAGAAGAAAAACTACAAACAGTATTTACAAAAGGCAAAAAATCCCTCACGTCGCACTACTGATAGCATACCGGTTTAGTGAATGTTTACGCTCTTTTCCAGGAAGAAAAAATATAGAAGCCAAGCACTTTGAGACTACTTCTCTCGTTCATGGTAACATCACTTCAGGGATGGAAAAAAAAAGCTTATCCATTTCAGGCATTAGCGAAAATGATGAAACCTTCTGCTCAGGCGCTTGAACGACCAATGAACTCAGAAAAGCTGCTCAAACATGTACCACTGAGCATCCCATACACGATAATCCAAGGCGAGAATGGCAGCAAAGACACCCTGACAATCACCCTAGAAGCGCTTCAAGCTCCCATGACTCAAAAATAAACAAACAACCCATGCGAAGCTTATTTTCCAAACAGCAAAAAACCCTTGATAAAAAAATACGCACTGAGTTCTGAGAAACTTCTACTAGCGATCCTTTTGCAAGCGTATAGAGTCTAAACAGGCCTTAGCTTGGTTTAAGTGAATCGGTTTTTTCTGATCTAAGAGCTCAATGAGCTTTTGCTGAAGCAAGGGTATCTCTTTGGGAGAAGCTCCTGCTGCCATCGCTAAATTCGAAGCATGAAGCTTCATATGACCCTTCACAATACCATCAGAAACTAAGGCCTTTAAAGCTGCTAAATTTTGAACCAAACCAACAGCAACACAAATACGTCCAAGCTCACTTGCACTTGATACACCGAGAATTTTCAGTACCACACGGGAAGTAGGATGAAGCTTCGTCATCCCTCCACAAATACCAAGGGACAAAGGCAATTGAAGTGTTCCTACCAAATGCTCTCCCTCAATACTCCAATGAGTCAAAGGCTCATAACGTCCACTACGAGCGGCATAAGCATGTGCTCCTGCCTCAACAGCCCTCCAATCATTCCCCGTTGCCAATACGATAGGATCAATCCCATTGAGAATGCCTTTATTATGCGTTGCCGCTCGGTAAGGATCTCTTTGTGCACAAAGATTTGCTTCTACAATACCCTGAGCTAAGGTTTCATTCTCACAAGCAATGACTAATTTTGCTGAGACTAATTTGGTATCGACTAAATTCGAAAGCACACAGATACCAACTCTCTCTCCTGTCATCTGCTCCAAACTAGGTTTTAAAGATTCACAAATCTGATTGATCAAATTAGCACCCATGGCATCACAAGAATCGCAAAGCACGTGTAAAACCAAGTGAGACCCTGAGCCATCTGAAGCTATCCGCCAAACAATGTCTTGAACTCCCCCTCCTCTTGCCACTAAGCCTGGGACACAAGCATTAGCAAGCTTCACCAAAGCTTCTCGATGCTCATGAAAAAGTGAAGCAATGCGATCAAAACTTGAAACTTCTGGAAAATGTATTTGACCAATGCCCAAATGCCCCTGAACTGAAGTAATCAGGGTCCCTTTTTGCTTCTGAATCCACTTAGCTGTTGCACTTGCTGCGGCAATCACAGAAGTCTCTTCCACAGCCATAGGAATCAAGACTTTTTTCCCATCGATGACAAAATGAACTGCAACTCCTAAAGGAACAGGAAAATAACCTATAGCGTTTTCAATGAGATGCTCCGAAAGCTTCGAATCAAGAGAATCACCCTGAAGAATCCCTAATTCATCCTGCGTTAACTGACACAAATCAGCAAGTGTTTGCAATCTTTCGAATTGAGATAAGCGATGAAACCCCGGCGGCAGTTCAAACGACACTTTTGCTATCCTTCCTTGAAGACTATCTTAGATACCCAAGATTTTTTTTTACGTCAAGTTCAAAGAAATACCCTTTTTCACCTAAGAAACTGCTAAAAAAGAAGCGTGGGTTCAAAAATTTTCAGAAAAATCGCACATTCCCTCATAGGAATGAGCATTATCATTGAAATAGTTGTACTAACCCCTACGCCATTGGAAAGTCCCAATGCCCATATCCCCGAACAATCGCATTTCGTCCTTCAAGAACAACAGCCCATTTTAGCTCCAGGGATACCTTATCAGGAGCTTCCTGAATACAGCGTTGAGCAATTCAGTTATCTTTCTATCTCACAAGGAGAAAAACAATGGAGAATTCAAGCAAAATTGGCTTTTTTATACCGATCTCAAAACCTCACCCATGCGCGCGATGTCATCGCTTATCTTTACGACAAAGAGGAAAAAGAGACCCTAGTCTCAGGAAAAGAAGCGAAGTACTTTTTGAATCATAAAAACCTTGAGGTATTTGGAGATATCTTGGTCGTTTTTCCCGATGGATTTCAAATGAAAACTGAGTACTTAAGTTATTTTCCAGATCAAAAGCGCATTGAAATCCCAACTAAATACCTGACCCAGGGAAAAGGTCGAGCATCAAAAAATGAGCTCTATTTCACAAGTCATGGACTCAGGTTCGACATGGATCAAAATAAAATTGAATTACTTGATCAAGTTCTCGTTTCTTTAGAAAAAAAGGACCCCCTAGTCGAGCACCCGGGAGTTCCCCATTGGACTAAGATTCAATCAGACCACTGTATGATTGAACGTAACACACATCTGGCTCGGTTCAGCATGCGCACTTCACAACGATCGCAATTGGTCCAGATAACGCAACCTCAATTGCTGACTAGATGTAAACGAGCTGACTTAAATTACGCTGACTTTTCTACGCTATTGCGTTATCTGACTGCCTACGAGGATGTCTGGATTCAAGAAACCCAGTCACAGAATCAACCCCTCAGATACGCAACCGGTGGAAGAGCCGATTTTGACACACGTGAAGACACAATCACCATTTCAGAATTCCCCCAAGCTTACCAGGATCAAGATACGGTAACAGGAGATTTGATCTTAATGCATCGAACAACAGGGATCATCGAAATTGAGCATAGCAACGCATTTTCTACCGGATCACCCAAAAATTAACACACAAGAGCCCCCTAAGTGACTTGAAATCCAAGCGAAACCAACCTCGGAAAGCAGAAAAGGATTCAACCTGACCCAATGCATCTTTGAAACGGCCCAGCCTTTAAAATTACTTCAGTCATCAATCATGAAAACCAAGAAATTAACTGATCTAAAAGCATCAAAACGCTTACTCTGGACTTCTCGAAGTTGAGCAAACCTTAGGCTAAAAAACCTGAGATCTTCAAATACTCCAATTCCCTCAGCAATGAAATCCTGAAAATCATCAATAAATTAGATTTATTATAGAATCAGAAATAGCAAAAGAGTGATTGAAAAAACTACAAACTTGTATTTAATGGCAGACAAACCTCAAACAATACAAGACGTTAAACTTTGCCAATCTTCCAAACTTAAGTGCGCTAGATGGATAAAACCCATGCAACGACCGGAAATAATCTCAGATCGTCTTGATTTTGAACAACATGTCGGAAATACAGAATATTTCCAGTGAACATGAGCACACGTTTTTTGCATTGACACTATGAATAATACAGGTACGATTCGTACCAAGATGTTTGGAAAAGGCAAACCGCCAGAACAGCATTTCGCAATCAAATACCGAGCATACGCATCTAACGAAACTTGCATTTTCTTCGCTGAGATCACCAAGCGTCAAAAAATCAGCAAAATCCCCCACTCAAGAGAAGCGTTTTTTGGTTTCGGACTTCGGAAGAGATTGAGATTAGATAAAAATAGTGACAAAATGCAGAGACACCCCTTCGAACATAACAAAATACACCCTCGCAAAAAAACTCATCCAAAAGATCGCTCTGCTGTGGCGGGAAGTGAAAGACAGAGCAAAGCAGAATATCATCCACTCCAACAAGCCCTAAAACCTGTTTCTAAAAAAAAGTTCAAAGAAGCGAGACTTGGATGCGTCAACATCTCGGAAATCAGGCATTGATCGTTATGGAAGGCCTGAGTCTCAAAAATAAGTCAAACGCCAAGACTCAAGAATACCTCAGTATTTCGCCACTAGACACTGAGCTCCGAAGCCATTACCGGATAAAGCAAACTGAGACCTCTTGTATTGATCTGAGAAAGACGTCTCAGAGTTACCAAAAATACCCTCCTGTCGAGGATGAGAAGTTTCAGGTATGTTGTGGGCAGGCGGGAAATGAGAGGACCCGCACAAAAAAAAATAGATTCATCCATGAACGAATGGATGCGGCGAGAGGGAATTTGCACCCAAGCCAGGAAGCCACGGTTTAGACCGTCAAGCCGAAGGGCTCGGAGTCGTCACCCCCATGCAAAACCACCCACGTACGCTTCGAGCTTCGCATCTGATTAAGAACTACCAAAAAAAGCGTGTGGTCAAAGATGTCAATTTCGAAATTCATTCAGGACAGGTAGTGGGCCTTTTGGGTCCGAATGGAGCGGGGAAAACCACTTCTTTTTATATGGTAGTAGGATTGATTCGTCCGGAATCAGGACATGTTTTTTTAGATCAAAAAGATGTGACGCTCTGGCCCATGCACAAAAGAGCAAAAAATGGCATTGCGTACCTCCCTCAGGAGGCTTCGGTTTTCAGACGCATGACCGCAGAGGAAAATATCCTCTGTGTCCTTGAGAATCTTCCTCTTTCTCGAACAGAGCGCAAAGATCGGTTAGAAACCCTCCTAGAAGAATTTCACATTCAAGGCATTGCCAAACAAAAAGCTTATACCCTCTCAGGAGGGGAGCGAAGACGTGTAGAAATTGCGCGTGCTTTGGCGCTCAATCCTTCCTTTTTACTGCTTGACGAACCTTTTGCCGGTATCGATCCCATCGCTGTGAAAGATATTCAGAATATGATTCAAGTCCTCAAAGCTAGGAAGATTGGGGTTTTAATTACAGACCATAACGTACGGGAAACATTAAAAATTTGTGATTTGGGTTATCTATTGAGTAATGGTAGAATCTTAGTCGCAGGAACACCCCAGTTTATCACAGAGGATCAAACCGCAAGAAAAGTCTACTTAGGTGAAGATTTTGAGCTTTAGAAACGAGGAAAAACGACTATGGCACTGGAAATTAAGCAGAGTTTAAAACTCAGCCAGCAGCTCGTAATGACGCCTCAGCTGCAACAGGCCATCAAGTTACTTCAACTCAATCGCATGGAGCTTCAGGAGTTAGTTACTCAAGAAATGGTAGAAAATCCTGTACTTGAGGAGATACTAGAAGGAGAAGGGCCGGTCGAGGGCTCAGATCCTGAAGCGGAGCAGCTTCGAGATGAGCAAGCTTCCGCTGAGGAGAGAGAACCCGCACCTGACAGTGAAGATTTCAATTGGGATTCTTATCTAGAGGAATTCCATGGCTCTCAAACTCCGTCCACCTCTTTGCACGATATCGATGAAGAGCTACCTAGCTTTGAGAACGTCTTGACCAAAACGACCTCGCTTGAGGAGCACCTGATCTGGCAACTTTCCATGGTAGAGCTTCAAGAAGAAGAAAAAAAACTCGGTCGCTTGATCATCGGAAATCTCTCTGAGGACGGTTATCTCAATGCGTCTTTAGAAGATCTCGCTCGGGATTGTTCCATAGAATTAGAAGATGCAGAAGAAGTTTTAAAGATGATTCACCATTTTGATCCTTTAGGCGTTGCTTCACGCGATCTTCAGGAGTGTTTGCGGATTCAAGCTCGATTTTTAGAAAACCGTGATCCCTGGGTGGATCTGATCATTCAAAATCATTTACAAGATCTTGAGAAACGCAATTACACTGCCATTGCGCGTAAACTAGAACTTCCTTTAGAAAAAATTTTACAAACAACAAGGGTGATTTTAGCGCTAGAGCCTCGACCGGGCAGGTCATTTTACAGCAATGACACACACTATATTACCCCTGATATTTATGTGCACAAGGTAAGCGGGGAGTTTGTCGTAGCTTTAAATGAAGACGGAATGCCTAAACTAAGGATCTCTCCTTACTACAAAAGTATCTTAGCAGAACAAAAAAACCCCAATCAAGCCACGAAGGAATATGTACAAGAAAAACTACGCTCTGCGTTGTGGCTCATCCGATCCATCCATAATCGACAAAAAACTATTTACAAAGTTACCGAAGCCCTGGTCAAAAGGCAGCAGGATTTTTTTGAAAAAGGTATTCAACACCTCAAGCCTATGATTTTAAAAGATGTTGCCATGGACATTGGCATGCATGAGTCAACCATTTCACGTGTTACCACCAATAAGTACGTGCACACCCCCGTAGGTATTTTTGAGCTCAAGTATTTTTTTAACTCAAGCATTCAAACCACCGACGGAGGCAGTGAAGTTGCAAGTGAAGCCGTAAAACAAAAAATTCGACAAATGATTCAAAAAGAAAATCCTAAAAATCCTCTTTCTGATCAGAAGATTGTAACTTTACTGCGTCTCGACCATATCAACATTGCCAGACGAACTGTTGCAAAATATCGCGAGGCACTCGGTATTCTCTCTTCCAGTCGAAGAAAAAAAGTTTTATAAGCAATTAAAATGCACATCGCGATTTTATCCCGTAACAAAAGTCTTTATAGCATGCGAAGGCTCAGGCAAGAAGCCAAGAACGCCGCAATCCGATGCGACGTCATCAACCCTTTAAGCTGCCAACTTCTGATCACCCCTCATGCAAAACAAACCACAGGCGTCCTAGTAGGAAACACGCTCTTAAAGGCGTATGACGCCATTGTGCCACGTATCGGAACGTCAATCACGGATTACGGGCTTGCCGTAGTCAAGCACTTTGAGCTGCAAGACCTCGTGATCGTCAACCACTCTCAAGCTATTGCACAATCTCGAAACAAAATGCTATGCTTACAAAAACTCTCGCAAGCAGGACTCTTAGTTCCTGCCACTGTTCTAACACGCTCTAACCGCGGACTAAAAACGGCCGTTGAGTGTGTCCAAGGATTACCGGTGGTTCTCAAGGTCCTCCAAGGCACACAAGGCATCGGAGTGATGCTCGTGAACACACCTATTTCTGTAGGATCTGTTTTAGACACACTCAGGACACTCAATCAAGATGTCTTAATTCAACAATTCATTGCTGAAGGACAGGCAAGAGACTTTCGGGTTTTTGTCGTAGGAAAGCAGGTGATTGCAGCAATGATGCGAACAGCAGCACGGGGAGAATTTCGTTCCAATATCCATCGGGGAGCAGAAGGTAAAATCGTTCAGTTACCTCGTGGCCATGAAACCCTCGCTATTCGTGCAACTCAGGTTTTAGGACTTGAAATCGCAGGAGTGGACATCATGGAAAGCAGGCAAGGACCGATGGTTATTGAAGTCAATAGCTCCCCAGGTTTCGAAGGTATTGAAAAAGCAACCGGCATCAATGTAGCCCAAAAAATCATTCACCATATCCAAGAACTGGTGAAACAAAAAAAAAGAAAATCTCGAAGAAGGTAGTTATGGTCAAAGTTTACGAGTATGCACGCTGCAGCACATGTCAGAAAGCACAGGCTTTTCTCAAAGAACATCAAATTACCTATGAGGTTCATTCTATCATTGAAACCCCTCCCTCCTTATCTGAGCTTGAACAGATGCTCGGGTACTTAGGTAATCTGAAAAAACTCTTCAATACCTCAGGCATCAAGTATCGGGAACTAAGACTGGGCCAGCAGACACTAGAACCCTCAGAAGCATTCAAGCTTTTAAGAAGTGATGGGATGCTCATTCGAAGACCATTTTTACTCACCCCTCACGCAGGCACCGTAGGCTTCAAAAAAGAGACCTGGAGCAAGTTACTCAGAATTTCCTAGGCCTACTTTTTCACTCATTTTTCTTGAAAGATCCTCCGAAGATGAAGTAGGAGGCTTGCATGCTAACCAGCAAACCAGACCCTCTCTACTTGATTTTTGAGAAACATTTGAAGGAATCCCAAGATGGATACTTTGATAAGCCTACTTTCATTGAAACCGTCTTGAAAGATTATCTTTCTCACTTGAAAAAATACGCAATCTCAGTACCTTCAGAGCTTGAACCCTTTGTTCACGAAGAGTTAAAACAACAAATCAACCTCATGCTACTTAAAAAGACCTATGGGTTTCTTTCGACTCAGCAATACCATCAATCAAAAAAAAATCAGAGAAACCGAGGATGAAGATACTCCTGAGCTCATCAAAAATAAAGCACCTAGACTCGGGTAAGTGGCGCTCAGATAAGAGGGCCTACGGGTCACGTATCTGGCTCTTCATGTGAATTTAATCCATTTGTTCACTGCAAACCAATGTGGTAATCTATTCGAATACCGGGTCTTTTGACCTACCCAATTGATAAGCCAGACGTTGGGATAAGCTCTCTCAACCACTCAAGTATGAAACAGAGCCCATCTTCGCTTGTTCGAATATACGGTCCCTGCAGCCGGTCTACCAGGAACTCCCCTCTTTGCTAAATTCTCATAGAGGATTCGCCTTGTTTTTCGGTTGATCAACGATCCTCGCTCGAAGTCGTCTCCGAGTAAGCTTCAATAGATGTTAACTGCGATGGATACTGGGAGAAATCGCTAGAGTCGCTGATTGTCATCCCCAGGAATTTTACTCATCGGGACAGACTCACTTTTCTCTTCGGTTGAGCTTCAGTCGATTCTCTATGAATTTACTAACTATCCCCATCACTCGCTCTGCAGCTTTTGACGTACGCACGAAAATATTCGCGTCATCCGCCCAAGCAGAACTCTAGTCCACGATTGTTCAAGTTCATCCAATACCACATTACTCAATAATGGGCTAAGTGGACTTCCTTGCGCAGAACCCTGCCGTAGTCGCCCTCACCAGACCATCTTCCATGATCCCAGATCTCAACACCATACCCGTCAGACGCAAAATGCGTTTGTCCGATATCTGTAGCTTCATCCGATTGATCAATCGATCGTGGTAAATTCGGTCAAAGAATCGCTCTAGGTCTATATCTACCACGTATTCTTTGCCCTCTTTCACCGTCTTTTGAGCCGCTTCCAAGGCTTGTCGTTGACTTCGTCCTGTTCTAAATCCATAGCTATGTTCATAAAATCCGAGCTTCAAAGATTCGGTTCTAATACTGCTTTCAGCCTGAACTACGGTCTCTGACTGTAGGAATACCCAGCACTCGAACTCCAGCTTTCGCTATTTCTACCTTATGGACTTGGCTG
>Ga0164297_10005022_pt1 | contig 11534 bp, 9 predicted proteins | sample GEODES058metaG_FD_113539 | JGI IMG/M metagenome (GOLD analysis project Ga0164297, IMG submission 113539) | Dystrophic lake water microbial communities from Trout Bog Lake, Wisconsin, USA - GEODES058 metaG | ecosystem: Environmental > Aquatic > Freshwater > Lake | place: USA: Trout Bog Lake... | reverse complement strand
TTAAGTGTCTATGCTGACTATGGCAGCTACAACACCGTGAATACTGGTGTTTCTGGTCAGTTGTTCAAAACCGACAAATGGTCGATGGGCTTGAGCTTCGATTACTCAAAAAGTGATGGTTACAACGTCACGCCAGAGCAATACCGCAGCCCCTACATGACCGCGACCGGCTCGCAAGTTTATAACGGTTTGTTGTCAACATATTTCACCCCGGATGCGAGTTCGACGTATTACCTGAAATTTAATTTCAACCAAACGCAAGAAACAACAGCGACGTGGAATGTTGCGGGTAACAACTGGAACACTTATCAGCTTTCAGCTGGAGGCTCGACGCGTTTTAATGACGACAGTAGTATTAACTTTAATGCCTGGGCCGGTTGGTACCAGATGCAGACCACTAATGCAGGGCAAACGCCGACATATAACATCTACACGCCCAATGTGAGTACTCCCTACGTTAGCCAAAACGAGCTCGATAGTTACCAGAGCTATGGCGGGTCTATTTTCTATCAAAAAGATTTTGGTCAATTCAAAGACGTCAAGTTTGGGGCCGACGCTCGATTGATTACGTCTAACGATAATATTGGACAATATGGTTCGACGGGCTTAACGACTGCGAACTTAATCAACAACGGCCAAAATACTTTTCAAGGCCTATTTATTTCTGGAACGTACAAGTTTGATTCCGTGCCAGTTGACATAGCCTTTGGTTTGAGAGAAGACTTTTATCAAGTCTCAAATGCAAGTCTGTCGGGCAACATTTATTCACCTAGTGGCGTGGCAGCGCCTGTCAACTCGTCTTTGGCGAACAACAGCTACAACAGCTTTGATCCAAACATTGGTATCAAGTATTACGCCAACGACTACCTAGATTTAAGAGCTGCTGCGTATCGCAACTTTGCGGCTCCAGGTATGAATCAGTTATATCGTACTTTCCTGAGTGGATCTGCTATTACTTTCGCCAATCCTAACTTAGCACCGCAAACTAACTTTGGGCAGGAAATCGGTTTTGACTTGCATACGGCCGCGAAAGACGCGAAATTATCATTCACCGCGTTCAACAACAATCTGAGCAACTTCATCGACGCTGCGACGCTATGTAGTACCGCTGCCGCTTGTAACCCTTACATCGCCGGCACAGGCATCGCGGCCGGAAGCATTACACAAGTCAAACAAAACGTTAATGCAGGTAAGGCCAATATTCGAGGCTATGAGATCCTAACCGAGGCTCAAGTCCTGAAAACCTTGAAGCTCAACTTTGGCTTTACTCAGACTTGGGCTGTGTTAACTTCCTCGGACTACGACAGTGGCAGCAGCCCCGCAGATCCAACCAACGCTCAACTCGGCCAGGTTCCACCCTGGATGATTCAAGCGGGTGCACAGTGGCTAGCCACTCCTGACCTAACACTTACCGCACATCTGCAATCGTTCCCGCAATTCTGGAACAACACGGCTCACACTCAAATGAACGATGGCGCAACATTGGTGGACATTGGTTTTAGATATCAAATAGACAAAACCGTCCAGATGTACGGCGGCATTCAAAACTTGTTTAACGTCAGTTACCTTGCTCAAGGGATGACTTACACTGCTTATCAGGGTAATACGGTAAGCACCTCTGGAGTCCCTGTACTGGGTATGCCTCGCTGGTTTACGCTAGGCCTGCGAGCAACTTTCTAAGGAAATTCGATTGAAAAAGTTGGCCTGGTTTGCAACGTCTTTAATTGTCGCAAGCACGATTTATTCGGTTGTCACGACTAATGCGGCATGGGCGCAAACTCATGGCCAACACACGAACCATGAAGCAATGAATGGGACCGATAACGCCCAGCGATCCGGCGCGAGTCCGTATGCGGCGATGGCTGGCGGAACTTGTCAGGAGCCGTCTCTGAATTGCGCGAGATCGGCGACGCCAGCATTCGCACCTGACGGATCGCTATGGCTCGTCTGGTCTGGAGGAGGCGCAGTATCAGCAAGTCGATCAACCGATCTAGGCAAGACCTTCGGACCAAGGATTGAAATCGCTAAGCACGACGCATTTTTAGATAGTGGCCCAGATTCCCGTCCACAAATCGTGATCGATAAAGACGATCAAATCGCAATTGCCTATGGATTTTTTAAAGATAAACAATGGAACGCTCAAGTCAATATCGCCACATCCAAGGACCAGGGACGAACGTTTTCTCCAGCGCACGCATTAGTCACTGACCCCGCAAGCCAGAGATTTCCTAATCTCACAATTACTCCTAGTGGAGCTCTATTCGCGACCTGGATAGATAAGCGAGTAGTGGCGGAATATAAGAAGCGTGGCGAAAAGGCCGAGGGAGGGTCCATCGCCTACGCGTGGTCCAAGGACATGGGCACAAGCTTTGAGCCCGAGAGCATTGCGCAAAAATCAAGTTGCGAATGTTGTCGTATTGCTGTTGATTTAAACAACAAAGGCATGCCGGTATTGCTATACCGCGCAATTTTTGATGGCACGACCCGGGACCATGCCTCGCAAGTATTTTCCTCTCAAGATAAGCCTGGGCCAATCAACAAAGTTGCGGATGACAACTGGGTAACTAATAGCTGTCCACACCACGGGCCGACTGTTGCGGTCTCATCGATTGGGACGTTGCACGCGGCTTGGTTCACTCAAGGAACAAATCGAGTTGGAACTTTCTATGCACGATCCACTGATGGCGGCAACCACTATTCCGCACCAAGACAACTTGGCAGTCCTGAGACGTTGAGTGGTAGACCTTATCTACTGGCTTTAGGCAAGAATATTTGGCTCGTATGGAAAAATTTCGATGGCAAGCAAGCATCAATCTTGTTACAAACATCCAAAGATGACGGAGTAACGTGGTCTGCTCCCAAAGAGATTGCAAAAACCCAGGGGTATAGCGACCATCCACTACTTATAAAAAATAATAACAAAGTCTATTTGTCATGGCTAACTTCGGCGAATGGTTATCAATTACTGCAGCTCAACGATTGACGGAAATAGAACTTATGAAAAAATTCGTCGCGTTTTTTTGCGCATTGATTTTATGTAGCTCGGGCTCGGCCATGGCAAGACCGCTCGTGCCTTACCACTCGGGTGATTGGTCAAAATTAATGGCTCAAGTGAAAGGAAAGCGTGCAATCATTCATATTTGGGGATTCAGCTGTGGTCCCTGCGTGGATGAACTGCCGGCGTGGGGAAACTTTGCTGCCACTCATCCAGAATTACAGCTAACTCTGCTCGAAGTCGATATTGTTCCCGAGGAGATGACTGTTAAAACATTGATCGAGGCAAAGCTCATTAACGCTGATAATCGTGTCACTGTCGAATATTTTGACGATTACATGCGTTTCGAAATTGATCCTAAATGGATGGGCGAGCTTCCCATTACACTACTTATTGATGCGAACGGCTCCGTCAAAAAACTGCGGGGCAGCGTCAACTTTAAGGCAGTTAATGAATGGGCTATGAACAAAGGTGAAAAATAATTTACCATTGCGTACAAATAGCGTCTCGACTTCCCACGATAGCCTTTGGCAACAAGACAGCTTAGATATACCCGCAAATAGGAATCCGCATGACAACGTATCGTATAGCAACTATCCCCGGCGACGGTATTGGCAAAGAAGTCATACCAGAAGGTCAAAAAGTTTTAGAGGCCTTAGCTGCGCGAGATACTGGGCTGAAATTTGAATTCCAGGACTTCGACTGGGGCGGAGACTATTATCGCCAACACGGCGTCATGATGCCTGACGATGGCTTAAATGCGCTGCGAGATAAAGATGCGATTCTGTTTGGTTCAGCCGGCGACCCTCACATACCGGATCATGTAACACTATGGGGACTACGCCTAAAAATATGTCAGGGCTTCGATCAATACGCAAACGTTCGGCCTACTCGTATTTTGCCAGGAATTGATGCTCCATTAAAACGTTGCACACCCGAACAATTGAACTGGGTAATCGTTCGAGAAAACTCAGAAGGTGAATATTCTGGCGTGGGTGGTCGCGCCCATCAAGGACACCCGATCGAGGTTGCGACCGACGTGAGCATGATGACTCGCGCGGGCGTCGAACGCATCATGCGCTACGCCTTCAAACTTGCTCAATCTCGCCCGCGTAAACTCTTGACCGTCATTACCAAATCAAACGCTCAGCGCCACGCCATGGTGATGTGGGACGAAATCGCAGTACAGATTGCAAAAGAATTCCCCGATGTCACCTGGGACAAAGAACTCGTCGATGCAGCAACTGCCCGGATGGTTAATAAACCGGCGACGCTTGACACGATTGTCGCAACCAACCTACACGCAGATATCCTAAGCGATCTCGCTGCCGCCTTAGCGGGCAGCCTTGGAATTGCCCCAACTGGCAATATTGACCCAGAGCGCCGCTATCCGTCGATGTTTGAACCAATTCACGGATCGGCGTTTGACATTATGGGCAAAGGGCTAGCTAATCCAATTGGTACTTTCTGGTCGGTTGTCATGCTACTGGAACATTTGGGCGAGAACTCTGCGGCTAAACGTTTAATGCAAGCCATCGAACAAGTAACCGCCAATTCGAAACTCCATACGCGAGACCTAGGCGGCTTAGCCACGACGGCTCAAGTCACAGCTGCGGTTCTAGAGGCTATAGCTAAATGAACCGGCCAATCGAGATAAAGCCTGCGTGGCGTAAAACGCTACTGAAAGTAGGGATTGCCGCATCCCTAGTGGTAGCCGCAACTCATGCAAGTTTTGCTCAAACATGGCCAAGCAAACCGATTAGTTTGGTCGTGCCTTTTGCACCTGGTGGCACCACAGATGTGCTCGCACGCGCCATAGCTCAGCGATTAACGCCAGCTCTTAGCCAAACAGTTATCGTAGAAAACAAGCCCGGTGCAGGTGCTACCTTGGGAGCCGCTTACGTTGCAAAATCCACTCCCGACGGCTACACCCTACTGATGGGTGCATTGCATCACACAATTGCGACGAGCATCTACAAAAATTTGAGTTATGACTTTGCCAAAGACCTTACACCACTTAGCATCATTGCCTTCGTACCGAACGTTTTGGTTGTAAACGTCAATACTCCAGTTAATTCGACCAAAGATCTGATAGCGATGGCTAAAGCATCGCCAGGCAAACTTACCTATGGATCAGCCGGCAATGGTACAGCGCATCACTTAATTGGCGAACAGTTTCAACTCGAGACCGGAACCTCCTTACTACATGTCCCTTACAAAGGTAGTGGTCCGATGGCAGCCGACTTATTAGGTGGTCAAATTACGATGACCTTCGACACGATCACGCCGGTGTTGGGACAAATCAAGGCAGGCAAACTCCAAGCACTCGCTGTTATGTCGAGCAAACGTTCAAAAGACTTGCCAGATGTACCGACCATGCAGGAGCTTGGCTTCAATATTGATATCGGAACTTGGTTTGGTTTACTCGCTCCTGCGGGTACCCCACAGATAATTGTCAACAAGCTCAATGCTGAAATAGTAAAGATCGTTCAATCTCCTGAATTCAAGCAGCAAATGGCGGAGATCGGTGCTGAACCAGTCGGAAGCTCATCAACCCAGATGGCCGAACAAATCCGGTCAGATACTGAAAAATTTGCTCAACTGGTCAAAACAGCAAAACTTAATCTGAATGTAGATTAAGCCATACTGATTAATTAGCTCGTAACCCGAGAAGACCTCTGCGCAGAGGTCTTTTTTTACAAATCCGAGCGCTCTATTTATCTTTACCCATTACATAATCGGGCAAACAAGTAACAATATCGGGAAAAATAGTAATAATCGCTATGCACACTACCAAACATGCAAAGAATGGCAGCGATGCTTTGGCTATGGTGTTACTGTCTTTACCAGTCATGTTTTGCAGGACAAACAAATTAAAGCCAACGGGTGGTGTCACTTCAGCTATTTCAACAAGCAAGACGATAAAGATACCGAACCAAATCAGATCAAATCCAGCTTTCTGGATCATTGGTAGTACAACGGCCGACGTGAGCACAATCATGCTGATTCCGTCCAATGCAGTACCCAGCACCAGATAAACCAGCACTAAGGAAGCAATCAACGCATAAGGTGACAAATGCATTGAATCTACCCATTCGGCCAAATGACGCGGCACGCCTGTAAATGCCATTGTCTTAGTCAGAAAGGCGGCACCAGCCAGTATGAGCATAATCATGCAACTGGTTCGAGTCGCTCCCATGAGTCCTTCGCAAAAGTTCGTCCAAGTAAGAGACCGTCCCCAGGCAGCGATTGCCAGCGAACCGGCTACCCCGTATGCAGCACACTCAGTTGCGGTGGCGTAGCCAGCCACCAAAACCCAGACAATAAAAACAATCAACACCGAACATGGAATCAAATTGCCGCTCTTGCGGATCTTCTCTAGTAACGTCGATGGTGGGTCAGCGGGCGGAACTTTTGAGGGGTTGCGAATCGACCACCAAGCGATATACCCCATAAAGAGAGCCATCAATACCGCCGAAGGCAAAAAGCCAGCGAGAAAAATCCGGATGATCGAAGCATCAGCCGCTACCGCATATACAACCATGGTGATGGAGGGTGGAATCAAAATACCCAAGGTCCCTGCGGTGGCGAGAGAGCCAAGTGCAAGATTCTCGTCATAACCTCGCTTTTTAAGCTCTGGTAAAGCAACTTTTGAAATTGTGGCGCAGGTTGCAGCAGATGAGCCACTGACGGAACCGAAAATACCGCAACCTAGGATGGTCGTATGCATCAAGCGCCCTGGAATGCGGTTGAGCCACGGCCTTAATCCTTCAAACATTTCTTCGCTTAACTTTGTTCTGAAAAGAATTTCACCCATCCATATGAAGAGAGGCAGTGCAGCAAGCTCCCAAGATGCATTGCTCTCCCAAAAAGCCGAGAACAAATTCTTTCCAGCCTGTGTATTCACAAAAAAAGCCTGCCCAACCCAACCACAAATAGCGAGCGTCATCGCGATCCAGACTCCACCGGTAAGCAGAATCAACATGATGATCAATAAGAAAAGACCTATCCCAAGCACATCCATTTCTTTTCCTTAATGCTTAAACATCTGAAGAGAAATCGCCAGCGGCGTGCCTCTCTTCGACCGCAACGACAAACGTAGGTCGATTACCCTTGAGCACCAACACCCACTCATCTACGATGGCAATCAAAAAGAGCCATGACCCAATAACAAATGAAAGCTGAGGAATCCACATCGGCATGGGTAACAGGCCACCTGCAACGTCTTTGAATTCGTAACTTTCATATGTAAACATGGTTGCCCAATAGGTCATGTAGCTCACAGCAACAATCCCAATTGTGAGCGATACCAGCTCAAACCAATGTCTGGATCTGGGCGTCAACTTTTCGAGTAATAAAGTGACTCGAACGAAGTCACCATGTTTAAACGCATGTGCCATTGATAAAAAGGCAGCCGCAGCACACAGCCAGGCGACGATGTCATTGGTTGCTCCCGTTCTAACCCCCATCTCTCGCAGGATGCTTTGTGCGATCATCAGCACACAGATCATAAGAACACAGAAGGCCGCAAAGCCTCCTGCGAATAAGTAAAGTCCATTCAAAAATTTACGCATCGATCTACTTTTTATAAGCAGTAACAAGCGCTGCACCTTCAGCACCGGCTTTCTTTTCCCAATCGGATAACATAACGTCACCCACTTTTTTAAGGTCAGCTGCAAATGCTGGCGATGGTGGTTGCAAGGTCATCCCCTTATCTTTCAAAACTTGCTTGAATGCAGCCTCTTTGTCCTCGCTGATTTTCCAGCCTCTAGCCTGTGCATCGGCAGCAGCTTTGACGACCGCTTCTTGAGTCGTCTTATCCAAAGCATTGAAAGCCTTCAAACTGACGAGAACTGCGTTCTTGGGGATCCAAGCTTGCGCCTCGTAGAAATACTTCAAACTCTCATACGTCTTGCTGTCAATCCCGGTTGCACTTGAAGAAATATAACTCTCGACAATTCCAGTTGCCAAAGCTTGGCTCAGCTCAGCTGCCTGAACTGTTACGGGTTGCAACATCATGAGCTCTGCCATCTTAGCCGTCGACGGAGAGTATGAGCGCCATTTCATGCCCTTCATATCGGCAACAGAATTGACAGGTTTTTTGCTGTAAATCCCCTGCGGCTGCCAGGGCACTGTAAACAAGATTTTGATGCCTTGTGCAGCCAGATATTTGTCTAACGCTGGCAATTGCACGTCCTGTAAACGCTTAGCATCTGCGTAGCTGGTCGCCAAAAAAGGAATGCCGTCCATACCAAACAAAGGGCTTTCGTTTTCGTAGGCGGCTAACAAAATCTCACCGGCTTGCGCCTGTCCACCCTGAACAGCGCGTTTTATTTCAGGCAACTTAAACAATGATGCATTCGAATGAACGGTAATTTTAAGTTTTCCTTGAGTTGCGGCATCCACCTCTTTTGCGAAAAGTTCAATGTTTTCAGTATGAAAATTACCCGGTGGGTACCCCGTCGCTAAGTCCCATTTAGTTTGAGCAAAAACAAGAGTTGAGACAGTCAAGCAGGCCAGCGAAACGGTCAGACGAGCAAATTGAGACAAACGCATAGAACCACTCCTGAGCTAGGAAACGTAAAAAGAGTCAGAGCATAATTAACAAATGGCGATTTGGGAACAAAGTACCAGGCAGGGTTTCCCCTTGATACCAAACCGTGACATAATTTCTGGCAAAGCTTCAACTTCAAAAAACAAAAATGCAAACTAGCAGCGAGACAACATCCCGATCACACGGGCCTTTCAACGGCCTCGTGGTCGTTGAACTAGGCCACAGTGTAGCCGCACCTTTCGCAGGACAAATCTTCGGCGAACTAGGTGCCAAAGTAGTCAAAGTCGAGAAAGCTGACGGTGACGATGCCAGAAAATGGGGCCCTCCTTTTTGGGAAGGAGCATCATCTTTCTTTCAATCGTTGAATCGCAATAAAAAATCTGTGGTCTGTGAACTTAGAGACCCAGAACAACTCGAAGCATTGAAGCAATATATATGCCAGTATGCTGACATCGTCATACAAAATCTTCGGCCGGGTCATGTGGAAAAGCTGGGCTTGGATGGTGCGAGCCTGTTAAAGCTAAAAGGCAGCCTCATATATTGCAATCTAGGTGCCTTCGGCAACCGAGGGCCCCTAAAAGATCGTCCCGGGTACGATCCTTTAATGCAGGCATTTGGAGGCATTATGAGCACGACCGGCGAACCTGGCCGACCGGCAGTTCGCGTAGGCGCATCAATTGTGGACATGGGTACGGGCATGTGGGCGGTAATTGGAGCATTAACAGCACTTTACGAGCGACAAACTTCCGGCAAAGGTCGTGTGATAGATGTCTCCTTGTTTGAAACAGCAACAAGTTGGGTATCTCTGCTTGCGTCACAGTTTCTTGCCTCAGGCAAAGTGGCTGACAAACAAGGTTCCGGCGCACCCGGTATTGTTCCGTACAAAGGCTACTTGACGAAAAACGGGGAAATTGTCGTGGCAGCGGGCAGCGATTCACTGTTTAAGGCCATGGCAGGTGCGTTGGGTCATCCAGAGTGGCGAGACAATCCTAAATTTTTGGATAACCCGGCGCGTGTTGCAAATAAAGAAGAACTCTACAGCCTGATTGATTCCATCATGATTACCGAAACGACGGAGCATTGGATTGAAGCACTAGAATCAGTAGGTGTTCCCTGCTCTGCAGTTAACGATTTGTCTCAAATGGTTGCACATCCACAAACTCAAGCGCTGGGTATTGTGCAACCTGTACCGGGTACCAGTATGCAATTCATAGGTTTGCCTATTAGTTTTGACGGTGTCCGGCCAGCATCCTACAGCCCGCCTCCCAAGCTTGGTGAGCACACTGATTTGATAATAAAAAAGAGTTAAAGGAAACAACATGAGTCAATTGCCACAATATGAAACAGTTGCCTGCGAGATGGTGGGTCAGCATGTGCTGAAAGTCACTCTGAATCGCCCGGCGGTTGGTAACGCGGTCAACACCCAAATGGGACATGACTTACTTGACCTCTGGAACCGCTTGACTGCCGAACCTGGCGAAGTGCGTTGCTTAGTGCTGACAGGCGCAGGAGAAAAAATATTTTGTGCAGGCGGCGATTTAAAAGAGCGCAATGGCATGACTAAATTGCAATGGACTAGACAACACGAATTGTTCGAACGCATGTTCTGGACTCTAGTCGATTTACCATTGCCAGTTATTGCAGCGCTAAACGGACACACCTACGCAGGTGGATTAGAAATGGCCTTATGCTGCGATTTCATCTACGCGAGTAGCGCTGCGCGTTTTGCGCTTACCGAAGTAACACTGGGCATCATGCCCGGAGCTGGCGGCACACAAAACCTGCCGCGCGCTGTCGGCGACCGTCGCGCAAAAGAAATAATCATGACAGGCAAGCCATTCAATGCCGAGCAAGCTCTGCAATGGGGTGTCGCTAACGCCGTCTACGAACCTGCGGAAGTGTTAGCCAAAGCACTTGAAACAGCCGAAACAATTGCATCTAACGCGCCACTGTCAGTCAGACAAGTCAAAAAATCGATTCGCTATGGTGGTCAGATGGAGTTACGCACAGCCTATCGCTTTGAGGTCGAGGCGTACAACCATTTAGTAGATACCGAAGACAGAATGGAAGGTGTTGCAGCTTTCAACGAAAAACGCAAAGCTAATTTCAAAGGTCGTTAGTCAAAGCCCAAAGCACCCTCTTCGATCCCTCTTAAATAAACCAAATCAAAATCGATATGAAACAAAAAATTACTTTACGCGAAGTTGGCCTGCGCGACGGTCTCCAGATTCACCCTACTTTCATGCCCACGGCGGACAAACTTGCATGGATCAAAGCCGAAGCGGCTGCAGGAATGAGCGAGATTGAGGTCACGTCCTACGTCCCACCAAAACTCATCCCTCAATTCGCAGACGCAGGTGAAGTGACCGAAGGCGCACTGAAAATTCCAAACCTGCTAGTTGCAGCCCTCATTCCTAATATGAGAGGTGCACAAAGGGGCGTTGAACTCGGCGTACACAAACTTAATTTCGTCATGTCGGTCAGTGAAACGCACAATATGAAAAACGTGCGCCGACCTCGTGAGGATTCAGTCGCTGACTTCCGCGATATTGTTGCCATGATCAAACAGCAACCAGAAGGTAAGCGCCCGATTATCGTAGGAGGTTTATCGACTGCACTAGGGTGTTCTTATGAAGGCCGAGTGTCGGTCAAGGACGTGGTCAGGTTTGCAGTCCAATTGGTTGATGCGGGCGCGCAAGAGTTAGTTGTCGCTGACACCGTCGGCTATGCAGACCCTAATCAAGTCCGCGAGGTTTTTAAAGCTGTTCTGGCAGAAATCAAACACCTTCCTATCGCGGCACACTTTCATGACACGCGAGGCACAGGCTTAGCCAATATTACAGCCGCGTTAGATTGTGGCATTACACATTTCGACGCTTCACTCGCCGGCCTAGGCGGCTGCCCGTTCGCCCCCGGAGCCAGCGGGAACATCGTGATGGAAGACTTATGCTTCATGCTCGACTCAATGGGGCTTGAGACAGGTAT
>Ga0164297_10005019_pt1 | contig 11537 bp, 7 predicted proteins | sample GEODES058metaG_FD_113539 | JGI IMG/M metagenome (GOLD analysis project Ga0164297, IMG submission 113539) | Dystrophic lake water microbial communities from Trout Bog Lake, Wisconsin, USA - GEODES058 metaG | ecosystem: Environmental > Aquatic > Freshwater > Lake | place: USA: Trout Bog Lake... | reverse complement strand
GGTGTGACCTGTGCCGCGGTGCCGCCTCGTCGCTGGTCGATCTCGGCCAGGAACGTCGCCCCTTCGGGCAGGTAGCGGAGCACGTCGCGCTGACCACCGGGCCGTGCGAGCATCCACGAGTGCCCGCCTGGCACCCAGAGCACCTGCGCTCCGGTGATGTCCGAGAACTCTTCGGCCGTCGCAGCGGTGGTGATGCGGTCGAAGCAGCCCCAGAGCACCAGGAGCGGGACCCCTTGGCGCCGCACGTCGACGACCTGCGGCGTCTGGTCGACTTCCATCAGCATGGAGGCGACGGGAGCAGTGCGGGCCAGTGTCTTGAGGTTTCGTCGCAGGTCGGGGAACAACGAGCGGGCCGTCAAGAGCATTCGCCCGACCAAGAGATCGGGCACATCAAGGATCACCGAGGCGGTGAGATCGGCCAGGGGGCCGACGTCGGGTGCGATCGAGGACATCGCGAGAGGGATGAGGCCATGGCGCTCGTGCCAGGCCGGCGTGGCAGCACCGTCTCGATAGATGATCCCGAGGACTCGCTCGGGGTGTCGAGCTGCGAACTCGATGGCCACGCCTCCCCCCATCGAGTGGCCGAGGACAACTGCCTGGTCGATGCCGAGGTGGTCCAGCAGGGCTTCGATGCGACGGGCCAGCGAGGCCATGGAGATCTGGCTCCACGAGAGGGGATCGCTACCGCCGAACCCCGGAAGGCTGGGATTGACCACCCGCCACCCGAGCGACTCTGCCAGGTGCTCGCTCTCGCGGTGGTACATCGAGCCACCTGCGAAGTAGCCGTGGATGTTGATGGCCCAGACCTGCTCGGGACCATCGTCATTGCTCGACACGGCGTAGTTCAGGTCGAGCCCGTCGACCTCGAGGTGGCCGGCGATCATCGAGACGTCACTGCGCCCTCGGACCCGACGTCGGAACTGGCGAACTACGGTGCCGGTGGCCGCCTCGGTGCGACGCCGCGCACCGCTGAACTGCTCCCGTGCCACTGAGGCCACCGTCATCACCGCCCCCCTTCGGACTCCGCAGTTCGAACCTAGCCCTTTGGGCCCTCGACGTTCAGGACGGTGGCGGCGGTACGCTCGGGAATGGCCGAACTCGCAGGGCCGCTTCGACGGCAGTGGCTCAAGACCAAGCTCGTGTGGCACGAGGTGACTGCCTTGTCGCCTGCCACGATGCGGGCCATCGCTGTCAACTCGGTCACCATGGCGCGCAGCGATCGTCGGGACCATGAGGTGGAGCGGGCACCTGCCGCCCCGGTGGCCGCCGGCCGGTTCTTGGGGGCCGCTCCCCGTGAGGCTGATGGAGTGGTCCGCGGCGTCACCGTGGCCTTCGAGCGGGCGACGCTCGATGTCCTCGTCGTGGCGCCCGACATGGTGCGGCTCTCGTGGGGCCCCGATGATGAGCCCGTCCCGTGGTCGACGAGCGATCCCGTCGATGCTCTCGAGGCCGGGGAGGTCCGCGTCGAGATCACCGAGGCGGAGGCGCGCATTGAGTCGGACCTCTTGGTGGTGACCGTGCGGTCTGATGGTGTGCGGGTCCACGATGGGAACGGATCCCTTCGGTACCACGAGCTGACCCCACTTCGGCGTGGCGCGAGTCGAACCCACCGGCGACGGCTCCGGCCCTCCGAGCTGCTCTTTGGGTTTGGCGAGCAGGCGATGGCCGGCGACCTGCGGGGCAGCACGGTCCGGTTCTTCAACCGGGACCCTGGCGGTGCGTGGAGCACGGGGCAGAATCCTCTCTATTGCTCGATCCCGGTGACGATTGGTCGCCAGCAGGACGGTGCGGTGCTGGCGTTCCACGAGAACCCCTTCGACGCCACCGCGGTGGTGGGCTCACCGAGCGACACCTCGCCGGTCGACGTGGAGATCCGATTCCTCGGCGGGATGCTTCGCACATGGGTGGTGGTCGGTGATGAGGCGACGGTCCTCGAGCGCTACACCGGCCTGACCGGGCGGCACCCGCTCCCACCCCGCTGGGCGCTCGGGTACCACCACTCCCGATGGGGGTACGCCTCGACCGACGAGCTCTCCGGCGTCATCGACGGCTTCGCCGAACGAGGGATCCCCCTCTCGGTGCTCCACCTTGATATCGACTACATGGACAAGTACCGGGTGTTCAGCGTGGATGAGGAGCGATTTGGCGGTCTTGCGGCGCTCGCTGCCGCGGCGCGCAAGGTCGGCACTCGACTGGTGACGATCATCGACCCCGCCATCCGGCGGGACCCGGGCTACGACGTCTACGACCAAGGCATCGAGGCCGACTACTTCGTCAGGAACGAGGACGGCTCGGTCCACGTCGGGACGGTGTGGCCTGGCTGGGCGGTGTTCCCCGACTTCACGGCGAGTGCGGTTCGAACCTGGTGGGCGGGGTTCTATGAGCGGATCCTTGATCATGGGATCGCCGGCATCTGGCACGACATGAACGAGCCCACCTCGATCACCTTGGCCGGCGATCGGACCCTGCCGCGCTCGGCACGCCATGACAATGACGGACGCGGCGGCGACCATCGTGAGGTCCACAACGTCTATGGGCTCTTGATGAATCGGGCCGGGACGGCGGGCCTCCGCGCGGCGCGGCCAGAGCGACGTCCCTTCATCGTGTCGCGCTCCGGGTGGGCCGGGATGCAGCGAGACGCATGGAATTGGACGGCGGACGTTGAGGCCACCACCGACGGGCTTCGGCAGCAGGTGACGACCTTCCTCGGCCTCGGTCTCAGCGGGGTCGCCTTCACTGGATCAGATCTGGGAGGGTTCAGCGGGATCCCGTCGCCTGAGCTCTACCTGCGGTGGTTGGAGCTCGGGGTGGTCTCGCCATTCTGCCGGACGCACTCGGTGATCGGGGCACCTGCTCGCGAGCCCTGGTGCTGGCCAGAGGAGACGGCGCAGCAAGTGGCTCGCCTGATCGCCCTTCGTTACCGCCTCCTGCCATACCTCTACACGCTGGCAGAGGAGAACGCTCGAACAGGTGCTCCCTTGCTTCGGCCGATGTGGTGGGGCGAAAGCGAGGACGTCGCCTTCCTCGAGCACTGCGACGATGCGTTGAAGGTCGGCGACGACCTCGTGTTCGCGCTCCAAGCGAGCACGAAGGCCGGGCCGAGAGCAGTCCCGCTGCCGGCCGGGTCGTGGTGGCTGTGGCGCAGCATCGCCGGGCGCACGGAGGCGGCTGCTGAGCAGTTCGAGCGGCACACGGGAGGCGGCGAGGTTCTTGTGGAGGGCAAGATGGGTCAGCCCCTCTTGTTCCTTCGTTCAGGGTCGATCATCCCGCTGGACGATGCATGGTCCGGTGACCACGCGCATCCCGACACCCTTACCGAGGGCCACGGTCCTCAGTCGCTCGCCTTCCACGTCATCCCAGACGGCGAGGGGAACGCACGCGGCTCGCACTTCGACGATGCCGGCGACGGCTATGGCGCGACTCGGCGCGACGAGCTCATCCTCACCGGCGATCTGCTGACGTGGGCCATCGAGGGCTCGTTCGAACGACCCTCGTCCGTCTCGATCGTGCTCCATGGAGCAAGGATCACCGCCGCGCTCGTCGATGGCCGGCCCGTGGGTGCTGAGCAGATCGAGGTGGGTGACGACACCTCCGTCCTCACAGTCCCGAGCTTCGAGCGACTCGAGCTGTTCAGACGCTGAGTGAGGTGGGGAGGAGCAGATCGACGGCGATCTCGAGCTCGTGGTGCACCCGGTCGATCGTTGCCCAGCCATTGACCCATCCGACCATGGCGGAGTACCAGACATGACCGATGATCTTGCTGCGGTCAGACTCATCGGGCGGGGCGGGCTCGCCGATGGCGGTGGTCACGATCGAGTCCATCACCTGCGTGATTCGGAGCTGGCACTCGACGGCAGCGGGGTCGGGGGAGGACAGCGAGGTGAACACGGCCGCCACCAGCTTTGGCTGGCGGTTCATGGAGCGCAGCGCTCGGTCGAGGACGCCGAGGACGCGCTCTGCGGGGGTCGAGCCAGGCGTCGGCTGCTGGGCGAGGCGGTGCTCGAGCTGCTCGACCCAGTAGACGAGCGACGCGGCAAGGAGGTGATCCTTGGAGTTGAAGTAGCGATAGACCGTCCCCATGGCGACGTCAGCCTTGGTGGCCACGTCGCGCATCTGCACTGCGTCGTACCCTCCCTCGAGGGCGAGCGCCATGGCTGCATCGATGACCCGTTGGCGGCGCGCCTCCTGTGAGCGCGTCAGGGGGCGATCGATCACGTCATCCACGGTGCAACCCTACCGGGAGGAAGCGTCTCCTCTCGGTTTGGTGCCCGCACGGTAGCCTGAGGCTGGCCAGCAGAGGGCACCAGAGAAGGCACGAGGATCATGGCTGAGGCGGAGGACGCGGAGCGGCAGAGCGCCACGACGACCGATGGTCGAACGCCGGGCCAACGAGGCCAGGCGACGCGTCAGCGGCTTCTCGATGCGACCGTCGAGCTGCTCAGCACGACACCGTGGCGATCGGTCAAGGTCATCGACATCGCCAAGAGCGCGGGGACGAGCCCGGCGACCTTCTACCAATACTTCGAGAACGTCGAGCGGGCGATCACGGTGCTGGCAGAAGACGTGGTCAACGAGGCGTCCGCCGTGGCCGATCTGGTGGAGGGTGACTGGTCGCCTGAGCAGAGCTGGAACACGGCAATGAGCGTCACCGAGGGGTTCTTGGCCTACTGGGAGACCAATCGGGCGATCTTTCGGGTGCTCGAGCTCGGAACCGACGAGGCGGACACGGGGCTGCGCGGACTGCGAGTCCGCGCCTTGAACGCCATCACGGTGGCACTCGCCCGAGCCATCGCCACGAACCAGCCATCGCCCAACGGACCGAAGGGTGCCGCAACCTCATCGCCGGCCGGCTCCGATCCCATGGCGATCGCCGGGACCCTCGTGGCGATGCTGGCCAGCGTGTCCGCCCACCGCTATGGATTCGAGTTCTGGGGCATTCGGACGGCCAGCCTCATCGACTCCCAGGCGCGGTTGTTGCACCTGAGCGTGACGGGTCGACCGGGGCCAGATGGCGTGGTGGGACGCGATGCGCTGCCCGCCCAGGCCAGACCTCGCACGGGACCGGTGCCGGGCGGTCGCGTGGTCGCCCATCGATCCTCGAAGCATTGAGGGGCGCCTGTCCGTGCGCTGAGCACCTCGGCCGATAGCGTCTCGCTTCGATGGAGACCGCAACCGAGCGCGACCATGGTCACGCCCCGCCCCCTGCGGTGAGGGCATCGGCGCGTCCGTTCTTCCCGTCGGCTCGGCCGGTCGCAGTGGGGGCCTGGACGCGAGGACGGGCAGGTCTGCTGGTCAGTGGCATCTATCTGCTCGCCTCCCTGCTCTACTTCTGGCATCTGGTGGTCGCTGGTCCCGCCTCGGTGATCGGGCATGGCGGGGACCAGTTCCTCAACTCGTACTTCCTCGGGTGGGTCCCTCACGCACTCGCCGGCCTGCACAACCCGCTCTTCACGCCCAACCTGAACTACCCGAATGGCCTGAATCTGCTCGTCAACACGAGTCAGCCGTTCTTGGGGCTGCTGATGGCACCCATCACGGCTGTCGGCGGTGCGGTGCTGAGCTTCAACCTCCTCGTCCTCCTCTCGATGCCTGTCAATGCCGGCGCTGGCTACTTCGCCGCCCGCCAGCTGGTGGCCTGGCGGCCCGCAGCCTTCTTGGCCGGCGTCGTCATCGGCTTCTGTCCGTACTCGCTGTTCGCCTCGGAGATCGGCCACCTCCAGCTCAGCTTCATCCCGGTCGTTCCGCTCTACCTGGTCGTCTTGCTCTGGGTGCTCCGGCGCCAGTGGAGCCCGCGGCGTGCCGGGCTTGCCATCGCCATCTTGCTCATCATCGAGTTCTTCATCTCGACCGAGGTCGACGTCACGTTGTTGGTGGCAACCGTGGTGATCGGCGTCGTGAGCCTTGCGCTGCTCCCAAGCGCTCGAGCGCAGTTCGGCCGCCTGCTGGGGACCTGGGCCGTGGCGGGACCGATCCTCGTCATCGTCTTGGCCTATCCCCTCTGGTTCATGACCAGCGGTCCCGGCTCGATCGCGGGTCCTGTCCAGCTGGTGGCCCAGGCGTACCGCTCCGACCTCTTGAGCCCGATCATCCCCCCTGGCGGTCTCGCCTTCGCCCCGGCGACGCTGGTATCGCTGTCCCGGTTGTTCGCCAGCTCGCCCGCCGAGAATCTCGGCTACGTCGGAGTCCCCGTCGTCGTGGCCGTGCTGGCCATCACCGTGTGGCTCCGATCCGAGCGTCGGGTGCTGGTCTTGTCGGTGTCGTCCATGGCGCTGTTCGTCTTGAGCCTTGGTGGTGCGCTTGCGGTCACCGGTGTTCCGCACCTCGGGCGCTCGGCGCAGGCCACCGGCGGTCCGTGGCTTCCTGAATCGCTCGTCGCGGACCTCCCTCTGCTCAAGAGCCTCATCCCTTCACGCTTCGCCGAGTACTACGTCGTCCTGCTCGCGCTCGTGCTGGCCATCGGCGCCGAGCGCCTCCGGCAACGGTGGGCGGGCGAGTCCGACGTCAAGGTGGGGATCGTCGTCTGGCTCATGGTCCTCTGTGTGCTCCCGCTCGTGCCCTCGACGATCGACATGAAGCCCCTCATCTCCCTGAACCAGACGCCCGCCTACTTCTCGAGTGCGGCCTTCCGCGCGCTGCCACGTGACAGCGCGCTGATCCTCTCGCCGTATCCCGCCGATCCCGACCCCATCGGCATCCTCTGGCAGGTGCAGTCGGGCTTCGCCTTCAAGATGCCGTCGGGCCATGCCAAGGAGACGCAAGGGTCGAGCCACGCTCTGGCCCACAACGCGTGGATGGGGTACGCCGCCCTCAGCACGGCGGGCTACACCCTGACCACCATCTCCCATGGTGTGGCGATCGACCGAACACCCTCGGTCCGCCAGGCCATGATCGATCAGCTCAACGCATGGCACATCGCGGCGGTGACGTCGACCCCCGGGCAGTACAAGCACCCGGCGCAAGGGCTCTCGGACATGATCTGGCTTCTTGGTCGTCCGACCGGGCGAGTCAAGGGCACGTACTTCTGGAACGCTCCGTTCCGGGTCCCTGCGGAGCCGTGAGCCAGCATGTCAACGAAGGGCGACGGGGTTCAGCGCCGAGCCCACGGCGCCGGTGAAGTTCAAGGGCGTTGCGTCGAGGAGGAACGAAGAGCGACCATCCGCTGCGCAGGCCTCGGCGAGCTCGTCGAGGGCCCAGTTCTGTCCTTGGGTCATCCCCATCTCGACGAGGTTCAGCACGTGGACGGGCAGGAAGTCCAGCTCGCTCTCGCACGGGTAGACCTCAAAGGTCATCGTGTCGATGGCCACCAGCGCAACGTCACGATCTCGGAACCAGGCGGAGGTCGCCATGGTGAGGCCTGGTGCGGGCCATGAGTAGGCAACAAGATCGCGCGCTGGATCATCGAGCGGTCGGCCGAGTGCGAGATGTCGGAGCTGACCCGTTCGGATGAGCAGCGCATCACCGGGCTCGATTCGCACGTCGAGGACGGCCTCTGCCGCGTCGAGATCACCTGGTGTGATCGGGTGCCCGGGCTCGAGGTGATCGACTCCGAGGGCCCGTGGAAGGTCGAGGAGGATCCCTCGGGTAAGGACTGCTCCGACATGGTGGATGCCGAGCCGCGCCGAGCCGTCGCCATCGATCTCTGTGGCGTCGTACCCGTTGTAGAGGTGGCCGTCGACGCTGACATGGGCCAGCCCATCGAGGTGCGTGGCGCACTGCATGGAGAAGGTGACCAGATCCTCGTTGAACGATGGGCCATCGGGTGTCATGAGCTCCGGCTGGTTGATCCTGGTCATGGTGAGCGTCGGGTTCTCGCGCCCTTGGATGAAGCCGAGCTGAATGCCGGCCGCCGCCGACATCGGAAGGCTCAGGGTGATCGCTGTCCCGTCGACGACCGACGCGACGGCACGGAGCCGAGCTAGGTGGTCGATCAGGTTGAGTGTGCCACGCCGGTCGTCGTCACCCCAGCGACCCCAGTTTCGGACCTCGGCAGCGATGCGGGCAAAGGCGTCAGATGGCACCGCATCACCGTAGTGTCAGAGGCGATCGAGTGTCAGAGCTGATCGGTCGCATAGGGAACGCTGCGGTCCCCCTCGCCCTTTCCGGTCACCGTGGCCGTGGCGACGGTGAGGTCGGCCAAGAAGGGCTCGACGCTCGGTGCACTTCCCGCATGGACGGTCAGATGGAGCGCATCGGGGTCGCTCTGGCGGTCGAGGTACCAGCCGCCGGATCGACTCAGCTCGTCGGCCACGCCGAAGACGTTGATGCCTGCGGTTGCGGTGGCGCCGATCGCCAGGACCGTCATGTCCGGCTCGCCGAGCACCATGAGGCCGGGGATCTCGCCGACCCCTGCGATCAGCCGGCGGGCCGCCTGCCAGGTCGTCTCTGCGAGCTCGAGGTAGCCCTGCCGACCAAGTCGCATCACCGTGGCCCACGCGGCGGCGATCGGGCCGGCGGGCCGGGTGCCGGCGAGCACGGTCGAGCCATAGAGCCCGCCCATCCAGTCCTCGGTGAGGAAGACCTGGTGTCGAGCCAGCGTCTTGTCTCGATACAAGATCACCGAGACGCCCTTGGACGCGTAGCCGTACTTGTGCAGATCCGCGGACATCGAGGTGACGCCGTCGATGGCGAAGGTGAACGGCGTCGTCACGTGGCCGAGCTCGGTGAGCCAGGGGAGGAGGAAGCCGCCGAGGCAGGCATCGACATGGAACAAGAGGTCGTGTTCGAGGGCAATGGCTCCGATTGCCTCAAGCGGGTCGATCACGCCATGGGGATAGGTCGGTGCGGAGCCGACGAGCATGATCGTCCGCTCGTCGATGGCCTCCTCCATCTGGTCGAGGTCGAGCGTGAACCCCGCCGTCACCCCCACGCGTACGAGCTCGAGGTCGAAGAGCTCGGCGGCCTTGGTGAAGGCGGCATGGGCGCTTCGCGCGGCGATGACCTTGGGTCTGGCGATGCCTCGCTCGCGACCCACGTCGCGAGCCACCTTCATGGTCTGGAGCAGGCTCTCGGTGCCCCCGGATGTCAGATACCCGTTGACCGTGGGCACGCCGCCACCGAGGAGATCGACGGCGAAGCCGACGAGATCACGGCTCAGGATCCCGATGCTCGGAAAGGCCATGACGTTGAGGCCGTTCTCGGCCGAGAAGAGCCGAAGTGCCTCTGCATGGAGCTCATGGATCGGATCGCCAGCGGAGTAGACGAGGCTGAAGACCTTTCCCGAGCGCCAATCGCGATCGTGGGCCTTGGTGGCGGCGAGGTCGGCGAGCACCTGATCGGCGGTGTGCCCGACCTCTGGGATCGCCGTCCATCGTGCGTCGTTGGTCGCCATGTCGTGAGCCTATGAGGCGCCAGATGGCGCCAGGGGTCGGGTCAGGTCGACCAGATGATGGATTGGACCTCGGAGTAGGCCAGCAGGCCGTAGTCGCCGCCGTCTCGACCGACGCCACTCATCTTGAAGCCGCCGAAGGGCGCATCGTGGTTCCGCTGGGCAGTGTTCACGCCCACATGGCCGGCTCGGAGCTGCTTGGCCAGCTTGAAGGCCTTGCCGGCATCCTTCGAGAAGATGTAGTCGTAGAGGCCGAACTCGGTGTCATTGGCGATGGCGATGCCCTCTTCCTCGTCATCGAAGGGGATCAGCGTGATCACGGGTCCGAAGATCTCCTCGCGAGCGACGGTCAGGTCGTTGTCGCCGACGATCAGGGTCGGGCCCACGTAGAACCCCGTGTCGGGACCTGCGCCGCGTCCGTCGACGACGACCTCACCACCCTCTGGCCCGGCACCGGTGATGTGGGCGTTGACCCGGTCGCGCTGAGCTCCCGAGATCAGGGGTCCCACCATGGTCTTCGGGTCGAGCGGGTCACCAACCTGGAGCTTCGAGCCCATGGCGACGAGACCCTCGACGACCTGGTCGACGAGGCTGCGGTGTACGACCGCCCGGGTCGGGGCCGTGCAGATCTGGCCCGAGTGGAAGGCCCAGGTCGAGCCGATGCAGGTGAGAGCCTGCCGGACGTCGGCATCCTCGAGGACCACCGCGGCCCCCTTCCCGCCGAGCTCGAGCAGGAGGCGCTTCATCGTCTTGCCGCCGGCCTCCATGATCTTCGTCCCGACCAGCGTCGAGCCGGTGAAGCTGACCATGTCGACGTCCGGGGAGTCGACGAGCGCCGCCGCGGCATCGGGCCCCTGGGAGTTGACCAGGTTCACCACGCCAGGAGGGAAGCCCACCTCATCGAGGATGCGAGCCAGCTCGACGATGGCGAGCGGGTCTTGCGGGGCTGGCTTGACCACGACCGTGTTGCCTGCAGCCAGGGCAGGAGCGACCTTGCCGGCCATGTTCACCATGGGGAAGTTGTACGAGGTGATGCAGGCGACCACGCCGACGGGAACGCGATTGACGAGGCCGCCGATCACTCCACCGGGGGCCAATGGGGTAGCGGTCGCCACCTGTGGGTTCAGGGGCGTCTGGAGGACGGGTCGAGGGTCTCGGGCGTAGCGATCGAAGCGGTCGGCCGCCACGGGTACCTGCATCCGAGATCCCACCGTGGCCGTAGCGCCGGTCTCCGCGATCACCAAGGGGAGGAGGTCAGGTGCCTTGGCTCGAATGGCTGCGGCCGCCTTGAGCATCAGGGCCGACCGCTCCTCGGTGGACTTCGCCGCCCAGGCGGGAAGGGCTGCCTTCGCAGCCGCTGCTGCCGCATTGGCGTCGGTGGCGGTGGCGTTGGGTGCGTGGCCGACCACCGTCTCCGTGGCGGGGTTGATGATCTCGTACGTCCCGCCTGAGGCGGGGACCCACTCCCCGTCGATCAGGAGATTTGGCTCCGTGCGCTCGTCTGATGCCACGTCGAGTCCTCCGTCGTAGTCGTGGTGTGGTGCGTTGCGAATCTGACACTACGTCAGAAATCGACGGTACAAACCCGTACAACACGGTTCACGTTATCGGCGATAGGCCCATTCTGCCTTGGGATTCATCCGTCTCAGTTCAGAGTCGACCAACTGTGTGACTAACTAATGACTAACTCGAGCCCCGCCTCCAGTCGGCTGATGGGGATTCGTCGAAATGTCGTTGGTGGTCCGGCTCTCGTCGCACCCACCGCGTACCGTGGGGTCTGCCCTCACTTCAGTTGACTCATTCGGTTGGGTGAGTCCCACTGCCTTGGAAAGGCCGTAGTCGGTCTCACACTAGATCGGCACGAGCTTTCCAAGTTCTCGCTGGCGGCGCCGGCGGTTGAAGGTCGTCTCGATCCAGCGAACAACGGAGGGGCTATCCGTCGCCCATGCAAGCGGCCGTCATCTGGCGCCGATGCTTGAGAAGCCGGAGCTATCGATGCCTGTGAAGCAGGCGGACGAGTGGGTGTGTGTGAGTGGCAATCGCCACAACCGATAGTTATTGACCCTGCAGCGCCCAGCCCCGTTTGACACCAGCATTGTGGCCCTAATCCCGTGGGCTCAACCAACGTGTCACCAAGCCTCCGTCACACGCATGTCGGACGCCGCGCGACATGGACGGTTCCACCGAAACGACCACTGACGGCGCCGTGGCG
>Ga0164297_10005017_pt1 | contig 11537 bp, 9 predicted proteins | sample GEODES058metaG_FD_113539 | JGI IMG/M metagenome (GOLD analysis project Ga0164297, IMG submission 113539) | Dystrophic lake water microbial communities from Trout Bog Lake, Wisconsin, USA - GEODES058 metaG | ecosystem: Environmental > Aquatic > Freshwater > Lake | place: USA: Trout Bog Lake... | reverse complement strand
GGGCTTGTTGGGTTGCGTGCCGATCCCTGGCAAAATTAAGCGCGGCGACAAATTGGGCAGCATTCCCGGCACCGTGCCGCGTATCGCCGATGGCTTCACCGGCTGCGGCTTCCGCGACCGTTGCGCGCAGGCGATGCCGCAATGTGCCGACTCGGTGCCGCAACGCGACGACGGCGCGGGCCATCGTCATTTGTGTCACCTCGCATGACCACCGCCATCGAAGTCCGCGACGCCACGCGGGTGTTCCGCCAATCGACCGGGGTATTCTCCGGCGACCGCTTGATCCGCGCGGTGGATGGCGTGTCGTTCTCGGTTGAAAGCGGCGGCTGCCTCGGCATTGTTGGCGAATCCGGCTGCGGCAAGTCCACCCTGGCCCGGCTGATCCTCGGCCTGTTGCCCACCAGTTCCGGTGACGTGCTGGTAGAAGGCCAGCGTCTGGCGGATATGGACCGCAAGGCGCGCGCCCGGCTGATCCAGCCGGTGTTTCAAGATCCGTTCTCCTCGCTCAACCCGCGCCGCCGCATCCGCGATATCGTCGCCATGCCGTTGCAGGCGCAGGGCATCACCGGCCGCGCACAGGCGGACCGGGTGGAGGAAATGCTGGTGCGCGTCGGCCTGCCCGGCGCGATTGCCGACCGGCTGCCGGCGCAACTCTCGGGCGGCCAACGCCAACGGGTGGCAATCGCCCGCGCCTTGGTGCTGCGGCCGCGCATTGTGGTGTGCGACGAGCCGACTTCGGCCCTCGACGTTTCGGTGCAGGCGCAAATTCTGAACCTGCTGGATGAATTGCGCCGCGATCTCGGGCTGACCTACGTGTTCATCAGCCATAACCTGGCGGTTGTGGAGCATATCTCAGACCGGGTGGCGGTGATGTATCTCGGCCGCATGGTGGAACAAGCCGGCACGGACGAATTGTTTGCCGCGCCCAAGCATCCCTACACCCAGGCGCTGCTGGCATCGGTGCTCACCCCGGAGCCTGGGTTGGGCGTGCCGGATGTGGGGCTGGGGGATTTGTATCCGGACCCGGCCAACGTGCCGCCAGGCTGCCGGTTCCATCCGCGCTGCAAGCTGGCGCAGTCGCGCTGCGCGGTGGAAACGCCGATGCCGCGGGAGGTGGCGGGGCATCGGGTGGAGTGTCTGTTGGTTTAGGGGCAAGGGAAGCGCTGCTTTTTTTTGCAAAAAGCACATAGTTTTTACTTAACTGATGCTGGCGGGCCAAAAACCCGCCAGCACCCAGGTTTTACTTCCAGCTCGACAGATAAAAGCGCGGCATTTCATCCGGCCAGGGCTTGAACTCAAGCTCCTTGCGATAGGCATACGTGCCGACATTGGTGAACAGCGGCAGGATATAGGCCTGTTCGGTAATCTGCTTGATGGCGGCCGAGTAGGCCTTTTGCCGCTCGGCTTTGTCGGTGGTGGAGCCACCGGCGATCACCGCATCGCGCACCGCCGCATCATGGGCGAAGTCCGAGGTGCTGAAGCCTTCGGTTTGCGCGCCACTATAGTATTGCGGCAGGAAGGCGGAGGCATCGTTGATCGAGTAGCTGCCCCAGTTGCCGAGATCGAGCGGGTTTTTGCCTTCCAACTGCCGCTGGATCAGCGCCTGCACTTGCAGATGGGTGATCTTGGCGTTGATGCCGACGGCTTTGAGGTAGTTTTGGATCGCACCCTCGAACTGCGGCAGCAGGTAGGATACGAGCTCGGTCTCAAAGCCATTGGGGTAGCCGGCTTCAGCCAGCAGCGCCTTGGCTTTGGCGGGGTTGTAGGGATATTGCACCGCCACGGACGCATCGCAGCCGAACTGGGTGGGGAAGCACGGTGCCGGCGGCACGCGGGAGCCGCCTTGCATCAGGTTTTTGGCGATGGATTCGCGATCGATCGCATAGCTGATCGCCTGCCGCACCTTCTGCTTGGTCAGCGGGCTATCCGCCCCGGTTCTGCCAGCGGCGTCCATGTTCAGCAGGTTAACCCGCATGGTTTCCGCCCGTTCGGTCTTCAAAAACGGCAGCGCGCCGAGTTTGTCGACCATGTCGGGGATGACGTTCCAGGTCCAATCCGCTTTACCACCGATGATCTCGTTCTGCGCGGTGGTGGCGTCCGTCACCTCGTGGATCACGAGTTTCTTGATCGCCGGGCGGGTTTTCGGCGCGTCCTTATAGTAGTCTTCGAAGCGCTCGAAGTCGATTTCGTTCACCCCGTCAACGCGGGTGATTTTGTACGGACCAGCGCCGACCGGCAGTTTGTCGTAGGCATCGCTGCCAACCCGCTCGCGGTAAGCCTTGGGCAGAATGGGCAGCACCATGGCGATGTATTCCAACGCCGCCGGAAACACTTTCTTGGTATGGATGGCAACCTTGTAGTCGCCCAGCTTTTCCGCGCCCGACATCCAGGAGTAGTTGGACGGCACGGAAACCTGCTTATCCGCCAGCATGGAGTTTACGGTATAAACGACATCATCGGCGCTGAAGGCGCTGCCATCGTGGAACTTCACGCCCTGGCGCAGTTCAAACACGATCGTGGTCGGGTCCGAATAGCTCCACGAGGTTGCCAGCGCCGGCTTGATCACGAAGCCATTCGGGTCCCGATAGACCAGCCCGTCGAACGCGTGGTGCGCCACGATCAGGCCCGCGCGCAACTGGTTGTAGTACGGGTTCACGTTCACGATCTGGTCCCACCAGACAACCCGCAACGTGTCGGCGGATTTCTGCGCCTGGGCGGGCATACCAACCGCGCCCAAAGCCGTCGCGGCCAACAGCGCCCGCGCGCACCAACTTGCCAAAGCCATCGATTTGCCCCCAAAGAAAACAGGAAACGCAGTCTATGCGCAAGCTTCCGGCCTTGGCTACTGAGGGCCCGGTGGCGGCACCAGGCGTAGCGCTCATTTACCTTCTGTTAACATTTACACGACAAAACATCCGCACACGCGGTCGCCCCTGAGGATCCTTTATGCAACAGCCTCGCCTGCGCATCGCTGCTGCGGTTTTTGCGGGCTCCGATGCCGCACATGGGCGCGCCTGACATGGCGATTCCATCCGCACGGCGCGGCACGGACCGGCAAGGTTTACGGCTGTTCCGGGCGTTTGTTGTGCTGGTGCTCGTCGGCCTGGTGGCGGCGGCGGCCAATCTGTCCTGGATCGTCTGGCAGGAGCAGGCGCTGCTGGCGGCATCGGACCGCGATTTGGTCTCGACGATTTCTGGCCGGGCGGTGATCGAACTGGCCCGTTTGCAGGCGGCCGTGAGCAACCGGGCGATACCCGGCAGCCCAACCGATGATGACAACCTGACATTGCGGCTGGATATTCTGCGCAGCCGGTTGACCTTGCTGCGCGAGGGGCAGGTGGGGGCGTTGTTGGCCGATAACGCCGCCGAACAGGAGCGGATCGCACAATTCGATGGGCTGGTCGCCCGGATCGCCCCACTGCTCGATCGCGCGCGAGAGCCGGCGGTGGCATTGCAGATCGCCGGCTGGATCAACGACATTCTGCCGACCGCGTTAACCTTTGAGCAGGAAGCCGCCCGTGCCAGCGCGGCATTCGAGGACGCGCGGTTGGAGCGGGTGAACGGGCTGCATTGGACGTTCTCGCTGCTGGTTGCCGCCCTGATGGGCTGGATTGTGCTGATCATCGTGGTCTTTACCCGCATCCGCCGCAGCATGATGGACAATCTCATTCGCGCGCGCGACGAGGCGGAGGCGGCCAATAAGGCGAAAACCGCCTTCCTCGCCAATATGAGCCACGAAATCCGCACACCGATGAACGGCATGCTCGGAATGCTGGAACTCCTGCTGAAAACGGAACTATCGGCGATCCAAACCCGTTACGCCCGAATCGCCCGGCGATCCGGCGGGTTGTTGCTGGAGTTAATCGCCGGTGTGCTGGACCTGGCGAAAATTGAAGCCGGGCGGCTGGAGTTGGAGACTGTCCCGACCGATCTCACCGAGTTGGTGGAGGGCGTTTGCGACATCATGACCACGCAGGCGATGACCAAATCGGTGATCTTGCGCTCCAACCTGCAAGCGCCGCCGGCGGTGCTGGCCGACCCGCTGCGATTGCAGCAAATTCTGTTCAACCTGATCGGCAACGCCATCAAGTTCACCGAAGCTGGCACCGTGACGGTTGCGCTCGCAACGCTACCACAGCAGGTCGATGGCGTTAAGCTGCGCTTCAGCGTCACTGATACCGGCATCGGCATCCCCGAGGATAAGTTGGCGCGCGTGTTCGACATGTTTGCCCAGGTTGACGGCACCACCACGCGGCGTTTCGGCGGCAGCGGGCTGGGCCTCTCCATTTCGCGCCAATTGGTGGAACTGATGGGCGGCGTAATCGGGGCCGAGAGCACCGTGGGGGGCGGCTCCACATTTTGGTTTGAGGTGACCTTGCCGACCGCGCCAGGCAATACCGTGGTGTCGCCATCGGTCGAAGCGCCGCCGCTGCTGCCCGGCAACACCCGCGCCTTGCTGGTGGAGGATAGTTTGGTCAACCGCATGGTCGCGGCCGAATTCCTTGGCCGTTGCGGGTGCGTGGTGACGGTGGCGGAAAACGGGCAGGAGGCGGTGGAGGCGTTCAGCCCGGGCGCGTTCGATATCATTTTCATGGACATCCAGATGCCAGTGATGGACGGCTTCGATGCCACCCGCACCATCCGCGCCCACGAGAAGGCCATCCCCGCGGCGGGCAGGATCCCGATCATCGCCCTGACCGCCAACGTGATGGACGAGGATTATCGGCAGAGCTTCGCGGTGGGGATGGACGCGTTTCTGACCAAGCCGGCGGGGGAGGCGCATTTCCGCGGCATGTTGGAAAAATTTGTCGGGTTCGTGTCGCGTACAGACGGTTCGTAAACACATTTCCGGCATTGCTGGCCGCGACGATGAGGACACTCCGCCATGCCGCAGGCCCTTCAAGGCGACATCCGTGATCGCTTCGTCGGCTTCGCCTTTGCCGCCGCCGAATTGCTGGTCGAGCTCACCAGTGATGGCCGCATCAGCTATGCCGCCGGGGCGTTCCGCAGCCGCTTCGGGCAGGCGGCGGAGGCCTATGTCGGCAGCGATATTCGCGGCCTGATTGCGCCGGGCGATCAGTTCGCCCTGGAAGCCGGGCTGAAGACACTCAATGAATATGGCCGGCTAGCGCCGATGACCATCCGGCTGGCGGACCGCCAGCGCACCGCGGTCGCGCTGGCGGGGCTGGTATTGGCGGTGGCGAACCTGGCGCCGCGGCTGTGCATCACCTTCGCTTTGCTGCCAGTGCCGTTGGATAGCACGCCGACGATGATCAGCGCGCTCGGTTTTGCCCGCGCCGCCGATGCGCGCATTCGTGAACAGGCGGCTGGGGAAATCGGCCTGCTGGAAGTGATGGCGCAGGGCACCTCCCCCGCCAGCCGCGACGATATCGGCTTCGCGCTGGAGCGGGTGGCACCGGATGGTTTCACCACCGAAATCGCTCCGGGACGCTACGGGGTGTTGCAGGTTGGTCGCCCGGCCAACGAACTCGCCGCCATCGCGCAGGCCTTGGAACACGCGTTGCGGGCGCAAGGGGTGCAAGCGGGGGTGAGCGCGCAGGCCATCCAACTGGAGGGGCACGGCCTCAGCACCAGCCAGGCGGCGCGCGCGCTGCGGCAGGCTTTGGGGGTGTTCGCCCGCAAAGGCATGGCGGGATTGAACCAGGCTGGGCTGGCGGGCGGGCTGGCCGGCTATGTCGCTCAGGCCACGCAGCATGTGGCGGCGCTGGGCGCCGCCATCCAGGGTGGCCGGTTCGATCTCGCCTATCAGCCGATCGTCAGCCTGCGTGACGGGCAGGTGCATCACTACGAGGCGCTGCTGCGCCCGCACCCCATTCCTGGCTGCCCGTTGGACAGTCCGCAGGATTTTGTGCTGCTGGCGGAAACGCTCGGCCTGATCGAGCGGCTGGATCTGGCGGTAGCGACGCTGGCATGCGCGGCGGCGCAGGCGGCGGATGTGGCCATCGCCTTCAATATTTCCGGCCAATCCGCCCAGAGCAGCTATTTCCGCAACGACCTGCTGCTGCTGCTCAGCACCAGCCCGGCCGGCAAAGCGGGGCGGATGATGGTGGAAATGACCGAAACGGCGGAGGTGGAAGATGTCGCCGCGGTGGCACAAACCGCGACTGCGTTGCGCAAAATCGGGGTAAAATTCTGCCTCGATGATTTCGGCGCCGGCACCGCCGATGTGCGGATTTTGCGCGCGCTGCCTACTGATGTGGTCAAGCTCGACGGCTCCTACATCCCCGGGATCGGTCAGCCCGGGAGGGAACGCGCGTTTGTGAGCGGGATGGTGGATATCGCCCGCGCCTCCGGCGCAGCGGTGGTGGCGGAACGGGTGGAATCGGAGGCAGAAGCGGCGGCGCTGCGCGGTTTGGGGGTGGATTTCGGGCAAGGCTGGCTGTTCGGCCGACCTGCTCCGCTGCCGGGGCGCCCGCGCGCGGCACGCGGCTAGCGCGGGCGCAGATTAGCGGCCGGCTTGGTGATGCGGGCCGCTCCTGGCAAGTTGGCCGGGATGAAGCACCGGCCCGAGTCGGTGTGCTGAATGGGAAACGCCCTAACATGCTTCTTGCCCGTGCTGGCCGCTTGGCCGCGCTGCCCGCCCTGTTGGCCACGCCGGCCTTCGCCCAAACCGCACCGGCCACGGTGAACAGCGGCGACACCGCTTTCATGCTGCTATGCACCGTGCTGGTGCTGCTGATGACCATTCCCGGCCTGGCGCTGTTTTATGGCGGGATGGTGCGCAAAAAGAATATCCTGGCCATCATGGCGCAGTCTTTCGCCTTGTGCGCGTTGATCACCGTGCTGTGGATCGTGGTTGGCTACTCGCTCACCTTCGGCGATGGCTCCGCCATCATCGGCGATTTTTCCCGCCTGATGCTGAACGGCATGGCCTGGACCGGGCCGTTCACCCTGGGGGCCAACACCGCAGCCCCGATGCCGATGACGGTGCCGGAGCCGGTGTTCATGTTCTACCAGATGACCTTCGCCATCATCACTCCGGCGGTGGTAACCGGCGCGTTTGCCGACCGGATGAAGTTCTCCGCTTTGCTGATTTTGATGACGCTGTGGTCGCTGGTGGTCTACGCGCCGATTGCCCATTGGGCCTGGGCGCCGATGGGGTGGCTGAACGCGCTGGGCATGGCGGATTTCGCCGGTGGCACGGTGGTGGAGGTGAATTCCGGCGTGGCCGGGCTGGTGTGCGCGTTGGTGCTGGGTAAGCGGCTGGGATACGGGCGGGATAATTTCTCGCCGCATAATCTCGGCTATGCCGTTACCGGGGCGGCGTTGCTCTGGGTGGGCTGGCTGGGCTTTAACGCCGGCAGCGCCGGCAGTGCCGGCGGGCGGGCAGCGATGGCGATGGTGGCGACCCAGGCGGCGGCCGGCAGCGCCACGTTGGTTTGGCTGGCATTGGAATGGATCCGTTCTGGCAAGCCAACCGTGTTGGGGGCGATTTCCGGCGCGGTCGCCGGGCTCGTGGCGATTACTCCGGCGAGTGGCTTTGTGCTGCCGGGCGCGGCGCTGCTGATCGGGCTGGTGGCCGGGGGGGTGTGTTACTGGATGGTGACCGAGGTGAAGCCGCGCTTCGGCTATGACGACAGTCTGGACGCGTTCGGCGTGCACGGCGTTGGCGGCGGCGTGGGCATGTTGCTGACCGGAGTGCTGGCAACCGGGGCGTTGAGCGCGGACGCCGCCCAGCCCGCAGGGGCCTTTGTCGCCGGGTTGCATTTGTTGGCGGTGCAGGCGTTGGGCGTCGGCGCCGCAATCGCCTGGAGTGCCAGCGTCACCTGGGCGCTGCTGAAGCTGGTGGAAGCGCTGGTCGGCTTGCGGGTGAGCGAGGAAGACGAGCGGCGCGGCCTCGATGAAGTGCTGCACGGCGAAAGCCTGGGGTAAGCAATGGCCGGCCGGGGCTAACGCACCCCGCTCGGCCACAGCACTACGCGCAGGGTTTGCACCAGCACCCGCAGGTCGAACCAGATGGAATAGTTCTTCACGTAGTAGAGGTCGTAGCTGAGCTTGGACCGCGCGTCGTCCACCGAGGCGCCGTAGGGGTAGTTTACCTGCGCCCAGCCGGTCAGCCCGGCTTTGACCCGGTGGCGCTGGTTATAGAGCGGGATTTGCGCGGCGAGTTCGCAGACAAATTCCGGCCGCTCCGGTCGCGGGCCGACCAGGGCCATTTCACCGCGGAGCACATTGAATAATTGCGGCAACTCATCCAACCGGCTGCGGCGTAGGAACCGGCCAACCGGGGTGATGCGGCTATCGCCCGCCGCGGCCCAGACCGCGCCACCGGCCTCCGCATTGCGGCGCATGGTGCGCAGCTTGAAGATCTGGAACGGCTGCTGCCCGGCGGTGACGCGGGTTTGCCGGTACAGGATCGGCCAGCCATCATCGAACAGCAGGGCGGCAATGGCCAGCAGCAGAAACGGCGAGGCCAGCGTGAGGATCAGCAGGCTGACCGCGATATCCAGCACCCGCTTCGCCACCCGGTCCAGCGCATTGGCCTGGAAGCCATCGGAATAGAGAAACCAGCTGAGTTCCATGCGTTTGATATCAACGCGACGAATTTCGCGCTCGACGAAGCTGAGATACTGTTCGACCACAAAGCCTTCCGCCTTGCAGTCCAGCAACGCCTCCAGCGCCATGCCGCGCCGTTCATCCGGGGCGACCACGATGTCGCTGGCCTGCAGGCGGCGGGCTTCGGTGAGGATGCTATCGGTGAGCGGCACTACCCGCACCCGCGGATCATCGGCCCAGCGGGTATCCAGCGGGCCGAAGGATGGGTCGTGCAGGCAGGTGATTTCGTAGCTGAGATTGCGGCCTTCCTTGCGCAGCATCCAAACCAGATCCCACGCCCGGGCACCGGCGCCGACCACCAGCAGATGGGTGCGCATCAACCGTTGGCGGCGCAGCAGGCGGAACACCAGCCGCGCCAGCACGGCACAGCCGCTGAGGCAAAGAAAAGCGGCGCTGAACAGCAACGTTCCGTCGGCCGGCTCCGGCCAATCCGGCACCAGGCGCGCCAGCATCTTGCCGACAACCACGGCCGCGAACGCCGCCAGCGCCGCGGCGACCGGCAGGCGGGCCAACGCTTTGGCCGGCGCCAGAATGGCTTCGCGGCGATACAGGCCCAGCGCATACAAAAACAGCAGATGCGCCGCCGGGAACAGCAACGCCGCCTCGATCCCGCTGGCGCTGCCATTCAGCAGGGCAAAACGCGCGGGCAGCAGCCCCCCGAGCGCCGCCGGCCAAACCAACAGCGCCCACACGACGTCGAGCAAAAACATGATCGCGCCTGGGGTCATCCGTTCCGCCTGCCGTTACGCATAGGGGGTAGCCTTGGTTCGCCCGGTGCCATGACGAACCGCGCCGCCATGGCACCGGTGCGGTGATCAGTCGAACGAGGCGGACGTGGTGTCAGTGCTCTTGTTGTAGCGGATGGTGATCTTGTCCACGGTGCATAGGTCGATATCGTGCCACACCGCGTTAGAGCTATCGACGGTATAAACGACCTTCAAATCCCATTTGCAGGTTTTGGTGGCACGGTGAAATTTGATGTCCACCGCAGCCCCGTCGCCCAGGGTGCCAGTGCCGAGCACATCGTCCTGCCAGTCACTGGCATTGGACGGCGAGACATAAACTTCCTTCAGCTCATAGCCCGTTTTGTTCGAGAGGGTAAAATCCTGCTTCGCATCCTGCGCCAGCGCCGGGCCCGCGAAAGCTACCGCGAAACACGCGGCAAGGAGGGCTTTTTTCATCTCAATGTCCTTGTCTAAACACACACACGCGCCAGACGATGCCTGCAAACAGACGATTTTTCGTTAACGCGATCAAGGGAATGCAGGCAGACGTGACTTTTTGCAATATAATGCACCACTAAGTTGCGAAATTGTCATGTGAACTGACGATCTGGCTTGGCGGGGCGGCGGCACTGGCGCCCACTCCCATGGCCGCCTAAACTGGGGCGACACAGGAGGATAGCCAATGAAGATCGGATTTTTCAACGATTATCGGCTGGGCGTTATCAAATTTGACAGCGCGGGCGTCGGCACGATGGTGGATGTGACCGATGCGGTGGCAGATATTCCGCGCATCGGCCCGCAGGATCTAATCAACGGCGTGATTGCCGGTTGGGCCAGCTACCGCGCCAAGTTGGAAGCCGCCGCCAAGGCCGCCGGCGTGCCGCTGGGCAGCGTGACCTTGCGCGCGCCGCTGCCCAAGCCAGGCAACATCGTCTGCATGGCGGTGAATTACATGGAAGACGGCACCCGCAGAGAGCCGGCGATTATCAACGCCTTCCACAAAGCACCCACCGCGGTGCTGGCGCCGGGCGGCACGATGGTGCTGCCGGATGTGCCGGCGACGGTGTTTGAGGGCGAAGCGGAACTCGGCCTGGTGATCGGCAAGCGCACCTCGCACGTCTCGCAGGCCGATGCGATGGGGCATGTGTTCGGCTACCTGAACTTCATCGACGGCTCGGCGCGTGGTCTGACCTCGGCCGGGTTCTTCGCGATGAAATCGCGTGACACCTTCGCGCCGATGGGGCCGTGGATCACCACCGCCGACGAAATCGCCGATCCGCAAAGCCTGAAGGTGGAACTATGGGTGAACGGGGTGCTGAAGCAGGGCTTCAACACCAATGACATGGGGCACAAAATCCCGCGCTGCATCGAGTGGGTGAGTGCCACCCACACGCTCGAGCCCGGCGACGTGCTGGCCACCGGCACCAACCACCGTGGCCTCGGCGCCTTCCAGCATGGCGACAAGGTGGATTTGCAGGTTGAAGGCCTGGGCAAATTGTCGATCAGCGTGGCCGACGCGCTGGGCCGGACCTGGAACCAGCAGACACGGCTGGAGCGCACCAACGCCGGCCTGACGCCGGATACCGCGCCGCAGTTGAGTGGCAAATACGCCAAGCCATGACCACGCCGACAGAGATCGTCGCCCGGCAGCTAGACGCCTACAACGCCCGCGATATCGAGACGTTCATGGCGTGCTGGGCAACAGAGGCGGAATATTACGCCTTCCCGTCGGAACTGTTGGCGGTGGGCGTGGATGCCATCCGTGCCCGCCACCTCGTCCGCTTTGCGGAGCCTAACCTGCACCGGAGGCTTTTGCACCGCCTCGCGGTCGGCAATCTCGTGGTGGATCACGAGATTGTCACCCGCAACTTTCCCGACGGGGTCGGGACGGTGGAGGTGGTGGCAATCTACGAGGTTGAGGTGGGCAAGATCGTCAAGGCCTGGTTCAAGCAGGGAATGCCGAAGCTGGCGTAGCGCGGATCAGTCGAAATCCGCCGCCAAGGCCGCCCGCATCCCTTCCGGCACCACCGCCATGTGGCTGTAGTTCGGGTGCGAAAGCCCGAGCAGCACGCGAGCGCCGGGTGATTTGAAGGCCGCAATCTGCGCCGGGGTGAGCCGGAAATGCACAAACTGCACCGAACTCGCCTTGCCCTCGGCGCTTGTGCGGTCCTGGTCGAGTTCCGGATCGGCCTTGATATGGTCGCCGGCGACTTCGATGAAGGCGGTCTCCTCGAT
>Ga0164297_10005016_pt1 | contig 11537 bp, 9 predicted proteins | sample GEODES058metaG_FD_113539 | JGI IMG/M metagenome (GOLD analysis project Ga0164297, IMG submission 113539) | Dystrophic lake water microbial communities from Trout Bog Lake, Wisconsin, USA - GEODES058 metaG | ecosystem: Environmental > Aquatic > Freshwater > Lake | place: USA: Trout Bog Lake... | reverse complement strand
TTACGAGCGCTTGATCTCTGCGATTCATAACGAAGACACCATTGCCAACTACCATGCTGAAGGACGTCGCTTGGGACGTTTGCTTTATGAGGGGCGCTGGTTTGATCCGCAATCACTCATGCTTCGCGAGTCATTGACGCGCTGGGTCGCATCTGCAGTAACAGGATCGGTCACGATTCGTTTGCGCCGTGGTGATGATTACTCAATCATCAATACAACCGGCCCTGCGTTGAGCTATCACCCTGAGAAGCTATCAATGGAGCGCAATGAGAATTCGGCCTTTGGACCGGCTGATCGCATCGGTCAACTCACCATGCGTAACTTGGATATTGCGGACACCCGCGCGAAGTTGGAGCTGTACACAAAGCAAGGCCAACTCGGCGCGAGTGAATTTAAATTAATCGGAGAGATTGAAGCTCAATAATTAATTTAGACGTTCACCGTTGACATATCGGGGTAGCGATCTCCTTTAGTGCCACCGATAGGCGCAGCATCATTGAGACGAGCTAAATCTTCAGATGTAAGTTCGATATCAAGCGCCGCCAAGTTCTCTTCAAGGCGGGAAACTTTGCGGGTTCCTGGAATTGGAACGACATCCAAACCTTGGGCAAGGACCCATGCCAAGGCGATTTGCGCGGCGGTTGCTTCCTTTGCGGCAGCGATCTCTTTCACTGCGTCAACGATTTTGATGTTGTGATCGAAATTTTCGCCATTAAAGCGCGGGTATGTACGTCGACGATCATCAGCAGCAAGTGCGTCCAAGTTTGTAACAGTGCCAGTCAGAAACCCGCGGCCCAGTGGGGAGTAAGGCACAAAGCCGATTCCTAACTCGCGAACCTTTGCAAGCACACCGTTCTCTTCGATCTCTCTGGTCCAAAGCGACCATTCCGATTGCACAGCAAGAATCGGGTGAACGCTATTTGCCTTTTCAATTGTTGCCGCAGATGCCTCCGAAATACCGAGGTGACGAACCTTTCCGGCTTCAACGAGTTCCTTCATAGCGCCCCAGGTTTCTTCAACGGGAACTTTGCGATCAACGCGATGTTGGTAATACAGGTCGATGTAGTCAACGCCTAACCGAGCGAGCGATGCGTCGCAGGCAGCCTTGACGTATTCAGGTCGGCCGTTGACACCTTTGAACGAACCATCCGCGCCGCGTTCATTCCCGAACTTTGTTGCGAGGATGACTTGCGAACGGCGACCTGCAATCGCTTTTCCTACCAACACTTCATTCTTGAACGGACCATACATATCTGCTGTATCGATAAACGTTCCGCCGAGGTCGAGGAAGCGATGTATGGTCGCGATCGACTCTTCATCGTTGGTAGGACCATAAAACTCTGACATTCCCATGCAGCCCAGGCCCAGGGCTGAAACTTCAAGGCCGCGTAGCGTACGCATTTTCATAATCGCTCCACTCTCCTAAAAACTCATTATTCTTTTGAATGCAAATCATTCGCACCTGATAATAGTCACCGAGAACCTTCACCGCATTCCTGCTAACTTGGGCTCACGCCTTAAATTTGCACCAAGTACAGGAGAGAACATGAAGATTTACAACAACATTTCAGAGGTATTCGGAAATACACCGCTTGTAAAGATTCAACGACTATTTCCTGATACGACAGCAACTATTGCTGCAAAGCTCGAGTTTTACAACCCCACTGCATCTGTGAAAGATCGTCTCGCCGTTGCAATGGTTGACGATGCCGAAAAATCTGGCGCTCTCAAGCCAGGTGGCACAATTGTTGAGGCAACATCTGGTAACACCGGTATCGCACTTGCATCGGTTGGAGCAGCGCGTGGTTACAAAGTTGTCCTCACTATGCCTGACTCCATGTCGAAGGAACGTCGTGCGCTGCTTCGCGCGCTAGGTGCAAAGTTGGTTTTAACTCCTGCGGCACAAGGTATGCGTGGGGCAGTAGAAGCCGCTGAAAAAATTGGGGCAGAAGAAGGTGGTGTTCTTGTACGCCAATTTGAAAACCAAGCTGGCCCTGCAATTCACCGCGCCACGACTGCAGCAGAAATTTGGAACGACACTGATGGTCAAGTTGCAGCTGTTGTAATGGGTATCGGTACTGGCGGAACCATTACTGGCGTCGGCCAAGCGTTGAAGGAAAAAAATCCAGATATCAAAATTTTCGCAGTGCAACCTGCTGCTTCGCCTATTCTCACTGGAGGTGCACCATCTGGCCACCCGTTGCAAGGAATCGGTCCAAACTTTGTGCCACCGGTTTTGGATACTGCAATTTATGACGAAGTGCTCTCTGCGCCGAATGATGACTCATTTACATATGCAAAGCGTGCGGGCCAAGAAGAGGGAATCCTTGCGGGAATTTCATCTGGCGCAGCTCTATGGGGTGTTTCGCAAATCGCAGATCGCCCAGAGTTTGCCGGCAAGATAATTGTCGTAGTGCTTGCATCCTTCGGAGAGCGTTATCTCTCGACCGCGCTCTACAAGGAGTTTGTCGATGAACCTGTGGCACCGAGCATCTAAATTGTCACCATTTGCTTTCATTGGTGAGGATTTAAAGGCGGCGCTGCAGCGCGATCCTGCTGCCCGCAGTCGTTTAGAAGTCGCCCTCACTTATCCTGGCGTGCATGCGCTATGGGCGCATCGCATTGAACATTGGCTCTGGACTCATGGCTTTCGGTTCTTGGCTCGTGCACTTGCAAACCACACTCGAGGACGCACCGGCATAGAGATTCACCCCGGAGCAGTAATTGGGCATGGAGTCTTTATCGACCACGGCATGGGTGTTGTCATCGGAGAGACCGCGATCGTTGGAAACAATGTGACGATTTATCACGGGGTGACGCTCGGTGGTCGCAGCCTTGAAAAAGGCAAGCGCCATCCAACTGTTGAGGACAATGTGATCTTGGGCGCAGGAGCGAAGGTACTTGGAAATATCACCATTGGTGAAGGTTCAACTATTGCCGCAAATCAAGTGGTGACGCGCTCTCTTTCGCAGCGAAACGAAGTTGAGTTCTACATTTAACATCTATATTTGAGCATGTGAGAACTCATTTAGACCGGCTTGTCTCACAGTTTGTCGCACGCTGGTACTGGATTCAGCAGGTTCTAGTTACTTCTATTGCCGCTGCCCTCGCCTGGGAGGTTGGCGACCTCGCGTATCCAAATGGCGGGCTTGTCGCCGCGATCGTCGCGACATTGACGGTTCGTTCCTCACTCCATAAGTCCACCCGCGAGGGTTTGGGACAACTCGTCGGATCAAGCGTTGGCGCCGGGGCTGCGCTTATCTCACTTCACTATTTGGGCGCTGGCATTGTTACGGTCGGGATCACTGTCCTCTTATCTTTGGCCGCTGCCCGCGTGTTGCATCTGGGGGAAGTAGCTGCGATCAACGTTCCGGTTACTGCACTAATCGTTATTGGACCTGGACTTAATGAATCCACTGCCGTTCGCCGCCTCACATCGACATTAATTGGCGCGGTCATTGCAATTGTTTTATCGATATTCGCCCACCCAAAGAGTCCGGTCGGCAGGACCATCGATCGAATCTCCTCACTCACCGAGCGTTGTGCAATGCTGCTATCGCAAATGGCCGAAGGCTTGGTGAGCGATTATTCACTCGATGAATCTGGCCGTTGGTTGGCACGCGCACGGTTACTCGCCGAAGAAATCCCGTCTATTAGAAACCATGTCATCGAGGCTCGAGTCTTTGCGCGCTGGCTGCCCAGCGCACGCTCTGCGAACGCTGAAAAACTTTATCTGCGCGGCATAGCTGTCGAACACATGATTGTTCAAGTCAGGGCAACCTCAAGAATCTTGTATGACTTAAGACTTCACGGGGGAGTAGCTCCCGAGATTTCGCGGAGCATTGGTTCACTCCTTGCGACGGCAAGCTATGCGTTAACTGTCAGCGCCGAAGATTTTAAATACGATCCATATGGAATGACAAAAGACCCGCTTACTTCAGAGATCAGGCATAGCGCGGACTCGCTCACATCCTTAGCCCTAGCGGACCATGATGAGATCGCGGGTGGCCAAATCGCACGCGTACTGGGAGTTGTATCAAGTACCGTCATCATCGCTGACTCACTCGATCAAATATCTCCGGCCATTAAGAAAGTTCCAACTCCTGAAGGTCCGGCTAGCCAACAAGTACTCGCAGTTTCGCCATTAGAGCAGGCGCGCAATTGGCAGATGCGACTTTATAGACTCTTGCCGCGAAGAGTTCGCACTTACCTGGAACAACTTCGATAACGATCCGATTCTTAAAGGGTTGTTAATCAACCCGTAACTTTAAATATTCCTTTCGTCTCCCATCGCCTTGTTCACTACCTACACCCGTTCACTCAACTTTGCTCAAAGTTAGGAATATTTATGCGTAAAAATTCACTGAAGAAGGGTATTGCACTTGCTGCATCACTCGTCTTCGCATCAATGGGCTTGAGCGCGCAAGCTGCGCACGCCGCCCCGATCACAATTAATCTTTATGAAGCTATTGGATATGCCCCTGATGAAATCAAGGCATTCAACGCATCGCAGTCTCAGTACCAAATCGTCGATGTTGGTGGTTCAACAGGGCCACTTCTTGCAAAGGTTGCAGCCGAAGGCACAAACCCACAATGGGGTCTCTTCTGGGCTGACGGTGATACATGGGCTGCCGCAGCAGATACTGCTGGAAATTTGGCACCATTGAATTTCAAGCCTGCATATAACCAAATCGGAAAGCGTCTAGCTCCTAAGAACAATTCTTATGCGATCACCGGTTCGACCGTGATGGTTGCAGGTCTTTACAACGCCGCAAAACTTCCAAATCCTCCTGCAACGCTCAATGCAATGCTGCGCAAGCAATATAAGGGTCAGATCGGCATGAACGATCCAAATATTTCAGGTCCAACTTTCCCATTCATCGCTGGATTGATGAACCAACTTGGTTCTGAAGATGCTGGAAAGAATTACTTGCTCTCTCTTAAGGCCAATGGTTTGGTTGTGAATGATAAGAACGGTCCGACCATCCATGCGCTTGAAATTGGCCAAATCAACATGGGCTTGGTTCAAAACACAGCTGCGCTTGCTGAAATCATCAAGTTCACAGCTAACCCAGTCAAGGGATACACCCCAAAGATTGTTTACCCAGGTCGTCCAACTTTGATGCCTAGCTCACTCGCGATTGATAGCAAGCGTCCCGCTGCTGAAGTTGCTGGTGCACAAGCATTCGTAAAGTTTGTTCTTTCACCAGCTGGTCAATCAATCCTCGCTAGCGATGATGGAACCCAAAACTCAGATGTGTTGTGCTACCCATCAATCCAAGGCACGACACCTAACAAGTACGTTCCAGCACTTCCTACGGCTTACCAAATCATCGACCCATACAAGTGGGGTCCGCTCCAAAGTGAGATCGATGCTTGGTTCACCGCAAACATCCGTACCAAGTAAATCCGCGCAAAACTAAGTAAGTAGCAGATAGTTAATGGCACTAGATAGCGAGCCTATGTCTCGTTCTCTGGTGCCATTTTCTGCGCCAAGAGGCTTCAACCGGAAGCCATCGCTGAAATTTCGCCTCACGCCGATGACGGTTTTTTGGACGTTGATCATCTTCATCCTGGTCATTCCGATCGTTCTCTTTCTCTCTGTCGCATTTAGCCCGCGGCTTTTATCGCAGGGCCATCAATGGTTCACGCTCTCCAGTTTCAAACCAGTCTTTACTGGTGCCTATGGGACCGCCCTCCTTCACTCGCTGATACTTGGAATTGTTGCAGCGGTTGGTGCGACTTCCATCGCGCTTTCAATGGCCTGGCTAGTTATCAGGACTAATACGCCGGCTCGCGTCATTTGGAACTCCACAATATTTGCGCTCTTTTTGGCGCCGTCATATTTGATTGCGCTGGGTTGGCAAAGACTTTTTGAACAACGCGGCGTCCTTGAAATTATGGGTTTTGACGTAACCCCTATCCGCAACTTGTTGTACGGCCCCGTTGGAATTTGCCTGGTACTTATGGTGAAAGGTTTGCCATTTGCATACCTGGTGATAGCGAACGCGATGCGCGGGCTCGGTGAGGAGTTCGAGCAGGCGGTTCGCGTGCATGGGGGCTCTCGCGTTGAAGCGTTCAAGGTTATGGCGAGCCTATTACTTCCCGCCATTTTCTCCGGCCTAGCGATTGTCTTTGCCGAAGCTATCAGCGATTTTGGTGTTGCATCTACGCTCTCAAGTGTCGGGCACTTTAGCGTCGCGACCTATCAGCTCTATCAAGGTATTAATTCAATACCGGTTAACTTTCCTGTTTCGGCCGCAACAAGTTTGACGTTGTTAGCCCTCGTGATTCTCGCCATCATCTTTCAAAATCGTGCGCTTCGTGGAAGAAGTTTTAGAACGCTCAGCGGTCGCACCCGTCCCGCGACGATCACAAAGCTCTCAAAGTTCAACAAGTTCACGACGAGCACCTACATCATCTTGCTCCTTCTCATTACCTTAGGAATTCCAGTTTTTGGCGCAATATCGGCTTCGATGTTGCAAGGGCTTGGAAGTTTGCTCAGCCACTACTCAATTAATTTCAGCAACTATTCCAGAGTTCTGCATTCAAGGTTTCTTCGAAACCCCTTGATTTATTCAACCGAGATGTCACTCATTACGGCGACGCTCGCAGTTGGGTTAGCGGCAATTGCTTCCAAGGTCCTTACCTCAAATCGCAATTCCAGAGCGAAACGTTTCGTTGACTTCTTCTTACTTGCTGCTGTTGCGCTTCCGGGAATCGTCTTCGCGATCGGTTACATCTTTACCTATAACCTCAAATTCATTAATGATATTGGGCTTCATATTTACGGTACTTCGTTATTGCTCGCCTTGGCGTACACCGCGAACGCCCTTCCTTCCACATCCAGGTCACTCGTTGGCAACATGGGGCAGATTCAGGAATCAATGATGGATGCCGCCCGCGTGCACGGAAGTCGCGGATTTAGGGCGTGGTTGGACGTCACTATGCCATTAATTGCGCGGCCACTGTTGATTGCCTGGCTCTTAACTTTTAGCGGTACTTTGCTTGAACTTCCGGTATCTGAACTGCTCTATCCGCCGGGAAGCCCACCTGTTGCGGTTGGCATTGAATTGTCACTAGCCGGCTTTGACTTTGGCGGGGGAACTGCAATTGAGGTCCTATCGATCCTTTGGGCGCTAGTGGTCGTTGCGATCGCCTTCTTTCTTTTCAATCGTTTCGCCCCACTTGGATGGAAGAGAATAGGAAATCTGCGATGAATGAATATGCTCCGGTCGAGGCGCAGCGCGTTGATATTAGAGGTGCCTCAAAGAATTACGGAACCCTTGCAGCTCTCGCAAATTTTGACCTGACGATCGAACCCGGCACATTCACCGTCTTGCTAGGGCCATCTGGTTCGGGTAAGTCCACCTTGATTCGATCGATCGCTGGAATCGAGCGCTTGGATTCCGGTTCAATTTACTTTGGAGATCGCAGAATCGCCAACGGTGACTTTCATACGGCGCCGGAGAAGCGAGACCTTGCAATGGTCTTTCAGGATTATGCACTTTGGCCACACATGAGCGCATATGAGAACGTCGGCTACGCGCTAAAACGGCGCAATGTGGATGCAGAGGAAGCAAAGCGTCGGATCATGGAAGCCCTTGATCGCGTTGGGCTCGCTGGCAAAGGTGAGAATTACCCATTTCAATTATCAGGTGGGGAGCAGCAACGAGTTGCACTCGCAAGAGCGATCGTTGGACGACCTTCACTTCTCCTCTTCGATGAACCGCTTTCAAACCTTGACGCTGATCTGCGCGAGAGGCTGCGGGTTGAGATTGCAACCTTAACTCGCGAAATCGGCGCAACCGCTTGTTACATCACGCATGATCAATCCGAGGCTTTTGCGCTTGCCGACAAAATTGGCGTCCTACGATCAGGAAAATTGCAGCAACTAGCCGCACCAGAAGAGATCTATCGCAATCCCGCAAACCGGTTCGTCGCGGCTTTTACGGGAATCTCTGGAAGTTTCTCGGGACATGTTGTAAGCGTTGATGGTGCGCGGGTTGTTGTAGCGCTGGGTGATCATCAGATTCAATGCCACTCGACCGCGCAGTTGAAAGCCGGAGATGCTGCCGAAGTTTTAATTAGGCCAAGTGCTACCAGCTTCAACAATGAAGGTGTGAATACCTTGCCTGCAGTTGTTCAAGATGTTGCTTACCGCGGGCGTGGATATGAGCACGTTGTTTCTTGCGAATTTGGCTTGATATCCAATGTCTTCTCCGCTCAAAGCGTGGCACGGGAAACGCGCATGGATATCCAAATTGATCCAAGTAACTGTCTGGCATTTCCACTCAGTTAATCACATATTCCATTCGAGTAGCCATATAAGGTAGTAATAGAAAATTAGGGGGTAGGCAATGCAAGGCACATCGTTAGCGCTCTTCATCTCGGTCTTTTTAGCTTGTGCTGTTGAGGCAGTTGAGGCCGTGACAATCGTTCTAGCGGCCGGCACCGCCCGCGATTGGAAGTCTGCATGGCGCGGAGTGATTGCAGGACTCCTGACCCTCGCCGTTATTATTGCCGCCTTTGGGCCAGCAATTTCACACCTTCCAATTTCCTTCTTGCGAATAGTTGTAGGCGGGTTGCTTTTGGTATTCGGTTTAACCTGGCTTCGTAAAGCGATTCTCCGCGCCAGTGGTTACAAGGCACTTCACGATGAAGAGAAGATTTTTCAAGAAGAGTTGGCGGCGGCCAGGCTTGCCGCAAAAGAGACTCGTATGGGAGTTGCCGATTGGTATGCATTCACGCTTTCATACAAAGGCGTACTCCTTGAGGGGCTTGAAGTCGCATTTATTGTCCTGACATTTGGAACTATTGATCATCGCGTTGGTCTTGCTTCGTTGGCAGCGCTTGCGGCAGTGGCAATCGTGACGGCAGTAGGTGTGGCACTTCGCGCACCTCTCGCAAAGGTCCCCGAAAACACCATGAAGTTTGGCGTTGGAATCCTGCTTACTGCATTTGGAATATTCTGGGGAGCCGAAGGGTCTGCGGGTAAGAGCGCAAAGTGGCCCGGAGACAACTGGGCGGTATTAGCGCTGATACTCGGCGTTGCACTCTTCTCATTAATTATCGTGGAAATTTTGAAAGCAGTACGCAAACGTCCAGTGCCTGTGAAAGCAGCAGCAGTAGCACAAAAATCAGAGCCCGAGATTTCAAAGGCCACTAAGCCCGAACCGAACAAAGTTGTTAGAGGACTTATTTCTTTCGTTGAATTCTGGGTGGACTTTATCGTCGGGGACGATTGGCGAATCGCATTTGGAATTGTGGTTTCATTCGTGATCACCTCCATCGCCAAGCCATCGATCTTGATTTGGGGAACAGTGCCGCTTTTTGTGGCGGTTTTCTTGTCCTATAGCCTCTCGCGCGCTGTTAGGAGTGCGCGGTAATTACTAATACCACCAAAGTCATCTGCGCCCAGGCTAGTCGCGCATTTGGTTATGGCTTCACCGCAATTCTGTTAGGGCATCAACTTGCACGTAGCCACGAGTCGGCGATTGTCGTAGGTTTAATTCTGAGCTCGATCGTCTTTGGATCGGCGCTAGCCTCCTTCGCGCTACTTCGAGTACGGCACTTTGTGAGTAGAAAACGTGCTTATCAACTCTTCTATATTCTCCTTGCGGTCACTGGCATAGTCATCGCATGGCATCCAACTCCTTGGGTAATTGCGTTAATCGCGCTGACCGGAGTTCTCTCAACAGATGCCAATGACAATGGCCCTGCGACCACGCTCGAACAATCGATCATCGCCGATGAACACCTCACTCAAAAATTTGCAAAGATGTTCGGTCGATATAATGGCGTTGCGGCCTTTGCTGGCTCGTTAGGTGCCTTGAGTGAAGGCTGGCTCAGCCACATCCATGGTTTCGCAGATTCTTACAAAGGATTCTATGTTTTGCTTCCCGTCGGAGCCATCGGTTGGTTTGCCGCTACAGCTCTCAATTTGAAACCCGTAGAAAACTCCAAAGATCAACCTACAAAAATCAAGTTCATGAACGTGAAGGGCGAAATCAGGAGGCTAGCCATCCTCTTTGCACTGGATTCAAGCGCCGGGGGATTAACCACATCAGCGTGGCTCTCTTATTACCTCACCCACAGGTATCACATTTCAGCTACCGCGCTTGGTTATGTCTTCTTCGTTACATCGATGTTGGCCGCGATCAGCATGTTTGTAGCCCCGCACGTCGCTTCCCGAATCGGATTAGTGGGAACAATGGTTTCAACGCATGTTCTGAGCAATATTTTCTTCATCATTGCGGCCTTTAATGGTCACTTGGAGGTTGCCGTAATTTTTCTATTCTTACGAGCCTCACTTTCACAGATGGATATTCCAACTCGACAAGCCCTTTTAATGGCGGTCGTTGCGAAAGAAGATCGCATGGCGGCAGCCGCCATAACCAATGCGGCTAGATATTCGGTTCGCCCCTTAGCGCCCACCGTTACTGCCGGTTTAGAACATATTGCACTTGGCGCTCCGTTAGTTGTAGCGGGGGGTATCAAAATTTTTTACGACTTACTCATTTTAGTTTGGGCAAGAAATAGAAAGTACCTATCCCGAGATTTGTAGTCCCGAGATAGGTACTTAGTAGAGCTTATGCGATATTAATTACGATTAATTACGGATGTTTTTGGTGAACCAAGTATTAACTTGGCCTTCCAGTGGACCCCAGAAATATGGGTCGATGGATTGATATGAAGATGGGAATGTACCAGCTCCTGCAAGGGCGCTAACCCCCGGAATGATCGGCCAGTACAAGGAGTCGCCTTGCGGATCACCAGTCTGCATGATTGCTTGACCAGCAGGTGAAAGTACATAGTCGATGAACTTCTTTGCTTCAGCCTGTTCGGCAGCAGGAGCTCCCTTATCGATTCCAATCACGCTTGGAAGTAGGGTGGACTTCGCCAGGTAAACCACCATCGGATTGAAGCCCTTAATTGGGGTCTTTTGTAGCTTCAAGATCTCTCCTTGAGCAGCAGAAGATTGAATCAATCCCATGTTGATGACGCCGGTCTCCAGCGCGTGCAAGGTGTCGCCGTTGTTGTTATTAACAACGAGGCCGTTGGCCTTGAGCTTAGAGAGGAATGTTTCGCCCGCTGTTACGGACTTTCCGCCAAATTGATTCATCAAGCCGGCAATGAATGGGAATGTCGGCCCCGATTGATTTGGATCATTCATTCCGATTTGGCCCTTATACATTGGGTTAAGTAGGTCGGAATAACTCTTTGGAACAGTCTTTACTTTGTCGGCGTTGTAAATGAGAGCAGCCATTGTTGTTAAGCCAGTTGGAATGTATGAGTGGTCTGCAGGCACTACAGACCGTCCGGCGCTAGTAAATGTTGCCTTAGGTGTATACGGGAGAAGCTGCCCCTGCTTGTCGAGTGCGGCAAATGCAGTTGAACCATCAACCCATAGGACGCCGAATTGTGGATTGCTCTTCTCCGCAGCTACTTTTGCGAGCAATGGGCCGGTGCTGTCATCGTGCAAATCGGTCTTGATTCCGGTTGCTTTTGTGAATGCATCTGCGGCAACTTGGTCA
>Ga0164297_10005015_pt1 | contig 11540 bp, 13 predicted proteins | sample GEODES058metaG_FD_113539 | JGI IMG/M metagenome (GOLD analysis project Ga0164297, IMG submission 113539) | Dystrophic lake water microbial communities from Trout Bog Lake, Wisconsin, USA - GEODES058 metaG | ecosystem: Environmental > Aquatic > Freshwater > Lake | place: USA: Trout Bog Lake... | reverse complement strand
GCTGCCCGCGCGGCGCGCCACGTCAGCAGACCAATGTTTCGATTCCGGAAACGATGACGTTGCAGAAATTTCGCGAAATTTCGCGAAAGATTGAGATCTTTCGCGAAACTTCCTACTCCCTGGCAGTGCCACTGAAGCATTTCAAATTGGAACACCGCATTTCCCACCGGGAGGCACGAGTTGATGATGGAAGCACGCATGCAGATGCGCGGGGCCGCCAGGCTACGCATCATGGCCACGCCTGATGGCCGCCAAGGGCTGCAAAGACAACAGCAGAAGGCCTCGTTCGAGGAAAGTACCTGCTCCAGGCGCACTCTGCGGCACAGTTGTAAGCATGGTGGGCGACACATGTGAACTTTAGGCTTACCCGTCCAACTTCAATAGTCCACATGCTTTTCTTGGATATGGCACTGGCACTTGACGGTCCTTTGAGACTCCGTTTCGAGGTATGCTACGCAGCGGCATACGGCGTTACTGTGACCTGCCCTGGGCCTGCGCTTGCCTGGCAATTTGCGCAGCGTCCATATGCGGCGCGGTCTTCTACGCGCTATCGCTCCAACGAAGTCAGCCGCACGTCTTGCTGGCAAGATCCATGCTGAGTACAGCGGCGAGCGTGGACAAGACAGCTTGTTGTCAGACAGAGAGATGGGCGTGCGCGGGCACGCTGCCGTGGTGGAGCGGCGATGTCGTGTACCAGATCTATCCACGCAGTTTCGCAGATTCCACGGGCGACGGCATCGGCGATGTGCGGGGCATCCTGCAACACATGGACTACCTGACTGCGCTGAACATCACTGCCGTGTGGCTGTCGCCTGTCTTTCCAAGTCCGATGGTTGACGGAGGATACGACGTGTCGAACTACACAAACGTCGATCCAATTTTCGGGACGCTGGCTGACTTGGACGCGCTGATCGCAGCACTACATGCTCGCGGCATCCGGGTGCTGCTTGACCTCGTCCCGAACCATACAAGCAACCAGCATCCATGGTTCGTTTCCGCATCCAGCAGCCGGAGCAGTCCATACCGCAACTTCTACGTGTGGGCGGAGCCGTCAGTGTCGAACAGCAGTGTGGATTTCCCAGGGCCGCTGCCGAACAACTGGCTCTCCTTTTTTGGCGGCAGCGCGTGGACCTGGGAGCCCCGTACACGGCAGTGGTATTTACATCAATACCTACCTCAGCAGCCAGACTTGAATTGGCGCAATCCTCGAGTCCTCGTCGCATTTGGCGACATCGTGCGCTTCTGGATGGCGCGTGGAGTGGATGGCTTCCGCGTCGACTCTCTGCCAACGCTGTTGGAGGACGCGCAGCTTCGCAACGAGCCACGCAATCCGGACTGGCGGCCAGGGCAAGACCCGTTCCTGTCGCAACTGCATTTGAACGTCACTCAGGATGTGCCGCCACTACAGCAGCTTGTGCACCGGCTTCGTGACTTTGCCGACGAGGGTCATTCGGTGCTTGTATGTGAGACGCCGCTTCCACCAAAGGAGCTGTCTGACTTCTATTTCGGCTGCCAGCTGCCTTTCTTCTTTGGCCTCGTGCATTGGACGGCAGCTTGGAATGCAAGCCGCTTGCGCCACGAAATTGTGTCCTACCTGCAGGAGGTCCCCACAGGCGGAGCCACTCCAACCTTCGTGCTGTCCAATCATGACAATCCGCGCGTCGCCAGCCGACTGGGAGGGAAGCGCCAGGCGCGCGCTGCATTGCTCCTGCTCCTCACGTTGCCTGGCACGCCGACAGTGTACCAGGGCGAGGAGCTGGGCCTGCGTGACGCGGTTGTCCGTCCAGACCAAGTACGAGATACATCTGCGCTGAGGCAGCCGCGAAGCTTGTGGGCGACTGTTGGCCGGGACCCGGAGAGAGCGCCGATGCCGTGGAGCGCGCAGCCCCCGGATGGCGGCTTCAGCTCGGTGCCAGGCAGCGCTCCGCCATGGCTGCCGCTGCCACCAGACTGGAACACCACGGTCAACGTTGCCGTTCAGACCGGCGATCCTCTGTCGACGCTGAGCCTCTTCAAGCGGCTCACAGCCTTGAGAAGGGAGCAGCCTGCTCTACGCGGCTCGCCGTTTGTGCCGCTTGATGTTGGCTTGGAGAATGACAATGTGCTGGCATTTGCTCGGCCGCTGCTGTGCGATTGCGGTGACAGCAGTGCACCATCACCTGCTCCGGAGGTGCAATACCCGCCGGATGTGTACGAACGCCCCGCGAATGGAGACTCCGCCTTCATCATTCTTTTCAATCTCGGCAATGCAGCGGCGCACATCAACGTTACCCAGTCTCTCATCTCTGCCGGCCTGGCAAGCCTGCCAGATGGGCACAAGCTTACTGTCGTGATCGATAGCGTGGATGTGGTGGCGCGTGCTGGCGAGAGCATCGACGCGATGGACGTTGCAGTGCAGTCCTGGCAGGCGGTGGTGTTCACCCTGCCACTTGCGTGGTAGGCAGATTGCATTCTTTGATTCAGCAGTTTTCGATGCGCGTTTGGGTGTCTAATTTGGCGTGCGTCTTTTGCCCGTGTCCTTCATGCATTCTGCAGCAGCTGGAGAAGAGTCACGGCCGCGTCCTGCGGCGACAGTGGCGGCTCAGGCGTCGCCATCCATCCCTCAGGAGCCTCTGCTGATGGCATGGCATGATGCTCCACTGCAATCTGCTCCGCCTCCTCACTCCCGCCATCATCTTCAGCCACCAACTGCGCCTCTGCATGGCCACGCCGTGCTTTCTTCTTGGCACCACCGCCAGGCATCCACTCCTCGTCTTCATCCATGCCGCGTGCTCGCAGACTCTTGGCACTTGGCTTGACGCGGCGACTGCTCACGCGCGGCGTGGGCGGGTCATCTCCAAGACCAAGCAGCTCGGGGAGATGGCTGGTGACGCCCGCGGCGCCTGCTGACAAGCTGGGCGCAGGCTGATGCAGATCGAGCTTGCGGCCAGCCTGGCCACGCTGCTCCGCCACCAGCTCCGGGAGTGGCATCGCCATCAGCTCATCAACGGGGTACTGCTCCAACGGGAAGTTGGTCAAGGCTTGCATACCATTCCTGTTGATGGCAACACGATCGTAAGACCGAGCAGCCTCCTCCTCGTCGGTGTGACTGCCGAGGAACACCGTCCGGCCGCTGATCCAGATGCGTGTCTTGTACCTGCAGCGGATGGAGTGCCGTCACGGAGCGTGAGTGACACGGAGCAGAGCCCAAGGAAAAGTGGCCCTGGGGGAACTCCAAGAAGGGCCCTCGTCAGCTGCTCTCAGCGCTCGCGGCGGGTACGCACTTGCCACGCTTGCGGTCCAGCCTGATGGGTCAGGCATGCACACGACGTCGCGTCAGTGCCGGCGCGCTCTCAGCGCAAACAAGGGGAACTGCTCTGCTCAAGTGATGCGATGCAACTTGGGCAGCTCCAGGCGATGCCGCTCCGTCGTGCGGGTTGCGACTCACGCACCATACGCCCCGATAGCGCTGCGTGCTGCCCGTCGCAGCGGGTGCCGCCGCATCGCCGCCATCGCTCCCAGAGTGCTGCCCCAGGCTGGCTTCACCGCCCCCGCGGTTGTTGCGCGTCCGCGAGCGCGGGGCAGCATTATCAGGCTGCTGCTCAGCGCTGTGTTCATGGCCATTGCCGCCCGGGTGCATCTGCGGGTGCATCATAGTCACCTCCTCAAGGGGCAACGATGGCTGCATTCCACCCTGCATTGCCGCGCCTCCCTCGTTCACGGCGGCGGTGATGGCTTCACGCGGAAGCCACACCCAGGCGCTTCCGACCGGCCACAACATGTTTACCGAAGAGGAGGACTTAGATATGGGGCTTATCGATGGGTTCGGCTGATCCCCAAAGCGACCTAGAAGTGTCATAGCTGCATTCAACACGCCGTTAATCAGGCAGCGATGACATGGCGCCGATGACGAAGCACGATCTCTTCGCTGGGCCCGCCACCCCTCATGCATCGTCGATGCGCGCACTAGTCTCTCGCACACACTCGCGTCACCTGGTGACTGTCACCTCGCCAACGCCATGCCTGTGGTTGCTTCTGCGACCTCGGCGCTCGTCGAGCAAGTGTCTCTCGCTCGCCAGGCCGCCTTGGCTGGCGACTACGTGACCGCTGCGACGTATTACCGCGGCGTCGCCGCGCAGATAACACGGTGCGTGTGCGGTCACACTCGCCAGCTGCCCGAGCTGTGTGTGTGTGTGTGGACACGCTCTCTGCGTTCTGTCACCCTCTGCTGCTGCTGGTCTGTGACTTTGAAACACCGTCTCTTGGTGGCACGCAGACACGTGCACGGCCTGGGCGAGCCACAGCTCCAGAAGCAGTGGCTCCGTCTCCGCGGCCTCGTGCAGGAGGAGCACGACGTGACGGCCGCGCTGCAGGCGGCGAGCGCGAGTGGAAGAGTGGCAAGGCCCCAGGTGTGCACACAGCGTAGCGCGCCACTGCCTGCAGTGTGTGTGTGCCCACCGCTGACACACACGTGACTGCGTGCCGCTGATACTCGTCCACCTGCGCTCCAGGCGCAGCCTGAGCAGGAGGACGCGGCTGCAGCGACGAGGGGCATGCAGGGAAGTGGCAGGCCTGGGAGACGCGACGTCCCTGTGACAGTGGTGCGCGACTCTGAGAGACCACACAGGTGAATTCTCCCGCGGACATGTCTCATTGGTGTGCGTGTCATTCCGCAGGTGGTTCCGCCGCCAAAAGTGGGCACGCAACCGGCTCCGCCAAGTGATGTGTGGTCGCCTCCGTCGACAGAAGGCCCACTGCCGCCGCCCCAGGCGGTATCGAGGCATGCTGCGGCTGGGGTTGCAGCGCCACGGAGCAAGTCAAGGGTGCGTGTGCATGTGCGTTGTCGTTCATTCATCCAGGCGAGGCTGCAAGCTGACGCCCTCCAATCATGGTAGCCTCCGCCCGAGTCCGATGCCGAGGGCCCATCCTGGAGTCTCCGTCGGGGCCGCGGCAGCGCTGATGCAGGCAGCAGTCGCGGGCGGCAAATCAGCAGAACCAGCAGCGCACCTTAAGCAGGCCATCCATCTGGTGGCCGCCTCTCAGATGCATCTGGCAGCGCGCAACCTCAGAATACAGCGCCAAATAGCAGCAATGGCGGCGGCGCTGTGCCTCGAAGTCTAGATCCGCGTGCTGGTAGTAATCGTGACTGGAGCAGCTTGGCGGACGCCGAGTTGGCGTACTCGCTGGAGCGTGATGTTCTAGACACGTCTCCAGGCGTGCGTTGGGATGACATTGCAGGCTTGAGCGATGCGAAACGACTGCTAGAGGAGGCGGTGGTTCTGCCACTCTGGCTGCCAGCCTTCTTCACAGGCATCCGGCGCCCATGGCGAGGTGTGCTCATGTTCGGCCCACCAGGCACTGGCAAGACGCTCTTGGCCAAGGCTGTGGCCTCCGAATGCGGCACCACATTCTTCAATGTGACGAGCAGCACGCTCGCCAGCAAATACCGGGGCGAGTCGGAGCGCATGGTGAGATGCCTATTCGACATGGCTCGTGCTGCAGCGCCGAGCACCATCTTCTGCGACGAGGTGGATGCGCTGTGTGCACCTCGTGGCGCACCTGGCGAGCATGAGGCCAGTCGGCGAGTGAAGAGTGAGTTGCTCGTCCAGCTGGATGGCGTGTGCAGTGGCACTGTGCCGACGTCAGCATCGTGTGGACATAGTGGGCCTTCACCTCCGCAGGTGATGGTCCTTGCCGCCACCAACTTCCCGTGGGATCTGGACGATGCGCTCAGGCGCCGCCTGGAGAAGCGCATCTACATCCCGCTGCCGGATGCGTATGCACGCAAGGACCTGATCCGCATCAACATGCGCGGCCTTGAAGTCGCGTCGGACGTGGACCTGGATGACATTGCGCGCAGAACAGAAGGCTACTCAGGCGATGACCTGACCAACATCTGCCGCGACGCAAGTGCGTCAATCATGGCCCACCTGACTCTAGCTTCCCTCTTGCTAAGCTCGTTTTCTGTATCGCAGGCATGAATGGGATGAGGCGCATGATTGCGGGCAAGACGCCAGCGCAGATTCGGGCGATGCGTCACGAGGACGTGAACCTGCCTGTCACGGCCGCAGACCTGGAAGCTGCGCTCGCTCGCATCTCACCCAGTGTTGCACCAGGGGATATCGAGCGCCACGAGCGGTGGGCTGCAGACTTCGGTAGCCATTGATAGTTGTCGGCGTTGAATTGCACAATGTTCACACCCAGTGTTGCAGAGTCTTCGCGTTGTGCTCCGAGCGTCTTGGGGAGAGTGCTTAGTCGAACAGAGAGAAGCCCATCTCCTCCTCCTCCTGTGAGGCGACGACGAGGGGAAAGCGTTGTCAGTGCAGCCCTAGGGCAACAGGGATCATCCAAAACGTCCGCGCACCTCCTCCTTCGGCTCCTCCTTCTTCTTCTCCTCCTTAGCGGGCGCACCGCCAGCGGCCGGGGCACCGCCAGCAGCCGGTGCGGCAGCCACGGCGCCGCCACCCGACGGGACGCTCGCAAGCTTCTTGGACCCGCTCGCGATCACGTCCGCCACGCTCTTCCCGGCCAGCTCGGACAGCAGCTTCTCTACGTTCGCGCTGTCCGCCTCAGCTCCCGCTGTGCAGACAAGAGGCGCGTCAGCGGTGCACGGGAAACCGGGGCCTTCACTCTCAACCCGAGTGCACTGCAGCGGCGGCGGCAGACGCACCAGCGCTCAGGATGCTGGTGATATCAGCCGCCGACGGCTCAGCCTTGCCTCCCAGAACAGCCTGTTGTGACGAGCGTGCGCGGCGCGAGTCAGAAGGCGAGTTTCACAGGGTTGCTCGGTTAGATCACACCGCCTGCAGACGCAGACACAGGGCAGAGCCAGGGCGTACCAGCAGGTAAGCGGCGACAACCTTCATCTTGAAGAGAAGGAGTCTTCTTTAACCGCTGAAGACTGGCTGTGCGAAGGTACGAGCGCTTGCTCGTGGTGGCCCCTCCTCAGGCCCTCTCTCAAGCGCCCCGCAGCAGCACAACAAATGGCGGGCGACGGGGCCAAGAAGGAGAAGAAGCGCACGAAGGAGGTGGTGGCCCGGGAGTACACCATCAACCTGCACAAAGCGCTGCACGGGACAACGTTCAAGAAGCGGGCGCCCAAGGCCATCAAGGTGGTGCGTACACCTCCGTCGCTTGCGCTGGCTTTGCCAGAGCACACTTCTGGGCTCCGTGCTGCGGTGGCGCGCTGCCAGCTGTCACCGGGACGCTGGGTCGCGGCGCTACTGCGAGTCTGGCGACCAACCCTAGGCCCTGACACTGTTTTCTGGTCCGCCGCCGCTCAGGTCAAGGCGTTCGCCCAGAAGGCGATGAAGACGAAGGAAGTGCGCGTTGACACAGAGCTGAACAAGCAGCTGTGGTCCAACGGAATCCGCAACGTGCGTACCCGGCCTGCCGACAGTGCATCAACCCTCTCGGCCTCCTCTCTCCAGACGCCTTGCAGCGCTCACGGCAGCCACACTGACGCGTCTCTCCACTCTGCCGCACTCCAGGTGCCTCGCCGCGTCCGTGTCAAGATCAGCCGCAAGCGCAACGACGACGACGACGCCAAAGTGCGTTGCCAAGGATCTGCGATCCATGCAAGCCACCACCTTCTGACCGCGTCTTCCCTGCGCAGGAGGAGTTCGTCAGCCTTGTTGAGTTCGTTGACGTTGGCGGCAACTTCCACGACTTGGGCACGAAGAAGGTTGAATAGAGACCTTCAGAATGGGAACACCGCAACGCAATTACAGCAGAGGGCAACTCGCGCAGCGGGGATACACGCGCGCGAGTTGCATGAAATAAAGCTACAGGAGGGAGTGAGCCGCGCTCCTGTGGCGGGGATAGAAGCGAACACCTAAGCGGCTGGACACCACTCGCATGGCGTCTCTTGAGTTAGTGCAACTGAGAGACACTGCGTGCATTCAGCTCCTTGTCTCCAGTATGCCGTCATCAATGTGTCTGTACTGGGCCAGCTCCCGGGCCGGTCATTTGTGCGGCAGCACAGTCCGCTGCTTCTTGGCTGGCCCGCCATCGCCAGTCATGGGCGATAGCAACGATAGGATGCTCCGCGCCCCAGCTGGCGCAGGTGTTCCAACTGCAGCAACGGATGGGCGCTTGGTCACAGGCGGCTGTAGCGGCGGCGGCGCTAATCGCTTGCTTGGACTGGGTATCCATGCGGCGCCGGCAGTCAGCGCGCTATTGAACATGCGCCCGATGCGACTGACCGAGAAATTGTCGGCAACTGGAGCAACCTTGCCAGCCGCGTCCTGTTTCGCCCCCGATGCCTGTGTTGCAGTCAGTTGCTGCTCAGCAGCAAACAGCTGCGAGCCAGCCTCTCCATCAGTGGCGGGGAACGCAGGCCGCTGCGGCGCCGCATTTCGAGGCCGCATGAAGGGGTTGCTACTTCCCAACGGCGGCGGCGCCGCCTCCTTGGCGACAGGCTCAATCACTGTTTGTTGGGCCGCCGCTGCCACCGCCGCCGCCGGCGCCTGCTCCTGCGACTCCAGCTGCACCTCGCCAGCATCTGCAGCATGTCGCGGCGATGCCATGAACGAGTTGAAGAAGCTTGCGATGTTGGCGTTCACGGGCTTTGGAGCGCTACTCCGCCCGCCGGCTCCAGCATCCCGAGCCATATCCGGCGGCATGTGCCATCCGCCTGCAGCCGTACCCATGCGACGTACGGGCTGCGCATGCTGCTGTTGCTGGTACGCAGGCGGCGGCGGCGGAGGCCATTCCTGCAACTGCGGTGCGGCATGTCTTAAACTTGGCCCTGTCGGACCGGGCCGCCCACTAACAGCGCCTGCCACTGCCCGCGGCGCGAAAGGCTGTCTGCTGAGTGGGCACAGACGACCCTGGGCGATGGCAACCACCACCTCCTGAGACATGGCCGGGCCCAGGAAGTCCGTGTTCACATCATCGCCGCACAGCTCCTGCGGCAACGGATTCAAATGCACCAGCTGCTGCGTGTCGGGCGAGTACACGCGCGCGTGTCTGAACGTGTGCCACGCGCGTCGCAAGCCCGCCGCATAAGTACTCCGCTGCTGTTCACTGAGGTGGGTGGCGTCCACTCGGAGCCAGGTTATAATTCGATCCAGTGTGCCGGTGCGCCGTGCGAGCGCATGTGCGCGCTTGATGCCCACGTTGTTGAGGCTCTCCAGGAAATCACAGCCAGCGAGGATGCACATCAGGAGGAAGGCATCGGTGGACATGCGCCTAAATGACAGCTCGCCTTTCTTCTTCCTCAACCCGCCGCCGCTGCGCCGCCTCAAAGGCGGTAGCGCGTCACTGTCGTCGTCCTCCTCCTCCTTTTGCTGCTGCTGCTCCCCGGCAATAGTGACTGGCACCGGCGCTGCCCGTGCAGGAGGTACATCAAGCAGCCCCAAATCTTCTAGCCTTAATTCCATCGCTGCGCCGTTCTTATCCAGCTTGAACAGCAAGTGCCGACATCCATACGCTACCAAGTCAGAATCCTCTGTCGCGACCAGATCCACCGCGCCAGTTGCTGCTAAAAACGCGAGCTGTGCGTCGGCTTCATATGGCGCAACGACGAAATCGAAATCCTCAGCTTCTAGGCCATCCATGACTTCTCGCGCCATAGCTGGCGTCACATCCACGCACGTCTGGAACGCGGTGTCTGCGCCAGCAGTGTCACCGCGCGCAAGCAGCTCCTGTGCATGAGCACGTCGTTCGGCTCGCCTCGCGCGGCGCTCTTCCTCCTCCGCTGCCTTGGCAGGCAGGCGGTCTCCGTCGAACACGATGAGCGGCGTCACGCCGTTGTTGCGGAACAGACGCATCTGCATGGAGAGGACGTTGTAAGAAAGCTGGCGAATCGAGAGTTGAGAGGGAAACCCACAGGGGCGTGTTCGCGCGCGCGCACGCACCCGGTGGAGGCAATATTCGACATATGGCGCGCGTTTACCGCGAGCTAGCCACGGCGCCTGGCCCTGAGCGACCAGAGCAGCGCAGCTGTACACGCCTTTGCGGGTGCAAAGGAGGGAGAGAGTGAGTGGCTAACAGCGCTCGACAGAGGAGCAGAGCAGCACCTATGCGTGTGCTCAAGGCAACACCATAGAGGTGACTCAATCGCTTTACCTTTGTGCAGCCAGGAGTAGCCGTCCACAGCAACACGTTTGCCTGCGAAAGCATCGACTGTCACAGGCCGCGTGTACCGCTTCAATTCCTGGTGTAGGCCCTGGATGCCCATGTCAGGAGTCCCGGGGTCAGCGCATCTCGGAGGAGGGAATGTAGCGTCACAAAATTTGCACTGCAGGACGAAAATTGCCACACGCGTTCGCCGTCGCAGTTGCGCACTCACACAGCGCACGTGGCGGCAACATGGTCGTCCTCGCTGCGAGTGTTGTGACCCGCAACGGCAAGGCGCTCGTGTCTCGCCAGTTCGTGGACATGACTCGCATCCGCATCGAGGGCCTGCTCGCTGCGTTCCCGAAACTGGTGGGCACCGGCAAGCAGCACACGTACGTGGAGACGGAGAACGTGCGCTACGTGTACCAGCCACTGGAGGTGCGCACGCCGTGGCCCAGCGCGCGTTGAACTCGCCTGTTGTCAACCCTAGGCAAGGACGAGCGGCCTCACGCACGCGCGTCTCCGCCCCTGCGCGACTGCTCCCAGGGCATGTTCCTGGTGCTCGTCACCAACAAGCAGAGCAACATCCTGGAAGACCTGGACACGCTTCGACTCCTCTCCAAAGTCGTCCCTGAGTACTGCGGGGTGCGTTTGTTCTTCGTCTCATCGTCGCACGCACCTGGCGCTGACCCGCAGGCCGTGTCGTGTGTGCAGATGGTGGATGAGGACAGCGTGTGTCGAAACGCGTTCGAGCTCATCTTCGCGTTTGACGAGGTCATCTCCCTGGGCCACCGGGAGAACGTGACTCTGGCCCAGGTGCGGACGTACACGGACATGGAGTCCCATGAGGAGAAGCTGCACAAGATGATCATCCAGTCCAAGATCAACGACACGAAGGACCTGATGAAGCGCAAGGCGATGGAGATCGACAAATCAAAGGTGGAGGCCAAGCTGGGACAAGGCGGGCGCGGCAACCTGGGGGGCATGGGCCGAGCCGGCGGCTTCGGCGGCGGCGGCATCAGCAGCACCGCGTACTTCGGCGACGAGGGTGACCGGCCAGGAGGCATGGGTGGCCCGGGATCCATGCGTGATTCGTTTCCAGGAGCGCCGCCGCCGTCGTCTGTCATGCCGTCCTCCTCTGGCGGCGCGTTGGGCAAGAACGAGACCCGCGTGGCGGCACCCACCAAGGGCCTGGTTCTTGGCAAGGCTGGAGGCACCAAGACGAGCGCGTTCATCGAGTCCCTGCGCGCCGAAGGCGAGTCGGTCGAAGCAGAGCCTTCTGGTGTTGCACAGCAAGCTGCGTTCGGGGGCCGGGGAGGTCCGTCTGGTGGCGCCGGCCCGACATCCGGGATGGCGTCTTCGATCATATGTGGTGGGCGCCCTGCACCGGGCAGCGCTGAGAGCGTGGTGCTGACTGTTGAGGAGAAGATCACGTGCACGCTCAAGAAAGAGGGCGGCTTGGAGTCACTGGAAGTGCAGGGCACACTGCTGCTCGAGGT